>Ga0315339_1001707_pt1 | contig 18506 bp, 14 predicted proteins | sample ASW17metaG_FD_204514 | JGI IMG/M metagenome (GOLD analysis project Ga0315339, IMG submission 204514) | Ammonia-oxidizing marine archaeal communities from Pacific Ocean, United States - ASW #17 | ecosystem: Environmental > Aquatic > Marine > Oceanic | place: USA: California | collected 2016-12-05
TGTTACGCCAGCCACAACGTTGGTGCCGTACGCCATGCAACCACGAGCGTGGAAGCTGCCTTCCTTACCCGTGATGCCTTGTACCATTACCCGTGTTGTCTCGTCGACCAGTACGCCCATCTAGGTCTATCTCCAGCCGCCAGCCACTGGTTGGCCGGCTTGGCTAAACGTTAAGCTGCTTAATGGCGTCGGCCGCCTCGGTGAGGGTGTCGGCAAACACCACCGGCAGTCCAGACGCGCCCAAAATCTCTTTACCTTCTACCACGTTGGTGCCGAGCATACGCACAACCAACGGAATGGTTGAACCGGTCTCTTTATAGGCCAGCACGATCCCTTCGCCGGCGATGTCGCAGCGCAGGATGCCACCAAAAATATTGACCAAAACCCTGCGGACTTTGCCGTCCGATAGGATGATCTTGACCGCGCTGGCAACCTTCTCTGGCGTGGCTCCGCCGCCAACGTCGAGGAAGTTTGCCGGGGCAGCCCCTGCGGCTGAGGTAACGTCCAGCGTGGCCATGGCCAGACCTGCGCCGTTGACCAAGCAGCCGACGTCCCCGTCCAGGTTTACATAAGCTATAGACAGGTCGGAAGCCTGTGCTTCCAACGGGTCTTCCTGGCTGACGTCTCGGTATTCTTTCAGGTCAGCGTGGCGGAACATGGCGTCATCGTCCAGGTTGATCTTGGCGTCCAGGGCAACGACCCGGCCGTCGCCGGTAATAATCAGCGGGTTGATCTCCACTAGGGTGCAATCATTTTCGACAAACACCTTATGGAGGGCCGAGAGTACCTTGGCGGCATCGCTGGCGACGGCCTGGTCCAGCCCCAGGAACCGGACTAGTCGCCTGGTCTGAAATGGCATCAGCCCTGAAAGGGGGTCAACAGCCTCGGTGTGGATGTCGTCGGGGTTCTCGTCGGCAACGGCTTCGATGTCCATGCCGCCCTTGGTGCTGACCAGGAATGCCGGGCAACGGTGGCCGCGGTCGATGGTCAAGGCGACGTAGAGTTCTTGTTTGATGTCGGCCAGTTCTTCGATCAAGATTTTCTGCACTGGCGCGCCCTCGGGGCCTGTCTGGGGTGTCACCAGGTTGGCGCCCAACATTCGCTTGGCTGCATCCGAGGCCTCTTCCGGACTACGGACCAGTTGAACGCCGCCCGACTTGCCCCGTCCGCCGGCATGTATCTGGGCTTTAACGACAGATTGGCCGCCCAACTTGACGGTGGCCGCATGGGCCTCTTCCGGAGTGCTGGCAACGATGCCCTTCGGCACCAGAATCCCATAACGGGAGAAAATTTCTTTAGCTTGGAACTCGTGGATGTTCATTGATTTCCTTGAGACTTGCTTTACCCAGAGAGCCGCTTAACCCGGTGACCCGCGACTGGAGGACTCGCTTTACCAGGGTAGACGAGCTATAGGCAGGGTCTTACTCCGGGCGTCCGTAGAATGTAGGCGATTTTAACCGGCCCGTCAACGCGTCTTAAAGCACTTCTGATTCGCTTCTGGTGCTCTTCCAGTGGACAAACCTGACCGGCCGTTTCATAATCCCGCCCAATCCGGCACTGCGCCCGAGCCGTTCGATGAACGGACTCACCTTGATATCGGTCCCATATCAGGGTCGAAATAGAACTAAGGAGTAAATAATGGTCCGCTATAACAAGGTGATTGAACTCTTGGAACAGGGCAAACCGGTGTTCTGCTCAGGTCTGGTCTGGAACGGTAACTTGGATGATATGACATTCGTGGGAGATGCAGACTACGACATGGTCATAGTCGAGATGGAGCACCAAGGGTTCGATCTTAACGACCTGCGTACCACGCTCCAGTTCCTGCTGAATCGAAAGAAAATCTCCGAAAAGGGTTCTCTGCAGGCCGACCCCGCGCCTTTTGTGCGCATTCCGCCCAATACCCGTGAGCGGAACCAATGGGTGATGAAGCAGGCTCTGGACGCCGGTGTGTATGGTCTGGTGCTGCCCCACCTGGACAGCGTTGAAGACGCCAAAGCCGCGGTTGCAGCGGCCCGATATCCTCAGGTGCCTGGCGTGGCCGATTTTGAGCCTGAGGGTGAAAGAGGATGGTGGTACCGCATCGCCCCTCGCTACTGGGGTATGACCCCCGCCGAATACTACGATGCGGCAGACTTATGGCCTCTGGACCCGGACGGCAACATGCTCCTAATCGGCATCATTGAAGACCCGGTCGGCGTGAAGAACGTGCGGGACATCCTTCGGGAGGTACCGGGCATCGGGGCGATCTGGGCCGGCCCCGGAGATATGTCCGTGGCCATGGGACACAAAGGGAATGCGAGCCATCCGGATGTGCAGGCCAATCTGCTGACCATCCTAGAAGCGTGTAAGGAGTTTGGCGTCCCGTGCGCCACCGGCTGCACCGCTGAGGAAGTTCCAATGCGGCTAGAGCAAGGGTTCCGGATAATAATAACGGCCCCCGAGAAGACCACTAGGGGTCTGGATGAGGGCCGTAGGATCGCTGGCCGTTAGTCGGCGCGTTGTCGAACGCGCTGGTTGTTAGTCGTTACCTGGAGTCGGTGGTCTGGCTCGAACCTTTTCCGGGGCTCTGCAAGAACTTGAAGATCTCCGACTCAGACGACAGGATGACTGTCGTCCGCTCGTCCAAGAAGTTCGTGTAGGCTTCTAAGCTCCTACGGAAGGAGAAGAAGTCCGGGTTTTTGTTGAGAGACTCGGCCAGGATGGAAATCGCCTGGCCCTCGCCGTCACCACGGAGTCTGTTGGAGTCTCTGTCGGCGGCGGCCAGGATAACCTCAACTTCTCTATCGGCTGCGGCCCGCCGGGTGCGGGCCTCCTCTTCACCTTCAGCGCGTAACCGGCGGGATATCTTTTCACGGTCTGAGCGCATCCGTTCAAAGATCCTTCCGGCCACCTCCTGAGGGAAGTCGGCGCGTTTAATCCTGACGTCAATCATCTCAACCCCGAAAGACGGAGATTCGTCGGCCAGGCTCTCCTGGACCGCGGCGATCACGTCTTGCAACAGCTCCGTTCGGGAATTGGTGGGCAGGACCTGAGAGTTACCTTCGTCGTCGGTAACCGGCTCGCCAGATGCATCCAATTCAACGTTGCCGCCGATGATCTGCTCGCGGCTACGTTCGGCGACCTCAGCCCTGAGGGACGAGTTAATCCGCTGGGCCAGAATGGTCCGTGCGTTTTCTTCGGTGGTGAGCGTCTGTAAGAATGCCCTCGGATCGTTGATCCGGAAGCGGCCATAGACATCGATCTCCAGGATGTTGATGTCTCTGTCCAAGAACTGGCTGGGCGGCGCGTCGATGCGCAACAACCGCTTGTCGTAGCTGGTGATTGTGTCTACGAACGGGGCCTTAACGTATAGGCCTGGCGACGTGTGAATGCTCTTAACGTCTCCGAATCGGGTGACCACCACCTGTTCGATTTCCTGCACCACGTACAGTGTTTGTGAGATGACTAACAGGGCAACTACTATTATTACCCCGGCTATGATTAGGTTCCTCATGGAGACCCCTTTTATTGCTTGTTAACTATCGGTCTGTTGCTGGACTGGTCTATCGGGAGTGCGGCCCTTCTAGGGAGCCCGCGGTCCCAGCGGGACGGGCAGAATACCATCTTGGCCACCAAGTATCAGGACCGACTCGGCTTCAGGGGAAACGATTATCTTATTTATGCCCGGTAGAATCTCTTCCATCGCTTCCAGGAACAAACGCTCTTGGGTGACGAGGCTTGTTGACGGGACTACCAGGTCTTCGCGGTTCATGTACTGGACCGTGAACTGGTCTCCGGCCTGCAATTCTTCGCCAGACTGAACCATCAGAGAGACGATATTGGTCGACGGATCGAATCCCGAAACCGAGATATCCACTCCGCTGGCCGCGCCACCGTCGGGGCCGTCGACAACTACGATGTCCGCGAACGAGACGCCGGTTGTCAGATCGTCGTCGCCGTCCGAGTTGTCGGTGTCCATCGCTTTGTTGCTGAGACGAACGCTGAACGGTCCAGCGCCGACGAACTGAGGTATCGGAAGGTTTTCATTGCCCAGGTAGGCGATGGAGTACGCTTCGCCGATGGTCAAGTCGCCGGACTGTGCATCGTACGCTGCTGAGAACCTACAGGTCTCGGTAGCGTCTGTTGTTGCGACCTCATTGGCCGTGAACGCGCAGTTGCCCACACCCAGCACCGTTATGCCGGATACTAGGATGTCGAACCCGTCACCATCCACGTCAGGGGCTTCAATTATTGACACATCGGAAAGACCGATGCCGGTACTGGGGTCGTCGTCGCCGTCGCCATTGTCGGTGTCTTGGAGCACGTTGGATAAGGTAATCGACCGGTCATTGAACTGAGCCAAGATGGACAGGAACTGGTCGGCTTCACCTTGTGCCCTTTCGATACGAGCCCGTTTGAAAGCTTCAGCCGGCTGGATGATCTGTTCTGCTCGACCTCTGGCTTCCGGGAGCACTTGGTTCTCGTAAGCCTGAGCTTGGTTAGTGGCGGTTACCTTGTCCTGACGGGCTTGAAGCACGTCGTTGAACGCGGCCTGTACTTCGGCGGGCGCTTCCACCTTCTGGAGCTGTACGCTGACGATGTTGATGCCGGTCTGGTAGCCGTCGAGAATCTCTTGTAGCTTCTCTCCGGTGTCTAACTCCAGGTTTACGCGCTCTTCAGCCAATACTTCGGCCAAAGAACGTTGTCCGACCACCAGACGGAGGGCTGCTTCAGTTGCATCCTTCAACGTCCGGCCGTCAGGTCGACCGGCGGCTATGTTCCGCTGGCCACCGGCGTCTTCTCCAGGGTCATCGACCTTGAAGAGGAAATGGGTCAGGTTTTTTATGTCGTATTGGACGACCATCTGAACGTCAATGATGTTTAGGTCGCCGCTAATCATTTGTGCTTCGACTGGGACCGGTGCGTTGGCCACGCCGTCGTTGCTCCTGAAGCCGAGCTCAAGACGCCGGACCAAGTCGGTCCGCACGATGTTTTTATTACCGATGGGACCCGGCCACCACCAGTGGAGCCCGTTCTGGGTCACGGGCGTTGACTGGGCTTCTCCGAAAAGGCGGAGTACAGCCTGCTCGCCTGGGCTGGTGGTATAGACGCCGGTCGCGGCCCAGATCACTACGATCAGGCCGATCACCAGGGCTACGGCAAATCCGATGCCGCCGCCTCCTAAACGCTGGGACACGCGGCCGACTCCGTCGCGGATGCCGCCTAAAATCTTTTCAAGATCCAATTCTGGTTGCCTGGGTCCGCCTCCGGGTTGATACATGTCTGTAAGTTCCTTTTGCCTATCCTTTTAGGTATGGCGCTGGCTATCGTTGAGCCAAGCGCCCCATTATCTACACAACCTGGTAGATTCTATCATCTAAGGGGTGTCTGAACTACATCGCAGTCTCTAACTATGATGCACTACAATCAGAATACGTTTTAATTTTCTTTTTGGACGGGAGTTGCCTAGACGGATAGCCCGAGACTGGATGGCCGGATAGGCGCTATCTGCCGGCTGTATGGTGCTGTTCCAGTAGGAAAGCCGGGGTATAATACTGCCGTTGCCGGGCCGGTTTCTTCAGGCGGATTAATACTGTGTAATACTTGAGTTGAGGAACAAACATGACTACATCTGGTCTGGACGTAATCCCGGGGAATGATATGACACGGATCAGAGCAGTTTGCGAACACCAGAGCGGTCTGATCTATGTGGTGCCTGCGGACCGCAGTTGGGTCTGTGACCAGGCAAAGATGCCGGCCCACGCGCTGGCCGGTTTCTTCAGGGAGCTTACTTCACTGGAAAACAAAGAGGTCCAGGGGTTGATGCAGCAATGGGGTATCTACTACCGCCAGCTACCCAGGGACCAAGAAGACGCGGCGGGCGACGCTAGTTCAGCCTAGCCTTTCCTAAAGTGACGCAAACGTGACGCACAAAAAAAGAGGCGGGTTTTAACCCCGCCTCTTTTTTGTTTACTGACCAAACGCTTGATCTATCAGTCGGCGTCCCCGTCGGCCGCCGTTGATGTCAGTGTCGGTGACGGTTGAGTCACCGTCGGCTGTGGATGAGGCTCAGGCGAGTATTCTGGTGGTGTGTCCGGCGAAACAGGCGGTGTGGCCGTTTCACCACTGGAATCGTCATCGGCGTTGAACAGCCGGTTCATCGCCTCTCCGGATACCGTCTCGTACTCGATCAGGTACTCGGCCAGTCTGACTAACTTGGACTGATGGGTCTTGATCACTTCAACGGCCTCAGCGTAGGCGGTGTTGATCAGTCCGGAGACGGCCTGGTCTATCTCTTCTCCGATCTTGTCTCCGTAGTCCTTTTCTTCTCCGGACATGCCACGGCCCAAGAAGACCTGTTCTTCAGCCTTGCCGAAGGTCCGCGGCGCTCCCAGTCCATCTAGGCTGTGGGAGTTCTTGATGATGATGGTGACGGGCTTTAGACCTTTTTCGATCAGTCCTTCACTGAATTGAGCCAACTGGAAGTCGTCTTCCTTGCGGGACCTGTATTCTGTGTCGTCGGACATCACTACGAGAATGTCGTTGCCATAGACTTCTATGGTTGAGATATTGCCCTCGCGGGCCTTCTGTATGACCTCGCTGATGGGCATATCGTTGTAGTGCTTGGCGCTGAACATACCGTAGCGCTTGATCATGCCCTGGGCCAACTTGGTGGCCTGCTCCAGGTCGTTGCTGGCGCCGGTGGTCACTTCGTCGAATATGATCTGCTCGGCGACGCGGCCACCCATGGTGACAGCCATGCGGTGTTCGAACTGGTTCTTGGTCCACAGGTACCGGTCTTCTTCCGGAACCAATGATGTATGGCCGCCCATCTGGCCGCGGGCGACGATGGATATCTTATGTACCGGGTCGGCGAACTCAAGGCCCCACGCCACCAGAGCATGCCCGGCTTCGTGGTAGGCCGTCATCTCTTTCTCGCGAGGGTTGATGTGCCGGTTCTTCCGTTGCGGGCCAGCGATGACCCGATCCACGGCTTCCTCGAAGTCAGCCATGAAGATGGATTTCTTATTACCCCTAGCTGCCATGATGGCTGCTTCATTGATCAGGTTGGATAGTTCTGCGCCGCTGAACCCTGGCGTTTCTTTGGCTAGCGAATCAAAGGTGACTTCCGGGGCCAATGGCTTACCGGCTGCGTGTACCTTCAAGATAGCCTTGCGCCCTTCGATGTCGGGCAGGTCTAAGGTCACACGGCGGTCAAAACGTCCGGGCCGCAGTAAGGCCGGGTCCAAGATGTCCGGGCGGTTGGTGGCGGCGATCACGATGACATTTGTGTTGGTCTCGAAGCCGTCCATCTCAACCAGTATCTGGTTAAGCGTTTGTTCGCGTTCGTCGTGTCCACCGCCGAGACCGGCTCCTCGGTGGCGGCCGACAGCGTCGATCTCGTCCACGAAGACGATACATGGTGCGTTGCGCTTGGCCTGTTCAAACAGGTCTCTGACCCGGGCCGCGCCTACACCGACAAACATCTCAACGAACTCGGAACCGCTGATGTGGAAGAAGGGAACTCCGGCCTCTCCGGCCACAGCCCTAGCCATCAGCGTCTTTCCGGTGCCGGGAGAGCCTACCAATAGGACACCCTTGGGTATGCGTGCTCCAAGAGCGAGAAACCGCTCAGGGAATTTCAGGAACTCAACAACTTCTTGGAGCTCTTCTTTGGACTCTTCAACTCCGGCAACGTCGGCAAAGGAGACCGTTGGTTTGTTGAAGGACATCATCTTCGCTCGGCTACGCCCGAAGCTCATCGTCTGGTTATTACTGCCCTGAGCCTGGCGCATCATGAACAGAATCAGACCGCCGAAGAAAATCAGGGGCAGGAAATTCAGCATCAATCCGAGGAAGCTGCTCAGGCCACTGGAACCCTTGAACAGGACCTCAACACCGGATGGCGGCCCCACCGTGACACCACTGTCCACGAGCAGACCGAGTACGTCTGTATCGCGTCCGATGCGGCTGGTGAACCGGTCGATACCGGCAGTGCTTGTCGCCCTGGGAAATACGGTTATCTTTCGTCCGTCAATGACAATCTGCCGAATGTCATTATTCTTGGCCATGGCAACGACCGTGGTGAGTGGTTCTTCACTCCGGGCGCCGAAGCTTGGTAACAGAGTGTAGAAAATCACTATCACCCCGATGATTATCATCAGGTACACCATGCTGTTGCGAAGCCACCGGTTGCTACCCATGTTTACCCCTTGATCCCAGTATCCAAACCCTATAGGTACTCCCACCATATTTTATCGGAGGGAGCCTAAAAATGCAAAGCCGTCACGCTCAGATCGTATCGGATCTGTTGATCTGCGAGGCCCGGCGATCGACTGGAAGTTTCAACCCTGTTATATAAACGGATGCGCTACTCATTTCATGGGGTGCGGATTATTTAATCTTGTTATAAACTCTGTCTTGCGGACCTATCACGCTATCTCCACTTAACATTATGCACACTTAACCATTACACACGACGAGGCGAATCGGATCGACGACCGCGATATCGACCTGAGATTGATCTCTGAGGTCCACCGAACTGCTAGCCGAACCGTGCTCAATATAGAAATCATTCAAAGGGGAGAAAATCATGGCAGAGTACGCACATCCCGAGTCACTGGTCAGCACTGATTGGGTGGCAGAACACGGTTCCGACGACAACGTAAGACTGGTTGAGGTGGACGTCGATACGTCTTCCTACGATCAGGGCCATATCGCTGGCGCAGTGGGCTGGAACTGGCACACTCAACTCCAAGAGGCCCTCACCCGTGACCTGATCAGTAAGGACGGCCTTGAGAAACTTTTGGGTTCGGCGGGGATCGACAACGGGACCACTGTCATCCTTTACGGCGACAACAACAACTGGTTCGCTGCCTGGGCTTTCTGGCAGATGAAGTACTACGGGCATGACTCCGTGAAGCTGATGAACGGCGGGCGGGCCAAGTGGGATGCTGAGGGCAAACCTCTGACCACCGCCGCTGCGAACCCCGGTAGCAAGCCCTATACGGCCAAAGCCCCGAACGAAGACATTCGGGCCTACCGAGATCAGGTCTTGAGCAAGGTCGGCACAGGCAGCGTTAACCTGGTTGACGTCCGCGCTCCTGCCGAATTCAGCGGCGAGTTGCTGGCCCCTGAGAACCTTCCTCAGGAAGGCTCCCAGCGCGGCGGGCACATCCCTGGTGCGGCCAACGTTCCTTGGGGACAGGCTGTTGCCGAGGACGGTACTTTCAAGTCGGCTGATGATCTCCAGGCGCTCTATGGCGGGAAGGGTATCGACGGTGGCAAAGAGACTATCGCTTATTGCCGGATCGGCGAACGGTCGTCACACACCTGGTTCGTTCTGACCCAGCTTCTGGGACACAGCAACGCCCGCAACTACGACGGCTCCTGGACCGAATGGGGAAGCATCGTGGGCGCACCCATCGAGAAAGGTTAACGGGTAGATTCTCGAAACTAGGGCACTGGAATAAAAAGAAGGGCTGCATCACTACATCTCTTCTTTATTTGCCAAAGCCTCGCCGCTCGCAACCGCTCTTTCGGAAGCCCTGGTTAAAGGTTCTGTCGAATCTCCGCAGCGATACTTTTGAAGTCTTCGTCAGATGGCTCCAGCTTGGGAAATTCAGACTCCCAGATCGTCTTTTTCGGTTCCGGGTCGGTCGCACGGCGGATGACCATGTGCCAGTGAAGGTGGGGGACTGTATTTCCGAATAGCCCGTGGTTCAACTTGATTTCTGGAAACGTTTTCTCCAGGGCCAGGGCCAGCCGGGAAGCATCGTCGACGTAGCGGTGTTGCTCTTCTGGAGGCAATTGGTGTAGCTCGGTGACGTGACCTTTATAGACCAAGATTGCTGAGCCTCGGAAGAACTGCCAGTCCTTGTTCATGATGGCAGTGGAAACGTCCAATTCGGCTATCTTGCGTGGATATTGGCTGCCCTTCTCGGCGAATATCGGGTCCTGGCACATGAAACAATTTGCATCGGTGGTCATAGGATTCCTTTTATTTAAGATTTTCCGTTGTTGCAATTAAGAAAATACGGTCCAAAGGGGTCTGCATAATTGACCTGTTTAGGACTCACCATCCCTTTCTATCGGGGTGATGATGGTTATATGAAGAACAACAGAGACACGGTATAGACATCTATCGGAAATTTCGCGCGAATCTGTTGCCTGGCAAGAGCCACAGCTGTTTTCGTGTCCATCGCTCTAATCGCCGGCTGGGCGATCCGTTTCTATCAAAATGTGCGGCCCGTTTCCAAAGCACCTCAAATCACCTAGACACGCCAAGGTTAACTGAAATCACAGTATCTTTGGCCTTTCTTAACTTGCGAAGTTAGGCAAGTAAGCGGGCGCCATATCCATTAGGGTCGAAAGCATCGATGGAATCTGGTGCGGCCACCCGCATCGATCGCATCACGCCAGCATCGTCCAAAACTCCTGCGATGCGCTCCGCTACCTCTAACGGACTCCCCTTTAGATGAACGGTATTCTCGCCATCTTTGGCGTACATCTCAGCAGCTCCTACATCGGGATGTAGTATAGGGATGCAGCCACATGACAACGCCTCTATCGGCGGGACTCCAAGTCCTTCATACAGAGACGGAAACAGCAACATGCTGTGGTCCAGATAGAGCTGGCAAAGCCTCTCTTCGCTGATCGCCTCGACGATCTCAACACCAGGCAGCATCTCTTGAGCCATCCGTTTGCTGCCATCGCCCCGGCACCAGACGGAGATGGTCGTATCAGGGCGAATCTTCAAGAGATCCTGAAGTATCTCCGCGCCTGATGGGCCAGACTGAAGGTCCTTCCAGAACAGCAGGATGTCCTGTCTGGGTTTTTCGAGGTCGATGTTGTCGCGCTGACTCCATATCGGGTGCGAGATTGGCCCCGGTATCAGCGCAGGGCTCGGAACGTGGTCGGCCACCTGATCCCCGGTGAACCGGGACGAAATCGCTATCTTTCCCTTGAACGATACCCGAATCGACCTGAAGGTCTCTTTGTGTCCGTGGATGTCTTCTTCCGGGTGCCAGAGCAGGTATACCTGGCGTTCTTGTGAGAATTTGTCCCGATATTCATGCACCTGGGCGATGGTGTGGATTATCAGACGATCAAACCTGTTAAGTTGCCTCTTCGACGCAGCACGGGCGACGAACCGCACGGAGATTCGGTCGCCTACTCCGGACTCGTCCAACAGGTCTTGGAAGCTGAAGCGGCGCTTTTTCGCCCAATCCCGGGCGGATAGCAAAGCGGACTTGATCCAAGACAGTCGTCTCTTTCCCAAGACAACGCTGTAGTAATAATAGGGAAGGACTGGCAGGAATATTGTTACGTCGTGCCCGTTCCGGGCCAGGTCGATGGCAGCGATGGCAGCGATCTTCTGCGGCCCGCCTAGGATGTTGACCGGGAGCACCATGCACACCGGCTTAGGATCAGACATAGAGGCGGTTTACCTTGGTGGAGTCGACGGCGCTGCGTTCATATCTCTTGACCCATAACCCTGCTCCTTCGCGATCGCCAGGCTGGTCCGCCAATAATTCAGCAGGTCTTTCAGAGTTTCCTGGAACGGGATCACCGGTTCCCAACCCGTGAGATTGCGGAAGACGGTGCTGTCGCCGCAAAGCAACGGCACGTCGGACGGTCTCATGCGGCTTGGGTCTTGTTGGATGTCGATCTTCGCAGGTGACATCGATAGCAGATAATCCAGTACCTCTCGGATGGCCCATGGTTTTCCCGAGGCGAGGTTATACACCTCTCCAGGTTGTCCCTTTTCCAAGGCGAGCCAATACCCTTTGACGATGTCTCGAACGTCGCAGTAATCCCGTTGGGCCTCCAGGTTTCCAACGTAGACCACCGGCGGCCGCGCTTCAGTCTCGATCTCGGCGATTTGCAGGGCGAAATTGGATTCCACAAACACCGAACCTCGTCTCGGTCCGGTGTGATTGAACGCTCTGGTGCGGATGATCTTCATCCCGTAGGACTGATGATATTGGTACCCCAACATGTCCTGAGTTACCTTGCTAACGGCGTAAGGGCTCAGGGGACGCAGAGCCGCAGTCTCGGAGACCGGGGTTTCTTCGGGCGGGGTGTAGCCGTATTCCTCACTGGAGCCGGCGATCTGTATCAGCGGGTCAATGCTGTTCCGTCGGATAGCCTCAAACAGGTTGACCTGGCCGACTATATTATTAGCTAAAGTCTCTTCAGGGGCTTGCCACGAGGCTGGAACGTAGCTTTGCGCGGCCAGGTGGAACACTATGTCGGGCTTGGACTCTTGGATCAGAGAATTTACCGATGAAGCGTCTTTTAGTTCACATTCGATCAGCTTTACTTGATTTTTTATCTGAGTGATGTTTTCCATGCGGCTGCGCCACCGAAAAGATCCGTATACTTCGGCATTTTGGCTCAGGGCGTATTCCGCTAGATGGCTCCCCACGAATCCGGTTATCCCGGTGATTAAGATTCTCATAGAACCGCTAGGCCCTCCAAAACGCCGACTTTGCTAAAAGGTCCGAGTCGCTTGCTAAATATGTTCCAAATCTCGAGCGTCTTTCGAACTGAAAGAAATCTCGTCTGATTCATTTCCACATTGAGTGCCAGGTAAAGGCAATCCTATGACGACCTGAACAGTCTCGCAGGAACTCAGCTTGAGTTTCATCTCTCAGCGTAACGCATATTATATAGCCCAAGCGCCGGTATCAGCCTTGATATCGGTAGGGTTTTTGGTTGATACCGCGTCGGTACCAGCGAGACTAGCAATACCGGCGAATGCCCGTTAATGGACTTATCCGGTAGAGAGATTCGCGCTGGAACGTATATTATAATTCTGCTCAGCCGGGTTACCTGGATTTCGAGGACTTAGAAAATGGCGCAGGCAGCGGCACAACGGGCTGAAGAGCTGCGGCGGGTGATTAATACCCACAACCACAGCTATTACGTGTTGCATGACTCAACCATCTCCGACGCGGAGTACGATCGTCTGTTGCAGGAACTGCGGGGCCTGGAAGCCGAACACCCCGAGTTGCTGACGCCGGATTCGCCGACGCAGCGGGTGGGTGGTGCGCCTGCTGACGGCTTCACTCAAGTTGTGCACTCTGCGCCTATGCTCAGTCTGGGCAACGCCTTCAACCGAGAGGACCTGGAGAACTGGTTGCGGCGCACCAAAGGCCTGGTAGACGATGTGGATTTCCAGCTGGTCTGCGAATTGAAGATTGACGGCCTGGCCGTGAACTTGACCTACGAGAACGGCGTGTTCATCCAGGGCGCGACCCGTGGCGACGGGGCCGTCGGCGAAGACGTCACCCAGAACCTCCGGACCGTTAAGACCATCCCTCTTTCGTTGTTGGAAGGAGCGCCGGACCGCCTCGAGGTACGCGGGGAAGTTTACCTCCCTATCCCTGAGTTCCTGCGGATGAACGAGGAACTGGCCGCCAAGGGCGAGCAACTCTACATGAACCCCAGGAACACGGGCGCCGGCAGCGTCCGGAACCTCAACCCCCAGGTGACCGCATCCAGGAACATGGAGATATGGGTGTATTCACTGACCGGAGACAGGACAGGGACCCAAGCGGGCGCACCACCGGCTGCCCAAGGGCACTGGGAGGCGCTGGGATGGCTGAAGGGCCTCGGGTTCAGGATCAACCCTCACAACCGGCTCTGCGACACTATTGATGAGGTCATCGAGTTCTATGACCACTGGGTTGAGGCCCGGCACGACCTACCCTACGAGGTCGACGGCGTGGTCGTGAAAGTTTCCTCTCTGGCTCTGCAAGATATTTTGGGGGTCGTTGGCCGGGAGCCCCGTTGGGCCATCGCCTACAAATTCCCTGCTGAGCAGGCAGTCACCCGCCTGCTGGAGATCGGGATCAACGTCGGACGGACCGGCAGTCTGAACCCCTACGCAGTGTTGGAGCCGGTGATCGTCAGTGGCGTGACCGTGCAGCACGCCTCGCTGCACAACGAAGAAGACATCCACCGCAAGGACATCCGAATCGGCGACATGGTGACGATTGAACGCGCCGGGGATGTTATTCCCCACGTTCTTGGGCCTGTACTCAGCGAACGCCTCAAGAATTCTGAAAAATTCAAGATGCCGGCCAACTGCCCGGAATGCGGCACCGCGATCGTCAAACCCGAAGACGAAGCCATGCACCGGTGCCCCAATACCTCATGCCCGGCCCAGTTCTTTGAGCTTCTCAAGCATTTCGTGGGCAAGGGAGCCATAGACATCGACGGTCTGGGTGAGCAGTGGTGCCGGATCTTGATCGACAAGGGACTCGTAATCGACCTAGCCGACCTCTACGCACTACAGAAAGACGATCTGCTGGAACTAGATCGCATGGGCGACAAGCTGGCGACCAGGATCATGGCCAACATTGAAGCCGGTAAGCAGAAGCCCCTGGCCCGGCTGCTGTTTGCCATGGGGATCATCCATGTGGGATCGGAGGTCGCCGAGCTGCTGACCCAGGCCTACGACAGCGTTGACGAGATCGCTGCTGCCACTGAAGAAGAACTCGCGGAGATACCCGGCATCGGACCCAAGATCGCGACCAGCATAGCCTCTTACTTCCAGTTAGACGTCAACAATTCGGTGATTGAGAAACTTCGCACGGCCGGCGTAAATATGAAACAAGAACCGAAGCAGGCCAGCGCCGAGGGCCTGCCCTTCGCGGGAAAGACATTCGTCGTCACCGGCACGCTCTCGGGGTTCTCCAGAGGCGAGTCCGAATCACGGATCAAAGACCTGGGCGGGAAGATCACATCGTCGGTCACCAAAAATACTGATTACCTGGTGGTGGGCGAGTCTCCTGGCTCCAAATTGGCGGCCGCCGAGCGTTTGGGCACTGTGATATTGGACGAGGAGAAATTCATCGACCTGCTGGCCAATCCCTCAGTGGAGTCAGGAGGTTGAGTTTGTCGGTGGGCAAAAAATAGTGGAAGACCCTTCACCTTGGGCTGGGTTTTTCCTCATGGACGTCGTCACGCCCATCACAGCGGTCCATCTTGGCATCGAATACCGGGGTGAACTCGTCCGTGCCACGCGGTGGTCAGCCAGTCTTGGCCAAGCGCTAGGGGATGGTTCCTACTTCAAGATAGTTCTGCTGCAGAGCAGCTCTAAACTTGGTCTGAAATCGATGCTGGACCGCAACACTGCTGTCTGCGTCCCTGCATCACGCGCCGGAAGACAGACCCAGCGGATCATGGGCGAGATCACCGCCGCCAAGCGGGCCTCTTACCTAACCAGGCGTGACGTGGACGCGGCAGCCATCAATAGCGCCCTGAGAGAACGCCAGGACGACCTTGAAAACCTGTTGGTTGAAGAAGAGCCGGCCAGGTTCGCCAAGGGCAGCATCCTTGTTCAGGACGAGCCCGGTCCGGAGCCTTCAGAAATCTATACCGGTGACGACCTCGCTGGGTGGATGGAGAACTTGGCCGGTTGGCTCCTGGCGCGTCGTTATCCCAAACTGCTCGTCGATACTTGCGTTCTGGACCAACCGGTCACCGAACATGACGTAGCGGAGATTTTCGAGTCCATCTTTGACCGGTCAGGCGGCAACCCGGCGCTCCTTCTCGTGTTGGTCCTGGCATCCCCTGATTCCAACGGCACTTACGACTCTTCTAGTTGTCCGGTGTTCCAGTTGGTACGGGAGAAGATGGGCGAGGGCGCGGCCGACTTCGGGGAACTCCAAAAATACCTGTCAGATGAGATTGGACTGACCTGCCAGTTGGCCTCCCTGTTTCTGGTGCTGTCCGTCCACTATGAACGCCCTGAGTATCATATCGCTTTGAAAGAGCGTGCTGAGATCACCATGGTGGATGGCGGATCGTTCTTCGAAATGAGGCTAACCCCTGATCTGATTCCACTGATCGCGTGGGATGGGCACTTGGCGTCCAAGGCTTCGTCCATCGCCCCGGCCTCGGAGCCGTCTTTTGACGACGGCAAACACCACCCGTCCGTGTTGTGCCCCGAATCGATGTCCTGCCCGCAGGAATCGGTTGGCCAAGTCCTGGCCGGCTACCTGGTATTCATCGGCGGGCAGATAGCGACGGCCCGTCAGATACTGGCTTTATTTGACAGAGGTGTCACGGCTGAACTAGAACAAGCCCTAAAAAGCTTGGGACGGATCTCTGACGCCGGGTATGCCGAGATATATCATTCGATCCGGACCACCTACTCTTCGCTCGTTGACCTGAGAGACGACCCAGAAACGGGGCGCGAATTGGCCTCGCTGCAAAATGACGCAGAAGAGATATTTTGGGCCAGCGCCTACATCGCCGAGGCCCAGGTACCGGCGACGGATTTTCCCAACCTGGCTATGGGCCGAGATACCCTGCTCACGGGGCTATCCCCGGCACGGTTGGTGCGCGCCAAGAGCAGAGGTTGGAGCGTAATCGCCCGGGATGCAGCGGCGTTCAAACTCAAGTACATCCAGGACTACCCAGACCATCACCAAAGGTTCCATGACGAGTTGCCAGGGTTTCAGTCCGAATTGATGGCCGCCAAGAAAAAATTGGCCGCGTTGGGGCTGTTGAACACGCTGGTCGAATTGGGAGAACCCACAGGGGCTGCCGTGGATGAAGATTTGGCCGGCCTGGCTACAGGGCCCAGCCCATGCTCGCAGCAGGGATTTGAGCAAGACCTTTCCGACGACAAGTTGCCAGAGGTGCCGTATCAGTCTGTCACAGCACGTCCTCTCCGCCGAATTGGCCAGACTGGCGCCTCAGGTAGACATGGCTCTGGGTGGCAAGACCCAAGAACTTAGGAGACGGCTGCTTGAGAAAGCCCTGGCTGGCCACGTCGACGAACAGTGGCAAGAGTTCCTGCAGATAGTCCAGGCCAGCGAGCTTTCTTTTTTGGCCAACACCTTGGAGAATGACTTGATCGTGTTCATAAAACAGGTATTGGATTAAAGATGCTCATCGTTGTTGGCCTAGGCAACCCCGGCACGCGCTATACCTCCACCAGACACAATGTCGGATTCCGGTTCATCGATCTCGTGGCGAAGCGTGCCGACATCAAACTAAACGATAGGCGTGCCAAGGCCGTATTGGGCCAGGGTCGGATCGCCGGGAAGGATGTGGTGCTGGCCAAGCCCCGAACCTTCATGAATAACAGTGGAGAGGGAATAGATTATCTGTTGGCCCGGTTCGGCGGCCGCCCTTCCGATCTGTTGATCGTGTACGACGAGATGGCCCTTCCGACCGGCCGCATCAGACTCAGGGTTGCGGGCAGTCATGCCGGACACAACGGCATTCGATCCATCATCGCTGCCGTACAAACAGAAGGATTCCCAAGACTGCGGATCGGGGTCGGACAACCGCCCGGAGGGGCCGATTCCATACCGCATGTCCTCGGCAAGTTCAGTAAAGAAGAAGAGCCGCTCGTAGCGCAGGCAGTCCAAGACGCTGTCGGGGCGGTACAATGCATCCTCGAAGAGAATATCGACGTCGCCATGAACCGTTACAACGTCATAGGGAATTAAGCGGGTAATCGAGCAGATTACCACTAGATCTCATTCACTGATTCTTCAGCCATCCTTTGCATCTGCCGGTCTTGCGCCTTAAATGAAGAGATTTGTTTCGTTAGGGTTACTTCTATTCATCGCCGGGCTGCTTGCCTGTTCTGGCTCGATCCCTGTTGCGCCCGCGTCTGATTCTCAGCAGGCCGAACAGACCGCCTCGTACACTCCTGCGCCGGGTAACCGGGCGATTGTCACACCAGAACCCCTGGCGAAGGTCCTCTCAGCCCACAATGAGCCCAATAAGGCGAGGCAGTTCATCGATGCCCCGGACCGGGACCTCTTCCGGTTGACCAGAGACCTAGTGCCCGGCAGTGGAGATATACCAAGGACTATCGCCGACGACGCCACGGAGTTTTCGGTGGGCCGCACCGATACCTTCTGGTTGGTGGACCTGGCTAGCACCAAGACCTACCAGAGCGAATTCCGTCTGGCCCTGATTACGCCCCGCGCCTATTGGTACGTCGAGGACGGCCTGGACGTTGATTCCTCCGGTCTCGGGCGGTCGGCCGCCAGGTTTGAAGAGGACATCTATCCTGTGGTGACCCAGGTTTTTGGCAGGGAATGGAGCCCCGGCATAGATAATGACCCTCGCTTGAACATCCTGAATGCCAGGCTGAGCAGCGTGGCTGGCTACTTCCGTTCGACTGACGAATACCCAATCGGCGTCCGACCCCGGAGCAACCAGCGGGAAATCATCTACATCAATGCCCTTAGTGTTCCTCCGGGCGGAGCCAACTACGACCAGGTGCTCGCCCATGAATTACAGCACGCCATTCACTGGAACGCTGATGCCTCGGAGGACACCTGGGTGAATGAAGGCCTGGCGGAACTATCGTCCAGCATCGCCCTACAGTCCACATTCTCCATCCGGCAGTTCCTCAGGGGCGCTCCTATATCGCTTGTCAACTGGCCTACATCTTCCGTTGGGAGCATCAACAACTACGGCGCCGCATCGCTCTTCATGCACTTCTTGACCGAGCACTACGGCGGGCAGGATGATCTCAGGGA
>Ga0315339_1001710_pt1 | contig 18492 bp, 10 predicted proteins | sample ASW17metaG_FD_204514 | JGI IMG/M metagenome (GOLD analysis project Ga0315339, IMG submission 204514) | Ammonia-oxidizing marine archaeal communities from Pacific Ocean, United States - ASW #17 | ecosystem: Environmental > Aquatic > Marine > Oceanic | place: USA: California | collected 2016-12-05
GGAGAAAAACGTCCCGATGTATTCGGTGATGAATACAAGAAATTTGTTCAGGGTGAAGTCAGGCAGCATGTGATTCCGATTAAAGATGATCCTTGGGTCATAGGTTACTATTATGGCTACGCCGCTTTTGACCGCGACTGGTTGTGGATCAATGACATGTTGGAGCGAAAGGGAAGTCCAGGTCGTGAACACCTGATGTCGGTGCTGGAAGGTCGCTACCAGGGGAATATTAAATCACTCAACAAGATCTACGGCACTAGCTTCAAATCTTTCAAAGACCTGAAGGTAAACGGGAAGCTCGAATATCCGAACTGGGTTACCATGCACAAGGCGGGTAGGGCGCCGATGCCCAAAGCCGCCGGCTCTCAGAATATCTATGATGACGCTGCCGCCTTATTGGGTGAAATCGTCGAGCGCGTGCATTTTCTGGGACATTCTGAAATTCGTAAAATCGATAAGAACCATATGATTCTGGGTTCATACGTGAAGGAAGCGACTTATACCGAAGAGATCTGGCATCGTATTGCGCCTTACATCGACGTGTTGGCTCCTCAACATGTGAGCACGGTCTTTCCAATCAGCCCGATGGTTGAGGCACTTGGCAAACCCGCCATTATAAGCGATCAGCCGTATGGAAATGTGTATTCTGATCATCTCCTGACCCAGCGTGCAGCCCACGGACCGGTTCCCGATCATGTTGATCGACACCTGCTCTATGATCTTTTGACAGAACGCATATCGGTGGATCCTGCCGTTACCGGTGCGAATATGTGCGCCTGTCTATTTGACCAATCCCATTGGGAAAAAGCCTATGAACGGGGCCAGCCGGGATTCTGGACCATCGATGGTGAGCCAAGATCTCATCTCATAAAAACGGTCCAGCAATCAAACGGCAACATCCTTGAAAACGTATTGAAAATCCATGACGAGGAAACGATCGAAGCCCTTGATCATAAGTATCATGATGTCATCGGATTGTATCAGAAAGTTATGAATCATCGAAAAGAGTTTTTGCAAAAAGTCCCAGCGGTTACGTATCCGTGAGGTAGACTGGGAGACTGGGAGACTAGAGCGAAGAGGTGGAATGACAAGATAGGGTAAAAAAGAAACGCAATGAAAACTATTATGAACCGAAGACAATTTATCGAGCGCTCTGTAGCCATTGGGGCGAGTATTTCCCTTGGATCCCGATTGACGGGTGCTACCCCTGCCAAAACCACCCAGCTTGAAACCGACGGCTTTTTTACGCTCGGGCAAGAGGATGGCCACTGGTGGCTGATCGATCCGGACGGCAAACCGTTTTTCACCTTAGGGATGAATCACATCGATCCTGCCAGTCTCCGCTATCCGGAGAATATTCATATCTGGAACGACAAATATGATGGCAGCACTCTCAACTGGATCCAGAACTCCGTCGTTCCTAATCTGAAGGACTGGGGATTCAATTCAGTGGGTTGGGTGCAGGAGGTAACCGTTCGTAAATGGAGGCACTCACGTCCGTTTACGGTCGATGAGTATAAGGCCTTGAATATGCCATACTGCCACCTCTTGCCATTCATGGAGTCGCACCAATGGGAAAAGCATACAGTGCATTACGACTTATTCAGCAAGGATTGGGAAGAACGTGTCGACTACATTGCCCGTGCGCATTGCGCCGAGCTAAGTGACGATCCTAATCTGATCGGCTACTTTTATAGCGATTGTCCGACGTGGACTCATGACCGGGCTGAGAACAAATGGCGGGGACCGATATTCGATCCAGAGAAGTTAGAATCGGAGGCTGGTCGGGATGAGTTGAAGGCCCTGGCTACTCAATATTACAAAACCACCCATGACGCCATTCGCCGCCATGATAAAAGTCACCTCATCCTGGGAGATCGTTATGAAGCCAATGCCCATATCGCGATGCCGCTGATCGAAGCCGCGTTGCCATACATCGACGTGTTGTCTTTTCAGGATTTTAAGAAACCTCTCGAACACCTGGATTATTGGTACAAGAAAACGGGCAAGCCCGTCTTGCTCGCCGATGCCTCTGGCATTCAACCCGGAGAAGGCATATATAAACGCAGCGACGGAAATTGGTATGCGGAGGTCTTAGACGGGCTCTACCAGAATCCCGGTTGCATAGGCTTCCACCTCTGTGGCGCTTACCAGCGGAACAAAGCGCGCGCTCGCGGCATGCTAGACGAGATGGAAATCCCCGACCGCGAAAACGTGGCGCTTATGAAAGCAGCCAATCAGAAGATCAAGCGTTTGATGGATCAGCGGTTCTGATTGCCCTTCTAAGACATACCAAACATTAATGGCCTGTTGCCCAATTAGGCTAGAGACGGCAAAGGGGGAAAACCGGAGGCAATCAAAAGGATCAATGTTCATAATACATATTGGTCAAGAACCATAGAGGCGAGGGAGTCAATGACGTCAGGTCTGTACTTTTGATAAAAGGAGGTATCCAGAAACTGCCATCTCATTAAATGCGTTTGGGCAACACTCCCATGAACATGGCCCCTTTCACTGTTGGGGATTGCTAGACGATCAGATGCGCGGCGAGAACTGCCAACGGAAAGGCCAGTATGGTCCGCAAAAGGAAAATGACCGGCAGATGCCAGAACCGGATGCGCAGCTTCGTTTTCATGAGAACCACGCCGGTTTCTGTCAGGAAGATCAGCTGAACAACTGACATGATCGCGATGACGCAGCGGGTGACCTCGCTTTCGATGCCTTTTCCGATCAGCGGCGGGAAGAAAGGATCAGCAAACCCGGCGACGATGGCTTTTGCGGTCAGGGCCGGGTTTTCCATATTCGCAAGTTGCATCAGTGGAACGAACGGCCGGGCGAGCCATTCGAACAAGGAAGTATGTTCGACAAGGACCATTGCAACTGTCGCGAAAGCCAGAACCGAGGGCACAATGTTGAACCTGAGGTTAGACAGGTCGCGAATACCCAGCGTGGCATAGCGGGTCGGACCGGGGCCGGTCTTGGCGCGTTCAAGGGCAGCAGACAGGGCTCGTTGGATCAGCCCACCTTCCTCAGCCCGTGGCGGGCGTTTGTCTTCACCATCGATGAATGTGTCCTCGAAACTGGTCAGTGGCGGAATCCGCGACAAAACAAGAGCCAGAATGATGATAATCACAACGGCGCTGGCATAGTAGGACAGGAAGATACTGTCGAGGTCCAGGATTTCTGCAACCACCAGGCTGAACGGGACAGATACAGTCGAGAAACAGGTCGCGATGATGGTTGCTTCACGCCAGGTGTAGTGCCCGATCTCATACTGCCGGTTCGACAGAATAATACCTACCGAGGAAGACCCCAAAGTAGAAGCCAGACTGTCGATGGCGGCTCGCCCAGGTAGCCTGAAAGCCATTCGAAACGTTTTGCGAAGCAACGTCCCGACAAAGTCCATTAAGCCGTATTCGGTGAGCAGCGGCAAAAGAATTGACGCAAAAAACAGGATAGACAGAAGCTTGACCAGTAGCACGTTGATAACAAGCCCGCCGGTAAATTCGCCCCAGAGCCATTCAGGTCCGACCTTGAACAAAACAGAAAGGGTGAACAGCACGGCGATGGCCCGAATGACAATCGTTGTCCCGCCCACATTGGTGATGGGCGCCAACCATTTCGGCAGGTCTTCCGAGTTGGCGCGGCTCCTTAGCAGGATGGGAACGATGGTGGAAATCACGACGACCGCGAGCAGGATCCAGTTGGCTGAACCTCCCAAAACATAATCCAGCAGCCGTGGCTACGCCTGATCCGCTCGATGATTCTCCCGGATGATACGGACCCCATGGATTCACCGGAATCTTGAAATGAGGATGATACCCAGCCATCGCTCCTTCAGTTAAATTCGTTTTACCCAGAATTACAGCCCCCGCCTCATGCAGTTTATTAACTACAGTGGCATTATAACTTGGCACAAAATCCGTTTTGAATGCATGGCCACCTGTAGTGGGTGCATTGGTTGTATATAAAAGGTCTTTTACGGCAATAGGAACACCATGCAGAGGGCCTCTGTATTTTCCGGATTCTAACTCTTCATCAAGTTTACTGGCAGTGGCAAGCGCTGCTTCATTGAATGTGGTAAGATAGCTATTTAGTTTTTTATCAACCGTTGTAATTCGATTGAGTATTATATGCGTTAGTTCAGCAGACGAAATCTCTTTTTTTCTGATCATCTTAGAGATTTTGCTCAACGTCATATAATGAATGGGTTCACTTTTCACTGAGTCTTTCATGGATTTATCCTTGGTACAACCCATAGGAAATTGAATAGCTCCCATCCCCAAACCCAGGAGGCCAATTGTCCTACGTCTTGAAAGTTTATTATGGTATGTTTCAGGATTGTTCATTGGAATATTTCTATAACAAATGCTAACGTTTAGTATATGGCAAGTAGGCGACTAAGGTGCTATTCGTAATCAAGTAACACTACAGCTGAAACGAGCAACACTCTCTTTGCGTTAGCCCCTTCTTTTCTCTCAGGCTGGGTGACTAGCACTCCAGTCGCTTGTCGTCCGGTTCCAGTTTTCCTGGCGAATGGAATTCGGTGCCAACGGTCTTGGTGAGCTTGTCTCCCTATTCTATTCTCCAGCGGTCCGCTTTTAGAATGTTCGTTTTTGGTTCTTATAAGGCTCCTTAAAAATTGAATTGCTAGGTTGTTTGTCCTTTAAGACGATGCAAGAGACCTGCGACTTTAGCAACTTGTCCCAACCAGTAAGCCTTGCCTGCGACTTACATGACCCCAGCGTTTCGATATTCTCTGATTATCCTTTGTTTTTGTGTAAGTGGCCTTGCGGGTAACGATTTACTTATTCCAGAGCGGCAAGAGATTCCCGAGTATCGATTGGACCGAGACTACCGACCCGAAATTACGGCGGTCCGTGTGCAAGAACCACCGAAAATCGATGGCCATCTCGATGAGGAGGTGTGGCAGACCGCGCCGCTAGGTGGCCCCTTGCTTCAACATCGACCGCTTTCATATACCCATATGGATCAGCAAACCTTCTTCCGTGTGGCTTACGACGACAACTATTTGTATGTTGCGGTGTGGTGCTGGGATACCGAACCGGATAAAATTGTGGCCCGCTATATGCGCCGCGACGACGATCTTTGGGAGGACGATTCTATCAGTATTGGTTTAGACACTTTCAACGATTTACGAAACGGCTATACCTTCATGATTAATCCCAATGGCACACGTCATGACGCCATCTCCACAAACAATGCAAACTATAATTCCCGGTGGGATGGCGTTTGGGATGTGAAAACTCAAATAACTGATTTCGGTTGGCAACTCGAATTTGCCTTACCTGTTACAACCGTTAGTTTTGATCCGGGGAGCCCTCAATGGGGTCTCAATGTATATCGAAGAATCAAGCGCCTGGATCAGCGGGGCATTTGGTCTTCACCGCGGAATGCCGTTCGAGGTTATTACATGTCGGAGGCAGGCAAACTTAATGGCTTAAGTGGCCTCAAGCAAGGCTTGGGACTTGAACTCAATCCTTACATCCTTGGTAAACAATCGGAGAACAAGGACTTGGGAACCAATGATTTCGATTTCGAGTGGGGAGGGGACTTTCGATACCGCATCACTCCAAAAATGAGTGCCACACTCAGTTACAATACAGACTTTGCCGCGGCTGAGACCGATGCCCGACAGGTCAATTTAACTCGCTTCTCTCTCTTCTTTCCCGAAAAACGCCGGTTCTTTCTTGAAGATGCTGGAGTGTTCGAATTTGGCGGATTGTCTGGCCGATTCAGGCGTAGGACGGGAACTCAATCGTCACCGGTCATCCTTCCCTATTTCAGTCGGCGGATCGGTTTGAATAACCAAGGACAGGTCGTGCCGCTACTTGGGGCGGCTAAACTTTCGGGTCGGGTTGGGGACTACAATATAGGAGTCATCAATGCGGTTGTGGATGCCAACGGGGATTTGGATAGCCAGAACGCTTTTGTGGGTCGCGTAACTCGCCAGATCTTCGACCAATCTTCTGTGGGAGTGTTGATGACCCATGGCGATCCAAATTCTGAATACGACAATCTCCTCCTGGGTAGTGACTTTCAATACCTGACCACCAAGTTTCTTAACCGATATCGATTGGAGGTAAATGCCTTTGCCATGGCAACCGATTCTGATCATCCGGATTTCGAGAGTGGTTTGGCTCCAGTGGTAGGGGGTAGCGCAGTTCTTCCTGCCGATGTATTTGACGTCGAGTTGGCTTTTATGCATGTGAATGATGACTTTAGCCCGGCCTTGGGGTTTGCCCCACGTAAAGGAGTTCGCAGGTATTACTCGAACCTGACCTACAAACCGTACATCGAATCGAAAGCATGGTTGCGACAGGCGTATTTTTCCTACGAAGGAGAATACATCACGGACCTTTCCAATAACCTTTCATCCGCCAAGCACCTCATTACTCCTTTGCAATTGTGGTTTGAGTCCGGTGATCAATTGTTTCTCGAAGTGGAAAATTCATCCGACGTGCCCGATAGCCAATTCACAATCTATAATCCAGATGGCGATGAAAATGACGTTCACATCTCCGCCGGGGACTACTCCTGGACGCGTGGGCTTATTGGTTTTCAAACCTCTACCAGGCGTAATCTTCAACTTAGTCACGATTACTCATTTGGCGACTTTTTCGATGGTACCCGAATAGAGAATAGATCAGAATTAACCTTCTTACCTTCCAAGCACTTTGGAACGGTACTTAGTTACTCCAAGCAAGATGTCGAGTTGCCGACTGGAGATTTCAACATAAAGCTGGCGTCCCTGACAGCGCTGATCAATTTCACACCTGATTTCTCGTGGTCGAATTTGTTCCAGTACGATAACATTTCCGATTCTATGGGATTCAACAGCCGCCTGATATGGGAGTATCGTCCTGGTGCCCGCATTTTCCTGGTTCTAAACCAGAGCTACCTGGACGAGCGATCAGGATTTGTTCTCAAACAAATGGACACGACATTGAAACTGAGCTCAATCTTTAGGTTTTAAGTCCTTATTCTTTAGATCCCTGATTCGCTCATAAACCTTGTAATCGATGTAGGGTTAGGGCCTCGCCAATAACCATCTCTTCATGGTCGAGCTGACCAACGCGGCCGCGTCCTTTTGCACAAAGTTGTTTGCCATTTGCCATGGTGGCCAATCATGTAAAAGGAGGGAGGCGCACAATTAGCTCACAAGATCAGCAATACGCTCGGCCATCATCATGGTGGTTGCGTTGATGTTCGCACGCACGCAATGAGGCATAATGGATGCGTCTACGACGCTTAAGCCTTCCGTGCCATGAACGGAACCGTCCTGATCGACTACTGCCAAATCGTCAGTGACTGGTCCCATCTTGCAACTGGAAGCCGAATGGTGTCCGGTGTCCGCTTCGCGCAGAATCCATTCATCGAGAGCCTCATCGGAAGCAAGATTTTCAGGCAGAGGTTGGATGGGATCGGAAAGGATGTCTTTGTATGAGTTTTCGTGAACAATATCCAGGCATAAACGGATGGCTTGGCGTTGGCGTTGGCGGTCGAAAGGATGATCGAAATAGCTGTAATTGAGGACAGGTTGGACATTTGGGTCTGTTGAGCTAAGTTTGAGCTCTCCGGAAGCCATTGGAAAGTTGATCGAGGGCCGCAGGAATAAAAACTTTTCGTAAGGGTTCAGTCCGGCGTATACAATCATGTCGTTAGCCAGGTTTGAATTGCCTGAAGAATACCTCAGTCCGACTTGATGCCAGTGTGCTCGATCTTCAAACTTCAGTTCTGGATTCAGCTGCCAACGCATGTTATTGGTGGGGTGGTCACACAAATTTTGGCCAACGCCAGGCGAGTCGACAACGACCGGAATTCCCAGGTCGCCAAGGTGGTCGGCAGGTCCTATTCCGGAGAGCATGAGTAATTGAGGTGAGGCAATGGCACCGGCGCTCATGATTATCTTATCTGCCAAAACCGTTTCAAGCGTGCCCTCAAAGTCCACCTCGACACCGATTGCGCGCGCTCCCTCAAAAAGAATCTGATAAACAGTACTATCGGGCTGGATGGTAAGGTTCTCGCGATCGCGGACCTGAGGAGTAAGGTAAGTCAAGATCGTACTATACCGCAGCCTGTCTACATTGTTGAGCGGGAAAGGACCTACACCGGTTGAATCAGGCTGATTCGCATCCGGACAGTCGGGAAAGTCGAGTGAACGGCACGCCGCATAGAATGCTGCCTGATCTGGTAACCACTCTTGCTCCTTATAACGACGGACCGGCGTCGGGCCATGGGTGCCGTGATTGTCCTCACTAAAGTCCAGATCACGTTCCAGATTTATAAAGTAGGGCAGGACTTGCTCGTAGCTCCATTGATCGTTGCCATTTTCAACCCACATTGCGAAATCATCGGGGTGGGGGCGCAGAAAGATTTGTGCATTTACCGTACTTGAGCCACCCATGACTTTACCGCGCGGAAGTGGCAGGTCGGTGGCCGTCTCACCGGATTGGGCTGTATACTTCCAATCGTGACTTTCGACGGAAATGATTCCTGATGGGGTCCCATAGCCATATTTCAAGTCGTCCGGTAGGGAGTCGAAGTCCGGGTAATCGGGGCCGGCTTCTAAGAGTAGCACCTTATTGTCCGGGTTTTCGGACAGCCTGTTTGCTAGAATGGCTCCGGCCGATCCTGCCCCGACAATAACATAGGTGTAGCTGCGATTCGTCATCTCTATTTCGATCGCATTCAATCGAGTAATCACATCCTATTCAATCTTATCAATTCTCCTAACCATTTTTTCTGGCCGCTCAAAACGTTTACCAGCGGCTACGGAAAGACTCTTTGGTATTCGAATATTCACATTCTGAATACCCATGTTTTATTGTCTGTTGATTCCTGCCCCGTTTACCAGTTCATCGTAATGATGACTCCGATTAAAAGCTAGAAAGCGCCTATTGCTTTTCGATGAGTACTTGGATCCATTGGAGATGCCAGGGAGTAAATGACATCAGGTCTGTACTTTTTGACAAGAGGAGGTAGCAAGAAACTGCCATGCCATTAAATGCCTTTGGGCAACACTCCCTTTGCCTTAGCCCCTTTCGCTTTCCAAGGAAATAATCGCCTTTACATCTTCGGTCGATACGAGGTCCAGATAATGGATATCTTTTTGGAAACGGAAGACGTCTGGAAAAATATCACTCCTGGCAGAGCCCTATGCCCGGGTTTGTAGCCTATACAAATTCCGGACACCTGGAGTAAACATGCGCTTTCCACCTCTGACTTGGCAAAGCTACGACTCTGCCTTCAGTACACCGCAGTTCGCTAACGGGAGGGATATGGACCGGTCACATCGGCAAGACCTCAATGTTGACAGTCATTGTTAACCTGCGAGACCCCCTCCATCGATGACCAAAGTGGTGCCGGTCACAAATGAAGACCGGTCCGATACTAAGTAAAGAACCGCATCCGCTACCTCTTCTGGTCTTCCAAGTCGGCCAAGCGGACGGTCAGCCGATTCCTCTAAAAACGCTTTGCTCTCAATGCCTAATTGCTTCCCTTCACTCTTCAGCATGCCGGTATCAATATCCCCCGGACAAATGCAATTTACACGAATGCCCTGATTGGCGTGATCCAGGGCCATAGCTCGAGTAAGATTAACTACCGCCGACTTTGTAGCACAATAGGAGGCTGCATTGCTTCCACCCACTAATCCCCAACCAGAGCCTGTATTGACAATGGCTCCTCCACCATTTTCCGCAATTTCAGGAATGGAGTAACGACTCATTAAAAAGACTCCACGGAGGTTTACCGCTACCGATTGATCCCACTCTTCAACAGTGATATCCACTACAGAAGCTCTGCGAATGATCCCAGCATTATTAAATAAAATGGAAAGATTTCCCAGCGAATCCTGAGTCCTTAAAACTGCATTCTTCGCATCTTCAACTTTAGCGACGTCACAAGCTATAGCGATGGATCTTCCTCCCGAGGAAATAATTTCATCTGCCACTTTTCTGGCTGCGTCCTCATTGATATCCACTACAGAAACGGCAGCTCCATGAGCTGCGAAATTCAGAGCGGTCGATCTTCCTATTCCGCCCCCACCACCAGTCACGATTGCAACACGTCCTTCTAATACTGTTTTGCTCATATCCTTATTTTACAGAGTTTCTGTTAGTTTATCGAAACGCTCGATTCCAAATAGGCCCCACTATCTCGTTTCTTCACATAGGCTCGCCACGTAATTGCCCACTTCCGTGGATCATCCAACCAGCTATGATCCACTTGATGAATACAACTTTTGTGCGGAGCGGTTTTTACTATTTCGGGATTATTGTAGGCTTCCTCCACAATCGATTCCAAAGCCTGAATATATTCGTCCAACTCGGCAATCGAATACGATTCGGTCGGCTCCAAGGTCATTGGATTCGGCACAATAAAAGGGTGATGACTTGACCACATGTGCATACCGTGGTCGCACATTCGGTTCACTATATCTTCTGTGGAAATCCCGGTGTCTTCAAATAATTTTTGCCACGAATACCTTACCTGTTCTATACGAAAGCCGTCCTTGGAATAAGGGATATCCATTCCCTTCATTTGCCGGATATGATGCAGCAGGTAATTGTTGTTTAAAACGGCCGTTTGAGAGACTTGTTTAAGTCCTTCCGCGCCAAGACTCATGATCCAGGCATAGGCCCGAATGACTGCAGGAACAACACCGAGGTAGGAACCGATTTTACCAATACTTTTAGGAAAATCCTCCTCCAGCGTAAAGCCACCGTCTCTTTCGACGACATGGGGAATAGGAAAATAAGGAACCAATTTATCCACCACACCAAGAGCGCCAGAGGCTGGTCCGCCACACGCATGAGGGATCGAGAATGTCTTGTGCAAATTGAAAAAGCACATATCAAAGCCAGCTTCACGAGCTCGCGTTATACCGAGCAATCCATTTGCGTTCGCTTGGTCATAACAACAAAGTCCCCCATTGTTTTGAGTTAACTCTGTAAACTTAACGATATCCGGATTGAAGATACCGGTATCTTCTGGATTGGTTATAAAAAGTGCGGCCGTTCTATCTGATAAAGCATTCTCGAGATCTTCAATTCTCGGTAAACCGGTGGATGGATCCTGCGGTAATGAGATTATTTTAAATCCCAAAGTGTGAGCAGCTGCAGCATCCGAGGGATGAGAAAACATAGTAGTGATAACCTCATTGCGTTCAGGATTTCCTTGATCCTCATGGTAGGCTCGAACGATGGATGCCATTGCCAAAATAGCGTGGGTACCGCTCCGAGGTTGAAAACAGAATCCATCCATTCCCGAAATCTCCCGGAAAATTAGATCCGTTTTATGCAGGATGGTCAGAGTGCCTTGAATGGTTTCAGCCTCTTGCAAGGGATGAACTCCAGCAACTTTGTGAGATCGCACAAGTTCCTCATTCACCTTTGGGCTATATTTGACAGTACAGGTACCTTGCCCTACATCCACATTGAAGTCCGCCCCCAAGGTTTCCTGAGATAGACGAAGGTAATGCTTTAGAATTTGCATTTGTCCCAATTCTGGAAGTGCCGGTGGGTCTTGGCGTAAAATGGAGGATAGAGCTATGTCCTCCCACAGAGACGAACCGGGTTCTTCTGCTTCCCCAGACTGGACGACTTCAATTCCAACTTCTCCTGGTTGGTTCAATTCGAATATTATGGGCTCATTCCATCGTGCCTGATGGAAGTCCCTGATTGAAGATCTTTTGGTTCCTGATGCTTCTTTCATTGTCATTTGGACTGAGTGGTAGCGTTACTCAAAATAGATGTTAGTGAGTCAGACAGGTTGTCGATATCCTCAATGGAATGAATCTCTGTGATACAAAAGAGAAGACACTGATCGTATCCGGATAAACGACTACTCAGGTCATAACCTCCCATAATTTCCCTCTCTAAAAGTTTATTGTTAACTTCCGCAGCCGACATTCCTGAATTGGAAAAATCGACGACAAATTCTTTGAAATGTGGATGATCAAGAGCCCTGACACTCAGACCTGAAATAGATGCAATTTTATTCATGGCATAGGCGTTCCTTCCCAAAATCACTCGGCCGATCTGCCTCATGCCCTTCGGCCCCATTAAAGATAAATAGACGCCAGCCGTTATAGCCCATAGCGCTGTTCCAGTGCCGACAAACTCATTGCCCTTTTCCCGAGCACCGAAGGAGGTGCGTTCATCATAGAGGACATCTCCAAATCCCCATTCACCCGGAACCGATGTTGTGGTTACGGAAAAAAGTCGCGAAGGGTATTGCTCTACAAATCGTTCTTCATCTTTGGTAGCAATAAAACCGGATTGTCCCCCGCCCTGTTGCATATGTATTCCGAGTGGTTGTAGATCTCCGCAGGTTATATCTGCCCCATATTGAACCGGTGGTTGCAATACTCCCAATGAGATGGGATCGGTGCCCACTAATATCAAGCCTCCTGCATCATGGATAATGTCAGCCAGTTCCTTTGTTCTAGTTTCAATGTTCCCCAAAAATCCGGGGTTTTCAAAATAGAGGCCTATAGTGCTTTCCGATGCATTTGATCTTATAAAATCGATGTCCATCAGGCCCGTTTCTTGATCGCATGGTACGGCAACAATTTCCATCTTACTACGACAGTAGTTATGCATAGTCGACATGCGCTCAGGAGAAACCGTCTCACTTACCAACATTCGATTGCGACCTGTAATCCGCTGAGCCATACGAAGGCAGGTAGAAGCGGCCTGATTCCAATCGAATGTCGGTATTCCGACGACATCAAGATCCAGCAATTCACCCATTAAACTGGCGTATTCGAACAAGGCTTGAAAGCGGCCATGATCTTCATAGGGTTCCCCCGCATAAGCGGTTAAGAATTCAGACCTTTGATTAACCTCATCACATACAGCCGGGACATAATGGGGTGCACATCCCGCTCCTTTAAAACAAAGCAGATCGCGACTGGATAGATTATTTTCAAGGATGCTTTCGACATGCCGCCGCAAAGCCTGCTCTGATGTAATTCTCTCCGGCAAATTCATGGGACGCTTTGGACGTAATGAATCCGGGATAGCGCCATAAAGATCTTCTATCGAATGAGCTCCGATAGTCTCCAGCATCTTCCTTTGAATGGCGGGATGACTGTTAGGAATATAAGGATGTGACATAATGATTTATCGTGTTATATCATTATTATGAACAGTGTCAAGAACTGCTTTGTTAATACGAAATCTTAACTACTGGTCGTAAATGAGACCGACAGAAACAGATCCAATCGTAGTAAGTACCACTCAGTGCTTAGGAACTCGGTCGACAGCAGAAAATTAGATGCAAATGGTACAAAGGAAATGAACCACGTAGTGTGGGAAACTAAATCATAGGGAGTTTAAAAAACACTCATCTTCGAAGATGAGTGAACCTATAGATGCTCCCTCGGAATGAGGGTAAATGAATACTTATAATCTCCTGGTTTGATACTGTATTTATCATGCACTCGACGACCCCAGGAATTGTCACCGCCTACCCCCATCTGCAAATGATCGATATTCCACTGAAAGCTACTTCCGGATTTGATGTGGGCACCGTGTTTACTAGTTACTGGTACCAATCCTGAGGCAGACTCGCCAGCCTCATGACTATGAAAATCCAACTCAGCCATTGAAAAGGGCCACACACTGCAATTTAACAAACCATCAAGTCCGTGGGCCGAGACGGATATCTTGTCTGAGGAGATTCTCATCCAACGTACATCGGATTTATTCCCTGTTTCCTGGGGTCTTGAGTAGCGATGAAACTGGTCCATTACCTTTTCATCATACAGGCCCAATTTCATTCCGCTTTTCCGATCCCAATAACTCTCGCTGGGCCCTCTTCCATACCAGGATACATCACCATATTCTGGCGGAAGCATCATATACATTCCAATCTTGGGTATATCAGGTAAATCGGAGCTGGAAGCTTCCAGTTTATAATTCACTACCAGTTTCCCACTCGGGTAAATTGAATACTTGATCATCACATCGGCTATGTCATCCGGAAGCAGGTAGCTAACAACAATCTCCACAGAACCATCATCCCTCTGCTCCAGTCCCGCCAATTCTGATGTGTACTCATAAGTGGAGTTTTGCCAAACATTCGCCCATTGATCCATTCGGTTGCCCAGATCATTATCAGTTGGAGGGCGCCAGAAATTGGGCCGAATAGGCTCTCGGGAAATGAGGACTCCCTGATAACTCCAATAGTTTATCTCACCAGATTCTGAATCAATTTTAAGGATAACAACACCATTGCTGATTTCGATGTCCTCATTTCTTTCAACTTTGAGGCCATCATTCAATTCACCTTCTAATGATTCCTGTATCCCATCACGTAATTCGAATTGTTGCCATGCGACTTCATGCCCAATAGGTGCTATTTTGTCACGTTCCTTTTTCACGACACTGATCTCCAATATATACTCAGTCATTTCATCGTATACAAATGGCCATTCCGAGAGCTTGTATCGCTTCTCGCTCTGAGCAGATACATCCAGATCATTTATAACACCGCTAGTGGTTTCCCTTCCGTTGGCGAGCAACTGCCAATGCAAGGACAAGTCGGCCAAGTTCTTAAAAAAGTTCTTGTTCTTAACGAAGAGTATTCCATTCGGAGAGAAATCAAATTCTACGGGCTGGTAGACTTTTTTAACCTCCGAAAGATGAGGGTGAGGTTTTCTGTAGGGATCAACCAATCCGTTATTGAGAAAATTTCCATCGGTGGACAGATCAGGGTGATAATCGTGGCCGTAAGCCAGGAATGTATTTCCGTCCTTATCTTTATATTCCAAGCTTTGATCCACCCAATCCCAGATGTATCCCCCTTGCATATTTCTGTATTTCTCAATGATGTCCCAATAGTCCTGCAAATTACCAACTGAGTTTCCCATTGCATGAGCATACTCGATAAAAATGGCCGGTTTTTCGGAATCTGATTCTCCAAACTGGACTAAAGACACTGGCTTGGGATACATGGGGCAAAACACGTCGGTATGGTCAGCATCGCCAGCCGGTTCATACTGAACTATTCGATTGTCGTCCGCCTTCTTTAAGAATTGATAAATGGCTCGAAATATCTCCCCATCCCCAGCCTCGTTACCCATGGACCATGAGTAAATGGAAGGATGGTTCCTATCTCGAAAATACATGCTCTTGACCCGATCCAGGTGGGCCGGCAACCAAGTCATTTCATTACCTAATTGCGTATCCTCGGAGATAGCTAACGGGTGACTCTCTATGTTCGCCTCATCGATCACATACAATCCATATTGATCGCACAAATCCAGCCAATAGGGATCATTGGGATAGTGTGAAGAACGAACAGCATTGATATTATTCATCTTCATTAGCTTTATGTCGCGTTCCATACTTTCCCGCGAAACAACATGACCTGAAAATGGATCGGTCTCATGCCGGTTTACACCCTTGAGATAAATGGCTTTCCCATTGAGCAGCAATTGCCCATCACTCACCTCCACTTTCTTAAATCCCAGATAACGTCGGAGGTATTGATTATTTTTGCTGTTTTCGGAATCCTCGATCTTTATTTTTATAAGGTAAAGATTTGGCGTCTCAGCAGACCAATTTTTAACATCTTTGAGGGTTCGGCTTGATACAAATGTTTTGGAATCTCCTGGGCTTATCTCCACCGATTTCGATTCTTCCCAGAGAATATTTCCACCGTCCTCTATAGATAGGGTAAGATTCCGGTGAACAGATTGGGAAGTTTCATTTGATACAATCACTTCTCCTTTGAACAACCCACCCACATAGTCATTGGTCAAATTAGTATAGGTGTGATAGTCTTCTATAAATACCTTCGGCCGGGTGTACAGATATACTTCCCGTTCGATGCCACTTAATCGCAACATGTCCTGGCTCTCCAGGTAACTGGCATCACTCCAACGAAACATCTGAAAAGCGAAAAGATTATCACCCGTCTTCAAATATTGAGAGATATTAAATTCAGCCGGAGTTTTGCTGCCCTGTGAATATCCCACGTAGTGACCGTTGATATAAACATACATAGCCGACTTAGCCCCGGCAAAATGTAAAATAACATTTTCAAGAAGATACTGCTTTTCTATTTGAATGACCTTACGATAGGTACCCACCGGGTTGTAATCATTGGGGACTTCAGGCCAGTTGGCTTTGAAGGGATATCTTTCATCCAAATATATAGGTCGCCCAAAACCATCTACCTCCCAATTTCCTGGAACTGAGATGGATGACCATCCGTGGACATCGTAATCCATTTCGAAAAAATGCTTCGGCCTAAGGTCGGGTCTCTTGACCCAATGAAAATCCCACTCGCCATTCAACGACATAAAACGCTTGGAGGCTTCCTTATCCCTCACACTCTCTGATTCAAACGCAAAAAACGTAGCTCTTGGAGCCAATTTGTTTTCAGCGAATATCAAATGATTTCGATGATTACTTGGCTCCGCGATTGGGTCTTGCCCTCGACTTCCAACACCGACGAATGCCACACATAGAATCGTTAGATTGGTTTTTATCCTCAAAAACTTTTTCACAAAAGATACCATCAAAGAAATCCTCCTTTATTGTTTATATCGATACCCTTGAGTATCATCTACGATACCATTCAATCTTCTTTCCATAGCTTCGACGATTTCCGGGAACTGGGAGGCAACATTTACCTCTTCCCTGGAAGAGGATTCCAAGTCAAATAGTTGGGGAACTTGCATTCGACCATGCTCAATTCCCTTATCCTCTTTCACCCAATCATAATACTCATCTCTCTCGACGGGTTTGATGTATTTCCATTTACCACGCCTCAACGCCAAACCATATCCTTCCAGTATCAATTCCGTACGCCCTATTTCCGAGCGCCCCATCCAGGAATCCATAAAATCAAGACTATCGATGGCGGCACCCGCCTCAATTTCCTGATTCAAATAGGAGGCAAATGAAGCATAAAAATCCATCTGGCTTAACAGAGCACCTGATTTTACGGCGTCAATCTCACCTGGCCAATTCAGGATGGTTGGAACCTTTGTGCCCGCTTCATATAGACTATATTTTCCGCCTCTAAAATCTCCGTTTGGACTATGGCGCCCAAGCTTTTCAATCGCTTGATCCTCATAACCGTCATTGAGAACAGGACCGTTGTCGCTGGTAAATATAATGAGAGTCGTTTCGCGCAATCCTCTCTCTTCCAGCATATTTACGACTTCGCCAACACACCAATCCACCTGGGCAATAGCGTCACCCCTCGGACCCATTGAACTACTTCCCACAAATTTGGGATGAATGATCCGGGGAACATGAATATCGTGAAAGGAATAAAATAAAAAAAACGGACGATCTTTGTTCTCTTCAATAAACGCCTCGGATTTTTCATTAAACAAAAAGGGTAATTCTTCATCTACCCAATGCGCATTCGTTCCCCCGTCCATAAAACCGATACGGCTCACTCCATTAATAATCGTGCCGCTGTGCTGACTATCAGCATCGTACCGGAGCAGGTCAGGATTATTCAAACCATCAGGCATATTCTCGATACGCCCGTTGTAGTCTACCCGTATAGGATCATCAGGTTCCAAACCTACAACTCTATGGCCTTCGACCAGAACACAAGGAACGCGATCTCCCGTAGAAGGGAGTATAAAACTATAATCAAAGCCCACCTCCATGGGTCCAGGTTCAACTTCATGATTCCAATCCACCCCCGAGTCTTGATCTCCAAGCCCCAAATGCCATTTTCCAACCACGGCAGTAGTATAGCCGCTTCTTTTTAACATAGCAGGCAGCGTCCACGAACCCGGCTCAATGATGAGCGTGGCATCTCCATCAAGAACTTTCGCCGCTTCCCTGAAGGCATGCTCTCCAGTCAGTAAGGAGTACCTGGATGGAGTACAAGTGGCTGCGCTACAATGAGCATCTGTAAACATCAATCCACTAGACGCCAATGAATCAATATTAGGAGTTCCTACGCCAGTCCCACCATAACAGCCGACATCTCCATATCCCAAATCATCCACAAGAAAGAGTACGATGTTGGGCCTTGAGATCTCCTGGCCATGAGCAAAATTGCCCGAAATAAAAACCGCCAGGACCATAGACGCAGCCTTAAGGGCTTTAAAAAAACGCAATGTCAACCATCGCTCATTTGCTTTTTCGCAAGAGAGGGTCCCGCAAGATCTGATAGATATACCTTCCGAGTCAGGACCGACAACACACCAAATGAATTTAAGGATTTTCGCGAGGATCATAATATGATTTATCATGCTAAATCATCCTTTACATTTTTGTCAAGTCCTCGTACTATTGACCTTAAACATGCCCGCAAGGCTGAGGTTAATAATCTACGAAAGAGTCCATTTCAGTGCTGGAATAAGCTTCATTTGGCTGCAAAAATTGTATCTCTTCATTTATGCTGAAATTTCCGTCCCTGAGTATTTTAGAACCGTTAAGCTGTTCGGATTTGTTAACCTTTTCCAAGCCATCTAACCAACTC
>Ga0315339_1001711_pt1 | contig 18485 bp, 17 predicted proteins | sample ASW17metaG_FD_204514 | JGI IMG/M metagenome (GOLD analysis project Ga0315339, IMG submission 204514) | Ammonia-oxidizing marine archaeal communities from Pacific Ocean, United States - ASW #17 | ecosystem: Environmental > Aquatic > Marine > Oceanic | place: USA: California | collected 2016-12-05
ACAATTCATCGACACTCTCCTCCATGCAATCACCAACAAAGACCACCGCATTGACCTTGCGCGCGTTTCCTTCGGCAATGGCATGTTTCAGAATTTTTGCGATTTGCGTTTGCCCCCCCAGACAGAAAACTCTCGTCATCTGCTGCACGAGCTGGCCGGAGTCGGTCAACCACTCCGAAGCTCGAAATTCTCCGAAGCCCCGGTAATAGGCCATTTGAATATCAAGGCCACCGACCGAGGATGCTTCCTGGAACATATGCCCCTGGATCTGACACGCCCGATCCCAGGTCGGTTCCCGGCTGGCTGTCGCGTCGAGCGCAAAGATCAAGCGCCCTCTCTCACCAACGGGCGCAGACGCCGATGCCAACGCCACCTTCTGGATGAAGGTGTCGATTTCAGCGTTCGTGGCGGATTTCGATATATGTCCGGTTTTCTTACTCATACTTCAGACCGCAGGTGGGCGCGCGCCAAAGACCAGGGTATTTTAGCGCATGTGCGCGGCAGTGGGCCAACGGCCCTCCGATCGTATGTTTGACCCCAGTCGGCGGTCAGCGAATGTGGATGGGAGTGTCTGGATAAAAGGCGTGGAAGGCGAAGGCAAAGTCGACCCCATAAATGACGTCTTCAATCCCGCTCCCCGTCTTGCGCTGCACGACGATGTTCCCGACATCGAACCCCTCAGAAATCCGACCGCTGTCGAGCGCCGAATTCTGACCGGGCTCCCTGGTGATGATGAGTCCGGCGTCTGTTTCAACTCGGCCTTTCTTACGCAGCGCATCCAGACTCCACGCTTCCTGTCCGCCAGACACCGATTCGACAGTGACGACCCGGGCCAGCGGCGCAATCCCTTGAGGTCCCGGACCACGATAGAGGAACGGCTGTGGTGAAGAATCGTATTTGACATAAGGGTTTGCACCGTAGCGCCTCTTGCCCGGGTCATTCGGCACCAGGACTTTCCCATTGGGGGCGCGGTCGCGGAACCTGGCAAATGACTCGAGGCGGGAAGGAACCATCTTGAGCACCTTACCGGTCAAATCGCCAACGATCGCCTCGCCCAAAAATTGCTGCCACCAGCTCTCTGTCTGCCGGTCGTACATGACCAAGTCTGAATTGCGCAATCGGCCCGTGGTGCCAAAATCGAGCACCAAGTCATCCAGCCGACGGTCAAATACGACAGCGGCATTGCACAACGGGAAAAACGTCACCGACACTGGGACACCTCCCATCGTGTCATTTACGATTTCGTGCCACACAACACCCTCAGTGGATAGGCACGAGCATCATCGCCCACGATAACGCTAACAACCGGCTCGGTGTCCACAAGATTGTTTATTGCTGCCAGTGGTTCAAACACCGGATCATCGATTGGGGGAATGCTGTCCTTAAGCGGCCCCCCCCGACATGATCTCGTCCATTTCGCTGGAGCGAACTTCGAAATTCGTTCGCCATGACTCAGCAGCGGCCATCCACGCCGCCAAAAGGAGACCAACCAGAAACAGGAATACGGCCCCATAACCATAATATCCGCGCACGCGCGACATCCTACTCTCCCAACTGACGAGGTACTGGCCAAACATGGTTTAACCGACTTCGTCACTTGGCAAGCTTCGTGGCATCACGGTTTCGTGAAATACTGCCCACATCTGCGGTCTCCACGGTCTCTTGACGTGTCAGGCATGGCAGTCCGACATTCACGCAATTCGGTGGTAGGTCTCGGGGTCAGTTATAGGGACCGGGGTCGTTTGCAAGTATGGGGGCAAGATTGGCGGAGCGCGTGGAGTGTGTCGTGGTCGGGGCCGGCGTGGTTGGCCTTGCTATCGCCAGAGAGCTGGCAATGCGCGACCGGGAAGTCATCGTTCTGGAAAAGCAGGATGCGATCGGCACAGAAATAAGCTCGCGTAACAGCGAAGTGATTCACGCGGGTATCTACTATCCACAAGACAGCCTGAAGGCTCGACTGTGTGTGGCTGGAAAGCAACGATTGTACGAATTCTGCGCTGATCACGGCGTCGCTCATCGGCGGATTGGAAAACTCATCGTCGCGGCCGCGGAAAAAGAAGTGGCCAATCTCAATGATGTGTGGGCGGCCGCACATCGAAATGGCGTTACGGATGTTGAACACTTGACGATCGGCGTGGTGCGCGAGATCGAACCTTCCGTTCAATGTGTCGGTGCGCTGATTTCTCCCTCAACGGGAATTGTCAACAGCCATGGCTTGATGCTGGCTCTGCAAGGTGACGCCGAGGACCACGGGACGATGATCGCCTTTCTGAGTAAGTTGATAGAGGGCCAAATCGAACCCGACGGATTCTCGCTCAAAATCGAATCCGGTGATGGGACATCACCCGCTGACGTTCTGACCCTTGGGTGCGATGTCCTGATCAACTCAGCCGGCCTCGGCGCACAGGATGTCGCGCATCGAATTTCGGGAGTTCCCGAAACATCTATCCCGCCTCTTCATCTCGCACGCGGTTGCTATTTCACGATGAGCGGAAAATCTCCCTTCCAGCATTTAATTTACCCGATGCCAGATGGGGCAAGCCTCGGTGTCCACGTCACTTTGGATATCAGCGGCCAAACTCGTTTTGGCCCGGATGTCGAGTGGATCGATACAGTCGACTATAATGTCGATCCGGCCCGGGGAGATGCATTCTATGAAGCGATTCGCCGGTACTATCCAACTCTTCCGGATAATGCGCTCCAGCCGGGCTATTCGGGGATTCGTCCAAAGATCCAGGCGCCCGGTGAACCCGCCGCGGATTTCGTAATCGAGGGGCCTGAACACCATGGCGTACCACGTTTGGTTAATCTGTTTGGGATCGAGTCTCCCGGTCTCACCGCCTCGCTGGCGATCGCCGAATATGTGGCGCAACTACTCGAATCATAGCGATTGAAAAGGCCCGAAATGGCAATCAACGTAATGGGAATCGACCATGTGGTTCTGAGAGTTCGTGACGTTCCCGCCGCCCTGAAATTCTATTGTGATGTTTTGGGATGCGAGATCGAACGAAACGTCGAACGCATAGGTCTCATACAGCTTCGGGCGGGACGGTCCCTGATCGATCTGGTGGACGTCGCAGGAGAATTCGGCCAAAAAGGCGGCGCGGCCACCGGTCGTAAGAAGCGTAATCTGGATCATTTTGCCCTGCGCATCGAAACCTTTGACGAAGATAATGTCCGGGAATGGCTTGCCGAACACGGCATCGACGCGGGCGAAGCCAGGGAGCGGTATGGCGCAGAGGGCAGCGGTCCCTCGTTCTATATCGAAGATCCGGACGGCAATGTTGTCGAACTCAAGGGGCCTGCCCGGAGCAATCGTCCCGGGACCTGACGGAACTTGCCGGGCTCGAATTAATTCACTTTGACTCCGTGGCCATAGAATGACGAAAGTCCAGACTTGCACGGCGAAGAAACGTTCGGCTACGTTGCTTCGCCCCTAAAATTGGAGTGCCCGTTGAGTTATATTTTAAGGCTTCCCCTGCTAACGGCGACGCTTTTCGGACTCCTGTTTGTTTCCGTGCCCTCGCATGCGCAAAAGGATTACGAAGAGTGGCTATCCGGCGCCATGTCCACGCGACTGGGAACGGACCGGGAATGGCGGGGCGTTCTAGGCGCCGGTGCCGGATTGGCGCCGGAATACATGGGCGCCGACGACTACGAAGGCAAGCCGCTTCCCCTCATCGATATCGAGTGGCGCGGGACCTATTTCGCGAGCACCCAACGGGGATTGGGAATCAATATCCTTCGCCAACGGTCAACCCGCGCAGGTCCGCGCTTCACCCTTGATCTGGGGCGGGATTCCTCAGACGCAACTGTGCTTACCGGTCTTCCAAATGTCGACCAGACCGTTGAATTCGGGGTTTTCGCGAAACACTTCATCCGCGCCTGGCGATTCGAAGCCGACCTGCGGATGGGGTTGAACGGACACAAAGGAACCATCGGTTCACTCGACGTCGGCTTGGGCGGCGCCCTTGCGGACCACACTAGCCTCATTATAGGAGCCAACATCCACGTGGCGGATGAGGAGTATATGCAAGCCTATTTTGGTGTTCCAACGGCTACAGCGAACTTCAAGCTCTTTCAAGCCGAGGCAGGACTTCGCGACGTGACGGGGTATGCCACGATGACTTATGTAATCATGGACAATATCTACGTGACGCTGGAAGCTAAGGCGAGCCTGCTCGGTGGTGACGCGGCAACGAGTCCGATATCACTTTCGGACGACCAGTATTTCTTCGGATCGGTGCTCGCGTACCGCTTTTAATTTCCAAACGTTCCGCGTCGACGAGACAGAGGCGACGCATCTTCGGGGTGTAAATCTTCTACCGCCCAGATATTAAGAGATCAAAGACATGGCAACGGACAGCGGAGGCGTCAATTTCTGGGACGGCGAATTCGACATCGTCGTCGTCGGATATGGCTATGCCGGGGGCGTTGCCGCAATCGAAGCGAGTGAAGCCGGTTGCTCGGTTCTGCTGCTCGAAAAGATGCCGGATCCCGGAGGGATTTCGATCTGCTCAGGAGGTAACGTCCGAGCGGCTGAAGACGCCGAACAAGCTTTCACATACCTGAAGGAAACCTGCGCGGGCACGACGCCCGATGACGTCTTGAAGGCGTTGGCCGTTGGCATGACCCAAGTCGTCGACTACTTCGAGAAGCTCGCAGAAACCAGCGGCGCCGAAGTCCAGTACCGGGAGAGCCCCGGCAACTACCCATTCGCGGGCGCGGAGACATTCGGGTACGCAAGCATCGCCAGCGTCCCGGACTACGATGCAGCGGCGCGTTATCCGTACGTCAACAGTTACGTGCCCATTCATCGCGCTGCGGGCGCACGCCTCTTCAAGGTCCTCGAAGACAATGTCGAGAACCGAGATGTAACAATTTGGCTCAAGTCGAGTGCCAAGCGGCTCATGGCGAATTCTACCGGCGAGGTCGTCGGGCTGACCGTGGAGACGGAGGACGGCGACAAGAACATCAAAGCAAATAGAGCGGTCATCCTGACCTGCGGTGGGTTTGAAGCCAGTCCCGAACTGCAACTCCAGCACTGGCAGGAAAAACCGGTGCTGCTGGCCGCGTTTCGAGGCAGTACGGGCGATGGTATCCGCATGGCTCAGGACACCGGCGCCGCGCTGTGGCATATGTGGAACTACCACGGCGTGTACGGGTTCCGGCACCCCGATCCGGAATACCCTTATGGCCTTCGACCAAAACGGCTGCCTGACTGGACACCCGGGAAACCGCCCCGAAATGACGTGAAGATGCCGTGGATCGTCGTTGACCGCACGGGACAGCGATACATGAACGAGTATCCGCCATACATGCAGGATACATCGGCTCGGCCGATGTCCCTCTTTGATACCCACACGCAGAGCTACCCACGCATTCCCTCATATGTCGTGCTGGATGATCCCGCGCGCTGGAACTGGCCGTTGTGTTCGCCGACGTTCAACGATCGTGGGTTCTCGTTCGAATACAGCGAAGAATCGTTGCGCGCGCTCGAAGACCGGATCGTCACGAAGGCAGACAGTTTGACGGAACTCGCGTCGCATATGGGAGTGGACGAGAAGGTATTGTCCGAGACAGTCGCGCGCTGGAACGCCATGTGCGACGTCGGACATGACGATGATTTCGAGCGGCCGCCGCCGTCAATGACAAAAATCAAAACGCCGCCATTCTATTGTGCAGAAGTGTGGCCGATCTGCTCCAACACCCATGGCGGACCCGTCCACAATGTGCACCAGCAGATCATGAATTCGTTCGAGGAGCCAATCCCGCGCCTCTACGCAGCCGGAGAGCTCGGTGGGGTCTTCGGTCATCTTTATTTAGGTGGCGGCAATATGGCGGAATGTTTCGTCGGCGGTTGGACGGCCGCCCGGCATGCGGCCAATTTGGAGCCATGGGGCTGACTTCTCAGGCGTGCATCAACCGGCACGCGGTCGGGGCAAGGCATCCAGCTAGGACAGAAATACGATGAAGCCGCCGCCTTTTCACTATCACGATCCAGGCACCGTCGAAGAAGCTGTTGCCCTGATCGGCTCGCTGGAAAACGCGAAACTCCTGGCCGGCGGCCAGTCTCTCATGCCCATGCTGAACATGCGGTATGTGTTGCCCGACCATATCGTCGACCTCAATCGTATTACCGGCCTGTCACACATCGATGAAACCGACGGGCGGATCGTGATCGGCGCGATGACCCGTCAGCGCGAGATCGAGCACTCAGATCTTTTGCAGCAGCGCTGCCCGCTTTTTCGGAAGGCGCTGCTGCAAGTCGGGCACCGCCAAACACGTAACCGGGGAACCATTGGCGGCAGCCTGTGCCACCTCGACCCGGCGGCCGAACTGCCCGCCGTGCTCACGGCCTTGCAGGCGACCGTTCACGTTGTCGGGGCTCACGGAGCCCGAGATATCGCGATCGCGGATTTTCCGGCCTTCTACATGACACCCGCCATCGAATTCGATGAACTCGTCAGTGCCGTGAGTTTCTCGCCCTGGCCGATTGGCCATAAATCCGCGTTCGTTGAGTTTGCGCGGCGTCCTGGAGATTTTGCGATCGTTGGGGTCGCAGCCTTGATGGACGCGGCAGATAACGGAATGATTCACCGTGCGACAATTTCCTTGTCGGGCGTGGGCGCCGCCCCGGTTCGCTGCACCGCAACAGAAGAGCAATTGATTGGCACGAAGCCGGATGAAATTTCTTTACGCGTCGCTGCCGAGACTTGCCGTGAACTCGATGCCATGGAGGACGTCCACGCCTCTCCGTCATACCGCCAACATTTGGCCGTGGAATTGGTATCGCGCGCCGTGCAGGCGGCACTGGATGATGCCGGCGCGGGATCGACTTCATGAGCGTCGAGCAGGAGTTTCCCGAACTGAGACCCGTTGTCTTCACCGTCAATGGAGAACGATACGAAATCGACGTCGAGACGCGGATGACGCTAGCGGATTGCATTCGCCATCAGATCGGAAAGACGGGGACGCACCTCGGCTGCGAACATGGCGTTTGCGGTGCATGCACGGTCCTCGTCGATGGCCGCTCGGCACGCAGCTGCCTGATGCTCGCGGTGCAAGCGAATGGCGCCGAGATCACCACGATCGAGGGAATCGCCTCCGAGAACGGTGAATGGCATCCACTGCAACATGCGTTTCATGAACATCATGCCTTGCAGTGCGGCTTTTGCACCGCGGGTATCATGACCTCGATGGTGGAGTTCCTTCGGGAAAATCCCGACCCCAACGAAGAGGAAGTACGGGAGGCCTTGTCAGGAAACATTTGCCGGTGCACGGGCTACCAGGGAATCGTGACTGCCGTTCTGGATGCCGCCGGACGCCTGCGTGCGGTCAGTGATGGGGTGGGGTCGCGCCGTGAGTGAGGGTTTGATCGGGACGTCGGTCCGTCGGCTTGAAGACGCGGCACTCCTCACGGGGACCGCGCGTTTCGTCGACGACATTGAGCTGCCCGGGATGCTGGAATGTGCCTTCGTCCGCAGCCCTCACCCACACGCGGCAATTCGCTCAATCGATCCGACGCCCGCCTTGAGTCTACCGGGCGTGCATGCGGTATTCAGTTATGCTGATCTCGCAGCGCTGCTCACCAAGAATCTCATCCCACCTGACAATCCAGGCCTTAAGTTTGCAGAAACGACAAAAGCCATCGTGCTGGCTGCAAACGAGGTTTGTTACGTCGGCGAGATTGTGGCAATCGTGCTAGCTGACTCTCGCTATATCGCTGAGGACGCTCTTTCCCTGGTCGATGTCGATTACGAGATTCTACCAGCCGTTTCGGATTGTCGGGATGCACTGGCGCCCGACGCGCCGCAGGCCCACCGCCACGCACCGGATAACATCGTCACGACATTCCGTACGGAATTCGGCGACTGTCGCTCGGCATTTGGGACCGCGGCTCATGTTCTCAGCTTCTCCCTCAAACAGCACAGAGGGAGCGGGCACCCGATCGAAGGCCGTGGGATCGTCGTGCAATTCGAGGCCGCAACGGAAGGCCTGACAGTTTGGTCATCGACCCAAGGCGCGCATCGCGTGCGCAACACCCTCGTTGAGCTCTTCGGCCTCGATGAAGATCGCGTGCGTGCCACCACCCCCGACGTTGGAGGCGGATTCGGATCCAAACACATCGTCTATCCGGAAGAAGTCATCGTCGCGGGCGCCGCGCTGCTTCAGAAATGCCCCTTGAAGTGGATCGAGGATCGCCGCGAGCATTTCCTCGCCGCGATCCAGGAACGCGACCAATACTGGGAGGTCGAAGTCGCCACCGATGAGGACGGCCGCCTACTGGGCGTGCGTGGCTCCATGATTCACGATCAGGGCGCCTATACGCTGCTGGGCTTCAACGTGGCGCACAATGCCTCTCTCGGCGTTCCTGGCCCGTACGTTCTGCCTAACTATCAGCTCGACGTGACCATTGCCGTGACAAACAAGGTCGGAACCATTCCCGTACGGGGGGCTGGATACCCGGAAGGCACGTTCGCGATGGAGCGGGCGATGGATCTGGTTGCCGATAAGCTCGGACTGGATCGCGCCGAGGTCCGGCGCCGAAATCTCATTACAGCCGAGATGATTCCCTATGAGCTGCCTCTGCGGACGCGTGATGGCTCCACGACGCAATATGAAAGTGGCGATTTTCCACAATGCCTGCAAAAAGCTTTGCATAAATCCAATTACGCGCACTTCGCGGAGCGCCAAGCCGCGGCGCTAAGTGAGGGCCGGTATATCGGAATGGGCCTCGCCAACTGCGTCAAAATCACCGGACGGGGGCCGTTTGAGACCGGAATCGTCCGCATCGGCCCGTCAGGCCAAATCACGGTCCACACCGGAGCCATGGCGATGGGCCAAGGGATCAAGACCGCCTATGCGCAGATCTGCGCAGATCAGTTCGGCGTGGACCCCCGTGATGTCAGAGTCATTGCCGGGGATACCGGCACGGTGCCCATGGGGATCGGTGGCTTCGGCAGCCGCCAGACGGTGACGGCCGGCTCTTCCATTCATTTGGCGTCGATCGAAGTCCGCGAGAAAGCACTCAAGACGGCCGCCCACATGCTGGAGGCATCCGAACAGGATCTCGAACTGAAAGACGGCAAGATCAATGTGACCGGCGTGACCGGCCTTTCGGTGTCGCTGAGCGATGTGGCCAAGGCGCTCTCAGGGGCCGTGGGTTACGCACGTCCGAAGGATATGACTCCCGGGCTCGAGGCAACCGCCAATTTCCTGCCCATCGGCCTGACCTACGGAAATGGCGTGCACGTGGTCGAAGTTGAAGTAGACATCGGCACCGGCGGTGTCGAGATCACGCGCTACGTCGTGGTCAACGATTCGGGGCGCTTGATCAATCCGCAAATCGTCGAAGGCCAGATCATCGGCGGCGTCGCGCATGGCATCGGTAACGCGCTGTTCGAATGGATGGGCTACGACGAGTCCGGCCAACCCGTCACCACGACCTTTGCCGAGTATCTCCTTCCGACCGCCCCGGTGGTTCCCAACATCGAAATCATCCACCATGAGACCTCCTCAACGGTCAATCCGCTGGGCGTCAAAGGTGTTGGAGAGGCCGGTGTCATTCCCGCGGCACCCGCGATCATATCGGCGATCGAAAACGCCTTGGCACCCTTCAATGTGTGGATTGCCGAAACCCCGATCAGCCCGCCACGAATCATCGAGTTGATCGAAGCAGGCAGGGGCGGCGCATAGTTGTAACTGCGGCCGTTTCCAATCCCTCAATTAACGCTCAATGCCTCGATTCTCCCTTCAGGACAGCGTCCGATTCGGCTTGGAAATTGACCGGGTATCTATTTGAATCGAAATAATAATGCTTCAACTCGCTGCCGCCACGGTTCGGGACAATTCGCACAGTCCGTACGATGTTTGTGGTGAATCTCGATTCTCACAAACATAAATTCCAAAACTTCTACTTGAAGTAGAAATTATATATATTAGTTTTCTAAAATTGAGAGACCGCAGATCACTTGAGCGAAGTTCGGATTCGCGATGACATCATCCCTTAGGGCGCAGTTCCGGCCCTTTAGGACGCGGATTCAGGTTCGGCCGAACATTCCCTTCAGCGCCTTGACGAAGGACGCCCAAATGCTGCGGGCAGCGAGACCCAGGACCGGTATTTGCTTTGGTGAGATCGGCGTTGAATCGTGTTCCATGGCAGGAAGGGCATCGCTGCCCGTCGCGGAGATCTTCTCGTGGAGGGATTTCGCGAACTGGCCCACGAGTTGGGATGCCAACTCACTGATCATTCCGGCGCCCCGGCCGTATTGGGCCACCGAACCAGACAGGTTCAATTCGGTGTCGATCAAGACCTGTGTGCCCTGATCCGTGGGCTCCAATCGGAATGTGATATCGGCGGTCGCCCCGCCCCGCCCCTTCTTATCGCTGCCCCGGGCCGAAACCCGAGCGCGGCGGGCGTCGGCATCCATCTCCTCGAAGCGTGCCGTACCATCGAAGGTCAGCGTCACGGGTCCCAGTCTGACGGTCACATTTCCACGATAACTATTGTCGTCCAAGACCTCTGTGAGCTGGGCTCCGGGCATGCACGGCGCAATGCCCTCGATATCCGTGAGCAAGGTCCACGCCTGCGGCACAGGGACGGCAACGTCGAAGGTGCTTTGAATCAGCAAAGAATTCTCCGGTTTTCGAACTTGTACAGGATTGTTACGGCTAACAATATTTCGTCCGGTGCCTGGTTAGCGAGCGAAAATTATACCGAGGTCCACAACCGCTTGACGAACCGACAAGCTACATCACAATTTCGTTAATTCATTGAAGATTAAGAGTTTTCACCTATTTGTTGGTACGTTGGGTATTAGTAATTCGGAGGCGCGTGATGTCCACCGTCACCTCCAGGAATGTTCCAGGTTACGAGCGGGTCGTCAGCTACAAAGACCCCGCCAGCGGTCTTCACGCCATCATCGCCATACACGATACCACGCTGGGTCCGGCGCTCGGCGGCTGCCGGATGTTCCCGTATGCGGACGAAGAGCAAGCACTGCAAGATGTGCTGCGGCTGTCACGCGGGATGACCTACAAGTCCACCATGGCTGAACTTCCGTTTGGCAGCGGCAAGAGCGTGATCATCGGAGATCCCCGCAAGCATAAGTCCGAGGAACTGCTCAAGGCGTTTGGCCAGGATTCCCTGGAAGGCCTCACGGTTGCCGTTCAGGGTGTCGGCAATGTCGGAGGATACCTGGCCGATACGCTATCTCTGGCCGGAGCCCGGCTCATTGTTACGGACATCAACAATTCCGTGGCGCACGAGGTCGCCGCACGGACCTTCGCCCGTGTCGTCGCCCCTGACGAGATCTTCAACGTGGGGGCTGACGTATTCGCCCCTTGCGCGATGGGCGCCGTGCTGAACGACAACACGATTCCCCGCCTCACGGCAGGAATCGTGTTGTCGTTCAGCTAATAATCAACCCGCAGAAGATCGTCACGCCGAGTTGCTGATCAAGCGCGGAATCCTATACGCGCCCGATTACGTCCTCAACGCCGGCGGAATTATCAACATTTACTACGAGAAACCCGCCTACGACCATCAAGCCGCCTTCGCGCACATCTCTGGAATCTACGACAACCTTATCGACTTATTCCGGCGCGCGGATGTTGAGGGACTTAGTCCCCATTTGATGGCGGATCGAATGGCTGAAGAGCGGATTGAGGCAGCGCGGATTGGTGAGCCGCTGATGCAAAAGATCGCAGCCGTCGGTTAGATCAAGCCGATTTCGCCTAAATCTATCGCCATTTCTTCGGACAGTTCCTGATCGAGACTCGAAATATTGAGATCTTTCGGCGCGTCGGCTGGATTCAAGTACCGCCATCCTTGGTGCGGTCGCCGGGGCTGAGGATCGGTTCGAATCAGCTCGGGGTCCAGAATCAAATCGCAGCGCGGGATGCCGTCGTCACCGACCACGGCCTCAAGTTCGATGATGCGTTGCCGTACCCGAACAAACCGTCTGATGATCCAATAGAGTGAACCACCATCGAGCACTTCCTCTTTGCGCGTCGGCATATTGCGGGTCCGGTGCCACAGCCTGCTGCCCCGCCCCGCCGCACGGGATTGTTGCATCTTGGCGGACTGCGCCTGCCTCAGATGTTCAACATCTTCCGTTCCGACACCGATCTTGAGCAGATGAACAACCATGGTGGATACCTAATCCTAACACATCTCCGAAGGGAACTGCTTCAGTCGAGGTAACCTAAGAGAGACCACCAGAGATAATCAAGAGGCAGCAATACGACCATCGTAATCGTTGCCAGAAGGAGGCAGAATCGCGAGGCAACGGCGAGCCCCAAACCGGTTACCTGGGCGCCGACGAGAAGCGGTGGCAGCTGATAGGGAAGGATCACGGTCGAATAGGCCACGGCTTGCGTCATCAATACGACATCCAGTGACATGCCGGTGGCTTCGGAAACGCCCGCTGCCAAAGGGGTCATCACGGCAGGAATGCCCACCACCGTTGAGGCCAAACCAACACCCACAGACGTCATCACCAGGGATATAAGCGTTTTCCCCTGTTCTCCCTGGGTCAGATCCGCCGCGTCGAGCATGGCTTGTCCGAGATACTCCCCAACACCGCTGTAGGCGATGAGACCCGCGATTCCGAGAATCCCCGCGGTTGTGAACAAAGGCGTGAAATTAATTTTCACGGCGAAATCACCCGGTGCAAGCACGCCAAGGCGAGGCAGAAGACAGAGAAACGCGGCGCCCAGCGCTATCCAACCTGGCGAGACGTGATGCAAAAAATCCAACATCCACAACAGCAAGGCCCCGCACATGATCGCTGCGAGCCGCCATTCTGCAGGACCTATCGGCTTCATATTCTGAGACACTTCTCCATCATCCGCGCCGGTTGCCTGCTCCCGGGGCGACTCCCGGTAGATTAGCCAGACTAGCGCAACGATGATGACGGCTTTCAGGAAACCCAGTACTGGGAAGTGAAGCATCATGTACTCCGCATAAGACAGGTACATGCCGTACTGGGCCTCGATGCCGCCCATGAGGACGACGTTGGGAACGTTTGCCGGAAGGATCGTGAAACCAGGAAATATGGCGCAGAACACGAAAGCGAGAAGGACACCCGTTCGTCCCCGCGTCCCGACAACGAAGCCGAACCGGTCGGCAATGGCCATAACCAGCGGCGAAAACACGACCACTCTGCCCATACCCGACGGAATGAGAATCGTGGTGAGCATACCCATGGCCCCTATGCCGACGACAATCATCAGATATGAGGCACGAAGCCGTGCCGCAATCGAATTTGCAAGGCGGGCCCCGAGGCCTGTTTCGCTTACTGCAACACTGATGATGAGGCCGCCAAACACGAGCCATAGTGCCGTCGAGTGAAATCCTGAAAACACGATGCTTGCCGGCGCCACGGCAAACAGCATTGCAATCAAGAAGTACAGCACTGCGGAAACATGCTCCGGGAACACGCCACCCGCAAACAAGCCGAGGGCAAATACGCTGAGCGCCGCGGCACGTGACATCTCCGGGTTGAAATCGCCAGGCGGCCACACCAAGAGGGCGACCGCAGCCAGAGCTGAAACGACGGCGATAAATTTTCGTGTGTCGACCATTACCTCTGACTCCGGCACTGGCACCCACCAAAAACCAGTACAGAAGCACCCGCGAATGAGATATGTGACGGCGCGCCAAGCATTCGGATCAGCTCTCGAATTCCAGCAAAATGGCGCCTTCTTCCACTAGGTCGGTCACAACGAATTGGATCGTCGCGATAGTGCCGTCTACCGGCGCCACGATGGTGTGTTCCATCTTCATGGCTTCGATCACCACGAGGCCGGCACCCTTCCTGACCTTCTCGCCCACCTCAATGAGCACGTCGCTAATCTTCCCGGGCAACGGCGCTGTGACATTCATGTCCACGACCTCGACGGCCGCGACCGCCGTCGAGGGATTCTCAATGAACAGACGATGCGTGCGGCCGGCATCATCCACGACCCAAAACTCATCCCCCGTGCGATAAACCGAGACAGAGATCCGGGTTCCATCGAGGTTCGCCAGCAACCGTCCACCATCCTCGAGCTCGCCCTTGACCAACATTGAGCCATCGGGAAGATCAAATTCGTAGGTGAAGTCACGATCCGCAGATTGACGGAGTGGGATCGGAACACGGCCGCCGTCTTCATCCCGCCCGGGATCGACGAAGACGACTTCGTCAGACGCCGGCGCATTCAGTTGCCAGCCGTCGCCAGGACCTTGAGGACCCCAAGGTGAATAGGGATCCCCGACGGGCGCGCGATCGCGCAACGCCGTGACGCGCCGGTCCGCGAGAACAGCGAGCGCCGCGAGAGCCAGTGTTCGATCACCGACCGGTCCCATCTCCGGGATCAACTCAGCCAGGTGTCGGTCGATGAAGCCGGTGTCCAGCGCTGCATCCCGGAAGGCGTGATGGTTGGATATTCCGAGCAGAAAATCCCGATTGGTTACCAGTCCGATTACGTGAAATTCCGTCAGCGCACCCGATAGCCGCCGAACAGCCCGGGCGCGGTCTTCCTCCCAGACAATCAGCTTGGCAATCAGGGGATCGTAATGCGGCGTGATGCTGTCCCCTGCCACGACGCCCGCGTCGACACGGATGTGGGAGCCCTGGTCCGGCAGGCGCATATGCGACAGGTTGCCCGGTGACGGCAGGAACTTTTTGGCGGGATTTTCCGCGTAGATTCGAGCCTCTATCGCGTGACCTGTGAGAACGACCTCATCCTGCGTCAACGGAAGGGGATCGCCTGCCGCGATATTGAGTTGCCACTCGACCAGATCGAGCCCCGTTATCAACTCGGTGACCGGGTGCTCAACTTGAAGGCGCGTGTTCATCTCCATGAAATAAAAGGCCGACGCGTTCAGACCCACGTCACCGTCAACGATGAATTCAACCGTTCCCGCACCCACGTAATCGATGGCGCGCGCGGCGCTCACAGCCGCCTCTCCCATCGCGGAACGGACTTCCGATGTCATACCGGGCGCCGGTGCCTCTTCGATCACCTTTTGATGGCGGCGCTGCAGCGAGCACTCCCGCTCGAAGAGATGAATGACATTCCCGTGCGTGTCGCCGAACACCTGGATTTCAATATGCCTCGGCTTTGTCAGATAGCGTTCGATGAGGACCCGGTCATTGCCGAATCCGGATGCTGCTTCGCGCTTGGCGCCTTCGAGCGCGTGGGCAAAATCCTGCGCCTTGTCGACGATACGCATGCCGCGTCCGCCGCCGCCGGCAGAGGCCTTGATGAGCACCGGAAACCCGATGTCCTTCGCCGTCGCGAGCAGGACGTCCTCGGATTGATCATCGCCGTGATATCCGAGGACAACAGGAACCCCGGCATCTTCCATGATCGCTTTAGCCGCGTGCTTGGCGCCCATCGCCCGCATGGCTTCGGACGGCGGTCCGACGAACGTGATGCCGGCGGCACGGCAAGCTTCGGAAAATTCAGGGTTCTCCGACAGGAAACCGTAACCCGGATGGAGAGCATCGGCGCCCGACTGAACGGCTGCGGCGATGATGGCGTCGGCGTTCAAGTAGCTTTCGGCGGCCGCCGCGCCACCAATCAGTACGGCTTCGTCCGCGACCATCACGTGCTGAGCGCCGGCGTCGACATCCGAGTAGACGGCAACTGTCTTGAGACCGAGACGGCGTGCGGTGCGCACGACACGGCAGGCGATCTCACCGCGGTTTGCAATCAGAAGCTTGTTGAACATGGGAGGCTGTCTATCTGTCCACGACGCCAATGATTTTAGAGATGCCAAGGCAAATGGCTATCAGGAAGGTCTTCTCGCACATTTCGTCATGCAAAAGAATGCTGCGTGGTCAGCTCCTTGCACACAAACCCAGTTTGGAATCTCATTTGACCTGATTGCGGACCGCTGGAATTGAGCGCAGATAGGCAATGATCGCGTTGACATCCTCGGATTTCATGCCGGCATAGAATCGGTACGGCATTATCGGGGGGATCTGACTACCGTCCGGGCGAAGACCGCGGGTGATCGCCTTCTTGATGTCGTCGTCGCTCCAGCCCTACTGCCAGTACAAGTACAAGCCGTGCAGTCGACTTAGCGTGTAAATCGCCTTCGACCAATCCTCGGGACCTCCGTCTGCTTTTCTCAAAGCGACGCCGCGTATCCCGGTGGTCCCCCACAGTCTAATAACCTATTTCACATACATGTGAATTACAACGCGCGAATTATTCTATCTATAGTTGCAAGAGGATCCCGTTGGCTGAAGAGAATGGCCGAATTTGGCCGTCTAACCGCCTCAAGCTGACTTGCTGGCGCTCCAATCATCAAGTATGGCACGCGCGCCATTGGTCGCTGGATCCATGGCACTGTCGTGACCATCGCGCTTGGCTGTCAGTTCAATCACGTAGCCATTGGGATCGCGGAAGTAGATTGAATCGACAAATCCGTGATTCGAAACGCCGCGCGTCTCCATCCCACTTTCCTTGCCCTTCTCGAACATGGCCATCAAATCGTTAGGGTTGACTTCGAGCGCGATGTGCAGGTCATAGTCGTGCTGATGCTTGAACTCGAAGGGCATGTCGGGTGCCTCGAAAAATGCCAGGTACGAGCCGTCGTCCATGCCGTAGAAAGTATGAAGCGTCTGCGTCTCGCGGCCGCTCTTGGTCTCGCCGATCTGCAGCGAACCGGCGAGCGGCAGGCCGAGGAAATCTTCATAGAATTGACGCGTCTCTTCTGAATCGCGGCAACGATACGCGTTGTGGTGCAATCCCCTGATCATCAGCTCACTCCTTCGGGCGCCCATGTGGGCCCCGCGTAGAGACGACGACGGCAACGACATCCTCATCTTCGGCGATTCCCGCAAAAGTCTCGGTGAGATCGGCGATCATGACGTCGTCGAAGGCGTTGTGAACCTCGGGGCGATTAAGCGTCAGCGTGGCAATTCCTTCATTGTCCATCTGCAATAGAACACTCGATCCCGGCATGAATTCTTTCCTTCTGCTTACATCCTGAAGACGCCGAATTCAGTCTTCGGCACCGGCGCATTGAGCGCCGCTGAGATCGACAGCCCCAAGACCGTACGAGTCTCCGTTGGGTCTATAATGCCGTCATCCCATAATCTGGCGCTGGCATAGTATGGATGACCCTGTGTCTCATATTGCTCGCGCACAGGTGCCTTGAACTTCAGCTCTTCGTCTTCGGACCACGTTTCGCCTTTCGTTTCCAAGCCATCGCGGCGCACCTGGGCCAGCACGCTGGCGGCCTGCTCCCCCCCCATAACCGAAATTCGCGCATTCGGCCACATCCACATGAACCGCGGACCGAAAGCACGCCCGCACATGCCATAGTTCCCGGCACCAAACGAGCCGCCAATGATGACCGTGAATTTAGGCACCCGCGCGGATGCTACTGCCGTCACCATCTTGGCCCCATCCTTGGCAATACCGCCCGCCTCATATTTCTGTCCAACCATGAAGCCAGTGATGTTTTGGAGGAACACGAGGGGTATTCGCCGCTGGCAGCACAGCTCGATGAAATGGGTCGCTTTCAGTGCAGATTCTGAGAACAGAATTCCGTTGTTGGCAATGATGCCGACGGGATACCCGAAAATGTGTGCAAAGCCGGTGACCAACGTCGTACCGTAGAGGCGCTTGAATTCATCGAGTTCGCTGCCATCGACGATGCGGGCGATGATCTCCCGTACGTCATAGGGTGAACGCACATCGGCCGGCACCAGCCCCGTTATCTCATCCGGGTCATAGAGTGGCTCCACGGATTCACGGCAGACGATGTCCGGACGTTTTTCATAATTCAGGCCGGCCACAATCCTCCGGGCGATGGAAATCGCGTGCCCGTCATCCTGCGCGACATGATCGACGACCCCCGAGGTGCGAGCGTGCACGTCTGCGCCGCCGAGATCTTCGGCGCTCACCACCTCTCCCGTCGCAGCCTTTACGAGCGGTGGACCCGCCAAAAAGATGGTTCCCTGTCCGCGAACGATGATGCTCTCATCGGACATCGCCGGCACGTAGGCGCCGCCCGCCGTGCAGGAACCCATGACGAGGGCAATCTGAGGAATGCTCTCGGCGGACATCGTTGCCTGATTGTAAAATATGCGCCCGAAATGCTCGCGATCTGGAAATACCTGATCCTGATGCGGCAGATAGGCCCCGCCCGAATCGACGAGATAAAGGCACGGTAACCTGTTCTCACGCGCGATCTCCTGGGCGCGCAGATGTTTCTTCACCGTGAGTGGAAAATAGGTGCCGCCCTTGACCGTGGCGTCATTGGCAACGACCACGCATTCCCGCCCTTCAATGCGGCCGATGCCGGTCACGATACCGGCGGACGGTACGTCGTCCTCGTAAACCTCGAAGGCCGCGAATTGCGAAAGCTCGAGAAACGGCGAGCCCGGATCGAGCAATCGCTTGATGCGATCGCGAGCCAGCATCTTGCCACGCTGAATATGCCGCTCCCGCGCCGCCGGTCCACCGCCAAGCTGAAT
>Ga0315339_1001712_pt1 | contig 18485 bp, 25 predicted proteins | sample ASW17metaG_FD_204514 | JGI IMG/M metagenome (GOLD analysis project Ga0315339, IMG submission 204514) | Ammonia-oxidizing marine archaeal communities from Pacific Ocean, United States - ASW #17 | ecosystem: Environmental > Aquatic > Marine > Oceanic | place: USA: California | collected 2016-12-05
GCTGGCGCGTCACCGACGGCACATACACCGCCAACGGCACCATCGCTGCCGCAGCCTCAGTCGCCCTCTAAGGACCGCCGCCGCGCTTGCACACCTGTGCGTATGAGTGCCGACCTGCCCCAACCCGTTTCCCAGGGGCGGAAATGACCGGCCCGGACGCTTGGTGAGCCGGCGAAGTCGGCGTTCGTCAACGGCTTGGACGGCACGCGGGCGGGCGAACACGTGAACGAATACGCTAAGCTGGCCGATGCCACCACCATCGAGAGCGCGGAAGCCGGTGTCTATTTCATCGGCGGCGAGTTTGGACCGATCGCCGAGGCCAGGATATCGATCCTCGATTGGGGCTTCCTCCGCAACGACACCTGCTACGATACCGTCACGGCTTGGAAGGGAGCGTTCTTCCGCCTCGACGATCATATCGAACGATTCATGAAATCGGCGGCGGGCCTGCGCATGACGTGCCCCTACTCGCCGGCCGAGGTGCGCGACATCCTGACTGCGGTGGTGCGCCGCTCGGGCATTCGCGATGCATACGTCCAGGCGATCCTGACCCGCGGCCGCCCCCCCTTGGGCAGCCGCGACCCGCGCCTTGCCAAGCCCCGCTTCCACGCCTACGCCATTCCCTATGTGTGGATCGCGACGCCCGAGGTGCGGCAACGCGGCCTCAATATGGTCATCAGCGACATCCCCCGCATCCCGCCCGAATCGGTGAACCCGAACTTCAAGAACTTCTCCTGGCTCGACATGGACCGCGCCCTGATGGAGGCCTACGACAAGGGTGGCGAAACGGTGGTGCTGGTCGATTTCGATGGCAACATCACCGAAGGGCCGGGCTTCAACATATTTTTCGTCGAGGGGGGCATCGTGACGACACCGGATCGTGGCGTTCTGGAGGGCATCACCCGGCGCACGGTGTTCGAATTGTGCGCCGAGACCAATGTCGATTGTCGAATGGGCACGATCGCGGCGAGCGCGGCGCCCGAAGCCGACGAAATCTTCATCTCGAGCTCGGCCGGCGGGGTGATGCCGGTGACGATCATCGACGGCAAGCTGGTGGCCGACGGCGCGCCGGGGCCGCTGACACGCCGACTGACCATGCGCTACTGGCAAAAGCGCGAGGCCGGCTGGTATGCCACGCCAATCGATTACGACTGAAGACCGCGAGCCGTCCCCCTAGGGGCGGAAGCGGTCGGTCGCGCTCACCAGTTCGTGGATGATGCCGGGTTCGGTGGCGGCGTGGCCGGCGTCACCGACAACGCGGAAATCAGCCTCAGGCCAGGCCTTGTGGAGGTCCCAGGCCGACATCATCGGCGTGCAGATATCGTAGCGGCCCTGGATGATGACAGCAGGAATGTGGCGGATCCGCCCGATGTCGCGCAGCAACTGTCCATCCGTTTCGAAGAAACCGCCATTGATGAAGTAGTGGCACTCGATGCGAGCGAAGGCGATGGCGAACTCGTCGCCCTCGAACCGCGCGACCCGGTCTGCGTCCGGCAAGAGCGAGAGCGTGCGGCCCTCCCACCCGGCCCAGGCCCTGGCCGCGGCCATCCGCACGGCCGCGTCGTCGCTGGTGAGATGCTGATAATAGGCGGCGACCATGTCGCCTCGCTCGTCCTCGGGGATCGCTGCGAGATAATGCTCCCAAGCATCGGGAAAGATCGCGCCCGCCCCTTCTTGGTAGAACCAGTGAAGCTCCTTGCGGCGCAGCATGAATATCCCGCGTAGGACCAACTCCGTCACACGCTCGGGGTGGGCTTGGGCGTAGGCCAGCGATAGCGTGCTGCCCCACGAGCCGCCAAATAGCTGCCAGCGGTCGATCGCGAGCTCGGTGCGTAGTCGCTCCATATCGGCGACTAGGTGCCAGGTCGTGTTGTCATCGAGCGAGGCGTGAGGCCGGCTGCGTCCGCAGCCGCGCTGGTCGAACAGCACGATACGATAGACGGCGGGGTCGAAGCCGCGTCGGTTGTCGGGCTGTAACCCGCCGCCGGGGCCGCCGTGGACGAACAGTGCCGGCTTACCGTCAGGGTTACCGCACTGCTCGAAATAGATGTCGTGGCCACCACCGACGGCAAGCGTACCGCTGGCATAGGGCTCGATCGACCGGTACAGGGCGCGGCGAGTGCTGGGTTCGGTCATGGGTCCACCATAACGTGGAAGGTGGCGCCAAGGCGATCACCGGTGGGCTGTTGTCGCAGCCTGAGATTCAGATACAGTCGCGACCGAATATCTGCGGGCCTGGGCCGAGGGGGAGACCGTCATGGCCGCTACCACCATCATTCGCAAGACCGGGGAGTTCGCCAAGGACGATCCGAATTGCTTCAACCGGCTGCATCACAGCCTGCGCCCGGTCGGTCACGCGAGACCGGGCGATTACATCGTCTTCGAGACCCGCGACGCGCTCGACCACCAGTTCAACTTCGAGACCCAGCACGCGGCGGTCGCGGACGCGGATTTGAGCCGGGTGCACCCGATGACCGGGCCGATCTACATCGAAGGCGTCGAGCGCGGCGACGCGCTGGCGGTAACGATGGTCGATATCGTACCCGACATATACGGCTGGACGTGCATCCTGCCGGGCTTCGGCTTTCTCCGCGATCAGTTCGAGGAACCGTTCCTCGCCAACTGGCGGCTTGATCGGCTGTATGCGCGCTCGGAGCAGATTCCTGGCGTGCGAATCCCGATGGCGGCATTTCCGGGTTCGATCGGGGTCGTGCCGGGCGAGCCCGAGGTTGAGGCGGCATTGGCGCGCGAGGCCGCGGTCGCCGACGCTGGCGGGATGGCGCTGCCGCCCGATCCCACCAACGCCCTGCCGGCCGATCTTTTCGGGCCCGACGGTCCGTACATGGACAAGGCGCTGCGCACCGTGCCGCCACGCGAGAACGGCGGCAACATGGACATCAAGGAGATGCAGCTCGGCACCACCATCATCTTCCCCTGTTTCGTCGAGGGCGGGGGCTTGTGGACCGGCGATGTGCATTACGCGCAGGGCGATGGCGAGGTCTCGGGCTCGGCGATCGAGATGGACGCGACTGTCACGGTCACCTGTCAGATCATCAAGGGCGGCGGCAAGCACCTCAAATATCCGAACTTCACCGGCGGCGCCCAGCTTAAACAGACCGAGCCAACGAGCTTCTATGCCGCGACCGGGCTGCCGCTGAAGAAGTCCGGCGAGCTACCGCCGCATCTAGCGTGGATCGACAGCCCCAAGCTCGCGGCGCTTGAAAACGTGCCTGAGGACTTAACGCTCGCCACGCGCGACGCGCTGCTCAACATCATCGATTACATGGTGCGCGAGCGTGGACTGTCGCGCCAACAAGCCTATTGCGTGGCGTCGGCGGCGGTCGATCTGCGCATCGGCCAACTGGTCGACGTGCCCAACTTCATGGTCTCGGCGATTCTGCCCCTCAACATCTTCAAGGACTAGGGCGCGCCATGCGACAGTATTTGTGCAAGACCGACGAGGTGCCCAACAACGGGGCGCTCCAGGTCAAAATCGACGGCCGCGAGCCGGTCGCGGTATTCAACCTTGACGGCACCTTCCACATCACCGACGACACCTGCACCCACGCCGAAGCGTCGCTGTCCGAGGGTGAGATCGAGGACGGCATCATCGAATGCCCGTTTCACGCCGGCTGCTTCAACATCGCGACCGGCCAGGCGGTCGATCCGCCGGCCACAGTGCCGCTGCGCACCTACTCGGTGACCATCGAAAACGGCGCCGTCTACGCCGACATCGCGGATTGAGCCGGGCGCCTAGGGCCGAGCTCGCAAACCCCACTGGTCTTACCCTGGCGTATTTTGTACGCGGCGGCGCACCTGCTCGCATCGCTTGGACGTGACCCCGAAACGTCGGAAATTCGAGCCAGTTGAATGGTCGACCAAATCTTGTCGAACAGCTCTTCATTCACGATAAGAACATCAATGTCGGAGTGCTCGGAAAACTTCGAGGAAACGCGTCAGGGTTGACGCTGAAACCAGTTTTGGCACTTCCCACGACGCTAATATTGTTTGTCGTGGCGCCCAGGTGTTCAGAGAGGCGGTTTAGCATCATCTCGTGAGCTGCCGGCTGAGATGAAAAGACGTATGGATCGCCATAGAAAATGTAGCTGTGGACGACCGAACTCAGAGGCGTGGCGAGAAGGTCTTTCTTAATTTGATCTAGCATTAGACGCTCTAGTCGATTGGCTAGACTTCGCCGTTAGCTACTCCTCCACATCGCCGTGGGCGGCGATGAAGCGGGACTGATCGAAGCTGTTGGGCACCTTGGTGGCGCCACCGTAAAGCTCGACATGGGCAGCCATTTCGGCGAAGGCGAGGCCCTGCGCTTTCCCCTGCCGATCGCGGCCGCGGCACATCAGCAATTTCTGGCCGCCGCCGCTGGTTGGGGCGGGCTAGACGATTCTGCGGTGGTCAAGGTGTACGAATGTCTGGCCGGGATCAGTGTGGCCAGGAAAGGTTGAGAACGATATAGCGCGCCTTGTCACTCAACATCGCCTTTGTTCTCACGCGCGACGGAGTTCTGACCTTTCCGGTCCATGTCTCGCACTACTTTGGTGCGCTTTCGACCTATTGGGGCAAGGTCAGCGTGATCTCACTGATTGCAACTCTTCCTGTGTTTCTTACCGTCGCCTTCCTTCAGCACTACATCGTGCGCGGCATGAGCATGGGTGCGCTCAAAAGCTAGCCACCGAGCTTGGCGAGCCAGGCTTCGATCCTGGCCTTGTTGAGGCCGAGGTCGCTATGGCCATAGACAGCGCGACTATACACGGCGAGGGTCGAACGCCCGGGCTCGGGCTCGATGAAGCGCACCGTGATGATGTCGGGGAAGCGCCAATAGGCAGTCCGCTGCACGTAATCGAATTGCCAGCCATCGTTGCTCTCACCGAGTAGCGTCACAGAAGGTTCTGCGCTTGCCATGGCTTGCCAGCGATCGCGCAAGGCGTCGATCGGGATGTCGAACGCCGGCGCCGTGGCGTCGGTGGGCGCGGCGCAAAGGTCCTCCGGACACACGAGATACTGGTTCGGTGTTGTCGCGAGCGCGAGCGTCGCGAACGCGACGGGCGCCACGCCACCGACGGGCAGAGCACCTGCGAGAACGCGTCCGCCCGCGCCGGTAAAGAATAGGAAAGCGATCGCGATGATGGCGATCCACATCACGATTGCCACGCCGATGACCATGCGCCGGATCATTGGGTTGCCTCGCCGGTATTGGGCTTGCGCACACCGTTGCCGCGCGACTCGCGCCACGCGGAAACCCTGTACTAGGATGCCCTAATCGTGCCCGCTATCCAAGCGATAGCCGATAGGAGGACGTGTGCCGATGCCACTGATGCCCAGGACCAAGGCGCCGGAGCTGGCAGTCGAGACGGTCGATGGCGACCGCTGGCACCTGTCGGAGCAGACGCCGCGAAACTTCACGCTGATCGTCTTCTACCGTGGCCTCCATTGCCCGGTCTGCACCAACTATCTGCGCGACCTCGATCGCAAGGTCGCTGACTTTGCCGAGCGGGGTGTTGATGTCATCGCCGCGAGCGGCGACGATGGCGCTAGCGCCGCGGCGACCAAAGCCGAGTGGGGCTTAAAGCAGCTGGCGATCGGATATGGCCAGTCGATCGCCTCAATGCGCAAATGGGGCCTCTATATATCGACCGCGACCAAGGAGTCCGAACCGGCCGAGTTCGGCGAACCTGGCATGTTCCTTATCCGACCCGACGGCGAGGTTTTCTACGTCGCCGTCAACAACGCGCCGTGGGGCCGGCCAAGCTTCTGCCATCTGTTGGGGGGGATCGACTATGTGCTGGCACACAATTCCCCGCCGCGGGGGGTGGCCTGACCATGGTGGCAATCGCCAAGGAAATCGGAGCCGGTCGCTTCCGCGAGGATGTCGGGCGCTACTACGAGGACTTCGAGGTGGGGGCCGTGTACGAGCATCGTCCAGCCCGCACCCTCACCGAGAGCGACAATACCTGGTTCACACTGCTGACCATGAATACTCACCCGATCCACCTCGATGCCGAGTACGGTAAGGCCAGCGAGTTCGGCCAGCGTCTGGTAGTGAGCACGCTGGCGCTGTCGGTGCTGGTCGGCATGAGCGTCTCCGACATCAGCCAGAAGGCGATCGCAAATCTCGGCTGGACCGATATCAAGATACCGGCTCCGCTGTTCGTCGGCGATACGCTGTACGCCGAGTCCGAGGTTCTCTCGAAGCGCGAATCGCGCTCGCGTCCCGAGCAGGGAATCGTCAGCGTGCGGACTATCGGCTCGAAGCAGGGCGGCGAGGTGGTGATGAGCTTCGAGCGGACGGTTCTGGTGCCGAAGCGCGGGTTTGGGGTCGAGGATCTAATGGATCAGACAAGCGGAGATCGAAGATGAGCGCGGAGACGGTGCACGCGAACGAACTCGACGCCGGGGACGAGACGCTAATGCTGGAGAGCATCGACCGATGGCTTGAACGCGACGTGAGACCCCACGTGAAGCGCTTCGACCACGCCGATGAGTACCCTCACGCCATCGTTGAGCAGATGCGTGAGCTCGGCCTGTTCGGCGCCACGATCGGCCGCGACTACGGAGGGCTGGGCCTTTCGGTCGAGACCTATGCACGGATCGTCGCGCGGATCGCGGAGGTGTGGATGTCGCTCACCGGCGTCTTCAACTCCCATCTGATCATGTCGGCGATTCTCGAGCGCCGTGGCACCGAGGCGCAGAAACGCGAGTTCCTGCCGCGCTTCGCTGCGGGCGAGTTGCGCGGCGCCCTGTCACTGACCGAACCCGACGCCGGCACCGACCTCCAGGGCATCCGCACGCGCGCGGTGCGCGACGGCGACGAGTATGTCGTCAACGGCACCAAGATGTGGACTACCAACGGCGTCCACGGCAGCTGCTTCGCGGTGCTGGTCAAGACTGACCCCGACGCCGAGCCTCGCCACAAGGGAATGGCGATGCTACTGGCCGAGAAAGGGCCTGGCTTCGAGGTCGCGGGCCAGCTCCGCAAGCTCGGCTATAAGAGCATCGATACCGCCGAGCTCGTATTTCAGGACTATCGGGTGTCCGTGGACCGATTGATCGGTGGCGAGGAGGGGCATGGATTTCATCAGGCAGTCGGCGGTCTGGAGCTAGGCCGAATCAATGTTGCGGCGCGCGGGGTCGGACTCGCCAAGGCGGCACTCATGGACTCCATCGCCTACGCCCAGGTGCGCAAGACCTTTGGCAAGCCGATCTGCCAGCATCAGGCAATACAGCTCAAGCTCGCCGACATGGCGACGCGCTATGAGGCCGCCCGGTTGCTAACTGAACAGGCGGCGCGCGCCTACGACGCGGGTGAACGTTGCGACCTCGAGGCGGGAATGGCAAAACTGCACTCCTCGGAGGCGGCGCTCTCGAACGCCGAGGACGCGATGCGCATTCATGGCGCCTACGGCTACTCGACCGAGCTCGATATCGAGCGTTACTTTCGTGACGCGCCGTTATTGTGCATCGGCGAAGGCACCAACGAGATTCAACGCCTGATCATTGCTCGCCAGCTGGTGGCGCGGAACCCGGTCTGACCGCTGAAACCTTCCGGCAGGGCGGCGCAGCAACGTCAGTGCGGGTTCGTTGGCGAAATCGATCGCCGCGTCGGAGATGCTCACCCCGCCGCCGTCGGGCGGATCGATACAATTGAGGACCGGCACGGTTTGGGCGCCCATGCGGTACGACTTGGTGAGCCCTCGGACCGCGAGTCGTGGCGTTGTTTGGACATCGACCGCCGCCGAAGGTCGCGTTCGGATGCTAGAGCTCGCATGTGGCGGCGATGCTACGTGAGATCGCCAGTGGGCGCGACCCAAAGTCCTCGCGATTTGCTCCCGCCAAAAGCCCCCTCTACGATACTCATTACCACCTCCGCGACAATGATCGCCGGGCGTTCATGCCCCACCCCGGCCGAGGCCATCACCCGACATGAAAGCGCTCTCGGACATCGTCATGCTCGACCTGACGCACGTGCTCGCGGGGCCGTATGGCACTATGCTGCTCGCCGATCTTGGCGCCCGGACGATCAAGATCGAACCTCTGGGCGGCGAGCTGACGCGAGGATTTCTCGCCGACGATCCGAAGCACGCCTTCAAGGGCATGGGCGCCTATTCGCTAGCGCTTAACCGCAACAAACAGAGCGTCTGCCTCGATCTCAAGCGCGAAGAGGGTCTGGCGCTTTTCTATGATCTGGTCGCCAAGGCCGATGTCGTCTTCGACAATTTCAGCGCCGGCGTCACCGAACGCCTCAAGATCGACCATCCCAGGCTGACCGTCGTCAATCCGCGCATTGTCAGCTGCTCGGTGACTGGCTTCGGCCACACCGGGCCCGGCCGCGACCGCACCGCTTTCGACATGGTGGTACAGGCAGGCGGTGGCGGCATGTCGATCACCGGCACTCCCGCCGTCGCGCCGCTCCGCGCGGGCATTCCGTTCGGCGATGTCGGCGGAGGCATACTGGGCGCGCTTGGCGTGCTCGCGGCGCTACACGCGCGCGAGATGACCGGTCGCGGCCAGCAGGTAGATATCGCCATGCTGGACGGCCAAGTCTCGTTCCTGAGCTACATGGCGGCCATGCATCTGTTGTCGGGCGAGCAGCCACCGGCGCTCGGCAACGAGCATTTTCTGCATGTGCCCTACAACGCCTATGCGACCAAGACCCGCCATCTCGTCATCGCCATCATTACCGACGGGTTCTGGCGCGCCCTGGTGGAGGCGTTGGACGACGACCGCCTACGCGATCCCGCGTTCGATCGCCAGCCCGGGCGCTGGCCGCGCCGCGATTTCATCAACGAGGTAGTACAGGAAGTGCTGCTGACTCAAAGCTGCGAATACTGGATCGAGAAGATGGGCCCGGCGCGAGTTCCCCATGGCCCCGTCAACGATTTTGCTCACGCCCTCGACGACGAGCAGGTCCGTTTCCGCGATATGGTGGTGGAGGTCGAGCACCCCGAGGGCGGCACGGTGCGGATGCCGGGCAACCCGGTCAAACTCAGCGATACCCACGAAGAAAGCTTCTCGCCGGCGCCGCTGTGCGGCCAACACACCAACGAGGTGTTGGGTGATATGCTGGGCTTGAGCGCCGAGCGCCTCGCGACCCTGCGCACCGCCGGCGTGATCGCCTGAACCGCGGTTTTGCGGAACCCGATGGTCGAGACCGTGCAAATCAACGAGGTGGGCCTGCGCGACGGGCTACAGATTCAGCCGCAGTTCGTGCCGACCGCCGGCAAGCTGGAGCTGTGCGGGGCGCTGATCGACGCCGGTGTGCGCAAGATCGAGGCGACCAGCTTCGTCTCGCCCAAAGCGGTGCCGCAGATGGCGGACGCCGGCGAGCTGTTTCCAGCGCTGCCGATGCGCGCGGGCGTACATTATTCGGCACTGGTGCCCAACGAGAAAGGCTATGAGCGCGCGCGCGCGGCCGGCGCGGACACCGTCGCGCTAGTCATCGCCACCACCGAAACCTTCAACCGGCGCAACATTAACATGTCGTTCGCCGAGGCGCTCGCCGTCAACCAGGCGGTGATCGCGCGCGCCCGCGCCGATGGCGTACATGCGCGGGCCTACATTTCGGGCGCTTTCGTTTGTCCCTACGAGGGCGTGACGCCGCTCGCGCGCCTGCTCGACTTGACCGAGCGCCTGCTCGATGCGGGCGCCGACGAGGTCGGGATCGCCGACACCATCGGCGCCGGCCATCCCAAACAATGCCAGGAGATCTTCTCGGCCATCGTCGGTCGTTGGGGGGCGGAGCGCTTCAGCGCTCACTTCCATGACACTCGCGCGATGGGCCTGGTGCTGGCCTGGGTCGCGCTACAAGAGGGCATCCGGAAGCTCGATTCCTCGATTGGCGGCCTCGGCGGCTGCCCGTTCGCGCCCGGCGCCGCCGGCAATCTGGCGACCGAGGATTTGGTCTTCATGCTCGAACAATCGGACTACCGGACTGGCATCGATGTGGCCGGGTTGCGCGCGGCGGTGGCCATCGCCGAACGCTTGCTCGGCCGCCCGCTCGGCGGTCGCATCACCCCGTGGTGGCGCGCCCAAGCCAAGAAGGCCGCCGCCGAGTAGGGGGTGCGCGACTGGCGGTGAGCGGCGCGAAAGCAGGCGGCCTACTGCCCGACAGCCATGAGATCACCAACTTCCGCACCTTCTACCACCTCAAGATCAACCGGCTTGGCCGGGTTAACTCGATCGTCGGCAAGAATGGCGTTGGCACGAGCACGGTGTTGGAGGCTATCAATGTCTACACTGATGCAGATGCGTTGGCGGCGCCGGCGGGCGCAAACAGGGTTTCCATTTCGCGGCGGAGGGCGAGGATCGGCGTCGCGGGGGGCGGTTCAACATCGTCCCACCCGACCGCCGTGCCGGCGGCGACCGGTCGCGAGAGGCGGAGGCCGTTGGCCAGGCCGAGCGGCAGGGCACCTGAGCTAAGCGAGTCGGCGGCCGGCATCAGCCGGCCATAGACGGTGTAGCCGCCCTCGCCGTCAAGCGCTTCGCCGGCCACGAGGTTGCGCTTGGCGGTGGCGACGACATCGGCGTGGAAGGCGGCCGGCGTGCCTGTGGCCTCGCCGCGCAGCGCGACCGAGGCCACGCTGATGCCGAGTTCGAGACCGATTAGGTGGTAGGGCCTATAGAGGCTTGCATAGCGGCCCGAGGCATCGGTCTTCAAGCCGTACTCCAGGAACGAGCGGCGGGCGTACTCGCTAGGGGCCGCGAAGGTGACGTAGACGCCCCAGCGCAGGTCATGGGCGAGCGGCATGCCGTTGCGCGCGAGGCTGGAGATGACTTCGACTGTGCCGGCGCGATCGAGCACACCACCTTCCGACTGCGGGATCAGCTTGGCCGACAACTCATCAACCTCGCAGGGCGGAAAGTCGAGGCCGCGGGCCGGCGGTTTGAGGCCGGTGGCGTTGGCGACCGCCGCCATTTCGATCGCCGACTTGGTGCCGTCGAGGAAGGAGTTGAACATGCGGGCGTTGTAGTCGCCGCCCGCCACCATTTCTGGATCGAAGCCGTAGTGCTCCCACACCGTGTCCGGCGTTGAGGCGTGGTAGTGGGGCAGGTACTTAGTGCCCTTGCCGGCGCAGATCACCTCGAAGCCGCTTGCTCGCGCCCAATCGACCAGCTCGCAAATCAGTGCCGGCTGATCGCCATAGGCGAGCGAGTAGAGGACGCCGGCCTCGCGGGCGCGGCACGCCAGCAGCGGTCCGACCAGGGCATCGCCCTCGACGGTGACCATCACCACGTGGCGCCCGGCGGCGAAGGCGGCAAGCGCATGAGCCGCACCAGCCGCCGGGTCACCGGTCACCTCTACCACGACCTCGACATCGTCGGCGGCGACCAGCGCCGCCGCGTCATCGGTCGTGGGCACTTCATCGGCCGCCCATCCAGTCCGCTCCAGGGCATCGTGAATACGCTGGTAGGAAAGATCGGCGATGCCAACCAGCTTGAAGCCGGGAGTCAGGCGCGCCTGGGCCAGGAACATCGTTCCGAACTTGCCCGCGCCGATCAGGCCGACGCCGATCGGTCGGCCCTCGGCGGCGCGCGCGCTCAGCATTCGTGCGAGATTCATCGCCGACCATGTCCCTTGTTTACTACCACACCGTTTTCGCCCTCACGTTGTGGCCACCGAAGCTAGTCCGGTAAGTCGCTCGCTCACGTCCCATAACCTGAGAGCGAGCTCCACGTCGTGGGATGCGGCCGACGAGTGCGCTTCTTCCGTGCGGTCGAAGTAGCGCCCCGTGACACCCTCCATCTCCGGCGCGAGCGCGAGTTTGACGACGCCTTCGGCGCCCTTCGCCGAGGATGCGAAGAATAGCGACATGGGTGCGATGACGAGGCGCGCCGGCCATGGCGTGTTGTTAAAGATGCGCGTCCCGACGAGGCCTGGATGGAGGCAATTAGCGGTAACGCCGCTCGTGTTCAGGCGGCGCGAGAGCTCGTAGGTGAACAAGACGTTAGCGAGCTTCGACTGAGCGTAGGCGCGATAGATCCGCCATCGCAGTTCACCGTGCAGGTCGTCGAGACGGATAGCGCCGCTCCGGTGGGCGTCCGAGGCGACAGTGACGACGCGCGCGGAAGCGCTCAGCTGGTTGAGCAACAGGTTGGTCAGCAGGAAGGGCGCGAGGTGATTGACGGCCAAGGTCGTTTCAAGCCCATCCTCGGTGATCTCGCGGCGGCTGGTGACTAAGCCCGCATTGTTGATGAGAACGTCGAGCCGGTCCGTGCGCGCCCGCACTTCCGTGGCGAGTCGTCGCACCTCCGCCTGGGAAGCGAGATCGGCCACCAATAGTTGAGCCCGGTCGGCGCCGCCGCGCCGCCGCACCTCCGCCAGTACTGCCTCGCCGCGATCACCGTCCCGGCATACCAGGAGCAATCTCACACCGCGATCGGCGAGCTTCAGCGCCGCGGCGCGGCCGATTCCCGAGCTGGCGCCGGTTAGCAAGCAGACTTTGTCGGCCATTTCCACCGGCTACCACGCGGCCCAACCAGCATCGACCATAATGTTGGCGCCATGGACCGAGCGGGCGTCGTCCGAAGCAAGAAACACCGCCGTCCCGGCCATGTCCGCGGCCGGCAGGAAGTCCTCACCGGTCGGCGTGCGATAGCGCACGCGCTCGCACCACTCGCCGTCGGTGCGCAGGTCCTCGTTCATGGGCGTCACAATGTTGCCAGGCGAGAGCGTGTTGACGTTGATACCGAAGCGGGCGAGTTCGAGACACAGCGACTTGGTCAGCATGTTGAGCCCGCCCTTGCTCGCGCAGTAGGGCGCGGAGTTTGGAAAACCGCCGACACCGGCGACCGACGACACATTGATGATCTTGCCACCTCCCTTGCGCTTGAACTCCGGCACCACGGCGCGGGCGAGAAAGAACGCCGCCTTAAGATTGAGGTCGAGATGATCGTTCCAGTCGGCCTCGCTGCATGCCTCCAGCGCCTTCGAGCGGATGATCGCGGCGTTGTTCACGAGAATATCGATGGTGCCGAGGGTCGTCATGACGGCGGCAGCCACGCGGTCTATCTCGGCGACTATTCGAAGATCGGCCTGAAAATGCGCGGCAGCGCCGCCGGCGGCCTCGATTTCAGCGACCACTGCGGCAGCCGTTTCGGTATTGGCGCGGTTGACAATCGCGACCCGCGCGCCCTCGGTGGCGAAGCGCTTCGCGATTTCGGCGCCGATACCTTGGGCGCCGCCCGTGACAAGGGCGACCCGGCCTTTGAGCCTCATGGCGAACTCTTCGCGTCAAACGAGCGCGCAGGCGCCATCGAAGTCCTCCTTGGCAAACGCCGGCATCGTTCTGGTCCGCGCAATTCCTTCCTTGGCCATCCAGATGGAGTAGGCCAGCACCGCTTGGGGATCATCGCATTCGACAATCTCGATGAAGTCGAACTCGCCCTGAGTGTAGTAGAGGGCCTCGATCGTGATCCCCAACTCAGCGAGCTTGGGTGCGACGATCTTCCAGCGTTCTTCGGTGCGAGTGGCCCAAATCGGATCCATCGTGCCGTAGTAGACGTACTTCATAATTGTTCTCCGCTGATGGGTGGTTTGGCGCGCGCGACCGTGGCGGCCGCCAGCTCCGTGATGTCCGCCCAAGCACGAGCGGCGATGAGATGCGGGGGCGCTACCCACGAGCCGCCGACGGCCGCCACGTTTGGGAGCGCCAGATAGTCGAGAAAACTGTCCGAACCGAGCCAGCCCGTGGGACAGAACCGAACCGACAGAAAAGGGCCACTGAATGCCTTTAGGGCAGCGATGCCGCCTGCCAGCTCAGCCAGAAAGAAATTTAAGGTCCGCAGGTCGAGATCGAAAGCGCGCATGATCTCGCTCGCGGTGGCGGCGCCTGGCAAATAGGGCACAAACGCGTTGGCGCAGACGGCGGCCACCGAGTCGCTGAGACCGGGGCTGACGATGAAACGGGCGCCGGCGCCGATGGCTACATGCGCCGGCGATGCGGCGATCACCGTGCCGGCGCCGACCACCCCGCCATCGAGTTCGGCGAGCGCTCGGATGGCGTCGGGTGTGTGGAGCGTGATCTCAATTGCCGCGAAGACGGCGGCGCGCTGGGCCATTTCGCCTTCGGGATAAACGCTATATCCCGTGTACGGCACCAAGCGTGCCTTGGTCATCAGCGGCGCATACGGAAGTCGTTGCGACCCGACTGGTCGATGCCGCGCATGAGGTAGAGCGTGCGCTCCGCGTGATCGACCGCCAGGTTCTTTTCTTTGGTTTGCCGGGTCGAGAGTTCGCGGTCGAAGACCGAGGTGGTTGGCATCAAGCGCAGCGTCATGGCGCGCCGCGGTTGGTCGGAGCGATTGGCCTCAGAACCGTGGACCAGAAACACGTCGTGGAGCGATATCTGCCCCGATTCGAGCACCAGATCGACGGCCTCGCTCTCCTCGAACTCAGAGGCTGGTAGCTCTTGGTTCAGCGTGAACGAGCGGTCGTTGTTGGTGCGGTGTTGTCGCAACTCCCTCTCGCGATGTGAGCCGCGAATAAAGCGCATGCAGCCATTGTCTGGCGTGGCATCGTCGATCGCCATCCACACCGTGCAGGTGGCGACCGGCCAGATAGGCCAGTACTCGCCGTCCTGGTGCCACGGCGTTTTGCGCCCGGCGCGCGCTGGCTTGGCGAAGAAGCTCGAGTTCCACAGCGCAAAGTCGGGCCCCAGAACCTGCGCGACCATATCCAGGATCTCAGGGATCCGCGCGTGATTGAGGAAGCTGAGGTCGTAGGCGAGGAGGTTGGGGCAGTAGTCGAGAAACTCGGGGTAGCGCGCGACCAGCCGGTCGTAATCGGCGCGGATCGCAGCCACTGTGTCATCGGGGAGGTGGTAGTCGGGGACCACAAATCCGTCCTCGTGGTAGCGCGCGACTTGGTCATCGCTCAGCATGGCACCTCTCAAATGGGCAACGGAGGGGTGCGATAAAACGTCTCGCCAGCCACCGTGATGTCAATGTCGACGAGATAGCGCCCCATGGCAGCGTAGTCGAGGTCGTTGCCAAGGCCAGGCGCCTCCGACAGATGGAGGAGGCCGTCCTTGCCGGGCGCGAGTCGGTTGCGGCTCATCTCGGCGGCGACCGGCTTGGGGTTGACCGGGTATTCACAGATATCGTGGTCGGCGAGCCCGGCGTACGCCTGTAGCGAGGCGCTCAGCGCGAGTTGCGAGGTGAACGTATGGTTGATGAACGTGACGCCGCGCGGGGCAGCGTAGTCGGCGACGCGCTGGGCCGGGTTGATATCGCCGATGCGGCCGATGTCGGCTATGTCATCGAGGCGCTGGTCGAGCACGGACTCGCGCAGCGACCGGCAGGCGCCGTGGGAGCACGGGCACACGAACCTTGCGATAGATACCAGCGGCGCCGCCTCGCACTCGTCCCAGCCCTCGTGGTCGCCGGCCTGGACCCAGACCAACAGCGCATCCTGGCTGCCGTCGAACTCCTCGGCCACCTTGGACATCGCCAAGTAGTAGAAATCGACCGCCTCTATCTTCACGATTCCACCTCCTGCCGATGCCCAGCGCCGTGAATTCGATGGTAACCTATTGGGGCGCGCGACGCGCGATTGGAGGATGCGCCATGGCCAACCAACTGTTCACCGACGTGATGATCTTCGATGGCACCGGCAAGAAGTCGTTTCCCGGCGAGGTGCTAGTCCAGGGCAACCAGATCAAGGCGGTCGCCAAGGGCAACCAGAAAATTGCCGGCGATGGCGCCACGGTGATCGACGGTGGCGGAGCAACACTGATGCCTGGACTGGTTAACTGCCACGGCCACCTGGCCTACACCGATTTTGCTTCGCCCGACGAGGCTGGCAACACACCACCCGAGGAGAATATGCTGATCGCGACCTACAACGCGCGAACGGCCCTCGACCACGGGTTCACGGCAGTGGTGAGCGGCTCGACCCAGAAGCCGCGCATCGATATCGCGTTGCGTAACGAGATCAACGCGGGGCGGATCCCCGGTCCGCGAATGCGCGCGTGCTCGACCCAGTTCAATCCGACCGGAGGACCGTGGGATTCGCGCCAGATGCATATGGATCACGAATCGATCTTTGTCATTGCTGACGGGCCGATCGAGGTGCGGCGCAAAGTGCGCGAGTTCATTCGCGAGGGCGTAGACATCGTCAAGCTCACGATCTCGGGCGACGAGTTTGCGGAACACGCCGGCGAAGAAACCACGGTAATGGCTGAGGATGAAGTGGCAGCGGCGGCCGAGGTCGTGCACTCGCGCGGCAAGCGTATGGCTGCGCACGCGCGCAGCGATGGCTCGGTACGGTTATGCCTTAAATACGGCGTCACCTTCATCTATCACGCCACCTTCGCCACCGAGCGCACGCTCGACCTGCTGGAAAAGCACAAGGCGGACCACGTGGTATGCCCGGCGATGGGGGCGATCTTCACGACGCTCTACGAAGCCGGCGAATGGGGCATGACCCGGGAGTGGGCGCTGGCTCATCGTTTTGACCGCGAACTCGAAACCGCCTGCGAGGTCACACAAAAGCTGTTCAAGCGCGGCGTGCACGTGTTGCCGTTCGGCGACTACGGCTTCGCCTGGAACCCGCACGGGACGGACGCCCGCGACCTCGAGCATTTCGTCAATCTGATGGGCTTCACGCCGGCCCAGGTGCTGACGATGGCGACGAACTGGGGGGGGCAAGCCTTCGCCGGCGACGACCCGTTGGCGCTCGGCCAGGTCAAGGCGGGTTACCTCGCCGATCTGCTGCTGGTGGACGGTGACCCGTTGGCCGACGTCACCCTGCTTCAAGACAAGGACAACCTGCTGATGGTGATGAAGGACGGCGAGTACCATAGGGCGCCCCTCAAGCGCCGAACTCAGCGCCGCGTCCGCGCCGCGGAATAGGAGAAACGGCTACCCGCGGCCGCTGATACTGGTCTCGACCTTGTTAAACTTGGGTCGGCGCGTGTGGCAGCGCCGTATGCTAGTTGCCGCGCGGGGCCACGGCGAAGACGCCGGGCTCGCTCACCCGCACCGTCCGCTCGCCGTCCTCGGTCCACAGCACGACGTCGACGTCGCCCGACAACAGATAGACGATCTCATCGCCTGCGGGATGCATCTCCCAGGTCGACCAGGCCTCGACAAACAAGGTGCTGAGAGATGAGCACGCATCCCGCGAATCCGTCGATTTCGGCATCGAGCTCGGCGTAGAGGTCGGGCGTGACCGACTTGGCGGTGCCCCCCCAGGTCCGAGGATCACCCGGGTGGCCGTCAGATCGAAGAGCCGGGAAGCACGTCATTCAATTCATTCAAGCAATGGCCGTGCACTCGATCTCGACGTCGAATTCGAGCGCCCACGAGGCCATCGCGACAAACGTACGGGCCGGCGGATCGATCGGGAAATAGCGCGCATAGACCGCATTAATGCGTCGGAACCAAGCAGCGTTGGGCACGTAGACGTTGACCTTCACCACCTTTTCGAGCGACGTCCCAGCCGCTTCGAGCGCGAGTTTGATGTTCTCGAGCACGCGTTTGGTCTGGACTTCGACATCGCCGAACACCAGCTCGCCGGTGGCAGGATCGAACGGCGGCATCCCGGAAACGAACACGAAATCGCCGGCGCGGACGACTGGCGAGAGCGGCACGTTGTGGTTGCGGATGGCCTGGCTGATGCCGGGCACCTCGATGATCGTCTTCTCCATATCGGCCTCCCCCGTTAGTTGTTCTTCTGTTCGAGCGACTTGGTGATGTTCTCGACGGCGCTGCGGGCGCCCGAGAGATGCGGATGGACCGCGAGCGCGTCCTCGAACGCGCGTAGCGCTTCCTGTTTTTCAGAGCGTTGCAGGTGGATCATCCCAAGGCCCGAGAGAGCGCCGAAGTGACGCGGCTCAAGTTTGAGAGTGCGAGCAATATCGGTCACCGCGAGGTCGTACTCCCCGATCAGATAATATAACGTCCCGCGCTTGTTCCAAGCCTCGGCGAACTCCGGCGTCATCTCGATGATGCCGTTGAATAGCGCCAGGGCTGGGGAAAACTGGCCGCTCGCCATCGCCTTGCTGCCCGAGTTCAACAGGCCATCGACCATCTCGATGCCCGAAGCAGTCCACAGCCGCCAGATCATTGCCTCAAGGTTCTGGGCTTCATCCTCGCTCTGCGCGCGCGCCAAACGCTCGAAGCAGTTGTCGAGATCGGAATCGTCGCGCGCCATCAACCCTCGGCTTACTCGCACATCGCCCCACCGCCGTCAGAATAGCCGCCCGCCGCCGCCATGGCCATGCGGGTGCGGGCCGTGCCCCGTGTCCTTCCGGTGCCATGGAACCTTGCAGTGACATGGGTCCCGGCAGGCGGCGACAATGTGGTTAGTGGCCAAGGGCCCTGGGTTTGGGACCGCCGTGGGCCCAGTCGAGGAGTTCGACGGTGTGGACGACCGGAATCGCAGTCGCGGTCGCCAGCTGGGTCATGCAGCCGATGTTGCCGGTGGCGATTACCGTCGGCGCCAGCGTCTCGATGTTGCCAATCTTGCGCTC
>Ga0315339_1001713_pt1 | contig 18461 bp, 20 predicted proteins | sample ASW17metaG_FD_204514 | JGI IMG/M metagenome (GOLD analysis project Ga0315339, IMG submission 204514) | Ammonia-oxidizing marine archaeal communities from Pacific Ocean, United States - ASW #17 | ecosystem: Environmental > Aquatic > Marine > Oceanic | place: USA: California | collected 2016-12-05
CCTTAATCGTATAGCCCTCGTCGTAGAGCAGTGATTGGATTCGGCGTAATAACGCGACATCTTCCTGTCGATAATAGCGGCGTCCACCACCGCGTTTCATCGGCCGAATTTGTTTAAACTTGGTTTCCCAGAACCGGAGCACATGCTGCGGCAGATCAAGGGTATCGGCAACTTCGCTGATCGTGCGAAACGCGCCCGGCGCTTTTTTGGAGATCTTCGTTGTGGGTGTGTCGGCTGCCATGGAGCGTGTGGACACCTATTCAGATACAGGCTCGGAAAGGGCGCGCCTGTTTATACGAGATTTCAAGACCTGTGAGGGGCGGAAAACAAGGACTTTTCGCGGCAAAATCGGCACTTCTTCGCCGGTCTTCGGATTGCGTCCAATGCGCTGGCCTTTTTGCCGGACAGAGAAACTGCCAAACGATGAAATTTTGACCGGGTCCCCTTGCACCAAAGAATCAGTGACCAAATTCAAGACTGTTTCCAACAGGTCAGCGGACTCGTTTCGCGACAAGCCAACTTCCTGATAAACGGCCTCGCCCAAGTGGGCGCGCGTGACTGTTTGACCTGCCATCCCTAAAACCCTTTTTGTTGATTGCTTGGAGCCTATCCTTCCCCGATATTCCCGTCAATATCAGAGGGATGCGGGAAACTGCAATATCCTTGCGGTGTAAAAGATCACAATATTGAGCCGATCACGTGGTTCAGCCTACCAGCGAACCAGTCCGGCGCCCCATGTCAGGCCGCCGCCCATGGCTTCCATCAGTACCATGTCGCCGCGTTGAATGCGCCCGTCGCGCACTGCTTCGTCAAGCGCCAACGGAATTGACGCTGCCGAAGTGTTGGCATGGCGGTCAACGGTCACGACCATTTTTTCCACCGGCAATCCCAGTTTTTTCGCTGTCCCATCAAGGATTCGCTTGTTCGCCTGATGCGGCACCAGCCAGTCAATGTCTTCCGGGGACAATCCATTGGCCTCCAATGTTTCGTCGACAATACTAGCCAGATTATTCACCGCATTGCGGAAAACCTCGCGCCCGTTCATTCGCACATGACCGACGGTTTGTGTGCTCGATGGCCCGCCATCAACGTAGAGCAGATCATTGGTCGCGCCGTCTGAATGCAGATGGGTCGACAAAATTCCACGGCCCCTATTGTGGCCGGTATCGGTTGGGCCGTCGTGTGTATCCTTGCTGGCTTGGATCACGACTGCGCCAGCGCCGTCCCCGAATAATACGCAAGTTCCCCGGTCTTCCCAATCGAGTATCCGAGAAAATGTTTCAGCGCCGATCAGGACAACGGTCTCCGCCTGCCCCGCCTTAATGAAATTGTCGGCGACAGCAAGGCCGTAGACGAAGCCCGAACAAACCGCCTGAATATCAAATGCGGCGCCATTGGTCATGCCGAGCTGATGTTGGACCTTTGTCGCGGTGGCAGGGAATGTGTTGTCCGGCGTCGTTGTCGCCAACACCACAAGATCAATTTCGCTGGCGTTCACGTCGGCGCTTTCAAGGGCTCTCTCTGCCGCACATAGGGCCAAGTCGGAGGTCAGCTCACCTTCGGCGGCAATGTGGCGCTGGGTAATACCGGTCCGTGTTGTAATCCATTCATCGGTGGTCTCAACGCGTTTTGCCAATTCTGCGTTGGTGACGATGCGTTCTGGCAAATAGGACCCACTACCAAGTATGATCGATCTGTTGCTCATTATCCTGTCACGGCCTTTCGGCTGGTCTCCGCATCGGCGTGCAGTTGGCCGTAATCGGCCTTGATGCTTTCATTGATATTGTTTTGGGCAAGATCAACGGCAACCTGCAAGGCGTTTGCGAACCCGATGCTGTCGGTACCACCGTGGCTTTTTACGCAAATGCCGTTCAATCCTAAAAACATCGCGCCGTTGTAGCGGCGAGGATCCATTTTTGATTTTAACGCGGTTAATGCCGGCTTTGCTAAAACAGCGCCAAGTTTAGCAAGCGGTGATGACATCAATGCTTGTTTCAACGTCGAGCCAAATAGTTTCGCCGTGCCTTCCGCCGTCTTCAGCGCGACATTGCCGGTGAACCCGTCCGTCACGACAACATCGACCGTGCCCAGGCCGATATCATCACCTTCGACGAAACCGGCAAACTTAATGGGGAGATGTGTCTCAGCCTGTAAGATCGCAGCCGCACCTTTAACGGCGTCATTGCCTTTCAAGGTCTCAACCCCGACATTCAAAATGCCGACTGACGGTTTTTGCACCCCAAGCACGTTGCGCGCAAAGACCTCACCCATGACGGCGAATTGAACCAAATTATTGGCATCACATTCAATATTCGCACCCAGATCCAAAATTACACTGGATCCGCGTTGGGTCGGAAAAGACGTCGCGATGGCAGGCCGGTCAATACCAGGCAGTGTTTTCAAGACGAATTTCGCCATCGCCATCAGAGCGCCGGTGTTTCCCGCGGAAATAACCGCGGCAGCGTCACCGTCACCAACAGCATTGATAGCAAGGCGCATACTTGATGCCCGCCGCCCACGCAGCGCAATCGCCGGCTTGTCGTCGCTGAGGACAACGTCCGTTGTGTGATGGATTTTGGATGCTTTCTTTGCGTTAGGGTAGTGCTCAAGCAGAGCCTGCAGTTGGCTTTCGTCGCCAAACAAAAGAAATTCGACGTCGCCCAGGCGTGACGCGGCAATGTCGACGCCCTCTACGACCATCTCCGGTGCGGCGTCGCCCCCCATGGCGTCAACCGAAAGCGCGAGGCGTTCAACCAAGGCCGTTCACCTCACCTCAAAATTACCAATTATCATGAAGACCTTTATAAGGTCGCCGGGAGCCAATGAACAGAAGTTACGCGGCTTCTTCGCCGTCGGTAACTTCCCGATCATTGTATTGACCGCAGGAACTGCAAACATGATGTGGGCGTTTCAACTCGCCGCAATTGGCACATTCCTCGTAAGCGTTCGATGACAGCGCGTCGTGAGCGCGCCGGGACCCCCGCCTCGATTTACTAATTTTCTTCTTCGGAACAGCCATATCCGTATCCTCAGTGTTCGTGCCGTGTCGAAAGGCCCGCCTTCATAAACAATTAAATGCCAAGGGGCAAGCGGATAACGCGTGTTATCTCAGCTTATCCTTAAGGTTTTCCAACACTGCGAAGGGATTTTCCGAGGGTTCAGCATGATCTTTCTCATGATGACCGGTCGCCGTCGAGAAATCCGCGTACGGTAGGCCTGGTTTTCGTGGAAAAGGGTCGATCTCCTGGGCAACAAGTTGAACCATCGTTTCGCCAAGATCAAATCGTCCGCCGATCATCGGTTCGGGGGGATCTTCATCATCGATATCAATATCGCCGATCTTCCCTTCCCCGCTCTCATCCGTTTCTTCAAACCGCAGAATGACCGGCAAATCGATGACCGATTCGATCAGTTCGGTGGTGACCGAGCACGTTTGTTTGAATCTAACCTTAATGCGGCCTTCGACAATCAAGCCGTTGCCTTCAGGTTCCGGTGTCATTCGGACCTTGAAAAATAGGTCGTCGATAGCTTCCAAACCCAAGCGCGTTGAAAGTTTTGCCCGCTCGTTCTTTTTTGCGCGGCGCTCAACGCTTGTGCCGTCGGGAGATATTTCCGACGTCGCGACGGGGTGAGAAAATTCCAAGGTTGTGGCCGATGGTTCATTCATTTCATTCGGGTCCGAATATCTCTGTGAGCGGAGAAAACTCAAGGCGTCCGGCGACGATATCCGCGGTCGCGTTGTCGACCAGCGCCGCGACTTGAGCACGCATGTAAGTTGCCAGATTGCTTGGATGCTCCGTGGCGACATCAGCATTGCGAAAAACATTCCGCCCGATGGCTTCGTCCAGTTCCTGGGCACTGCCCCGCAGCCCTTCTTCATAAGCCGCGATGCGACCATAAAAGGCTTTCGCCATGTCTTTGATTCGATGTGAAATCCCGACGTCGCCAGCGCCCATTTCTCGGAGATTCTTATCCATGTCGTCGAACATCAAATCGAAAAACGCCTGGCCGAGTTTTTCCGTCTCAGACCCTTCCGATTTTATCCGCTGCAATAGCAAAAACGCATGCATCAAAATCATATCAAAACGGCCGTCCGGTGTGTCTGGGACGCCCAATTCAGCATAAAAATACGGATCACGCGCTTGCTCGACGACTGAACGGTAAAGTTCCATCGCCGCATCTTCGTTTTCGCTTCGCCGTCCAAATAGACCAAACACTTGAAATGTCCGTTCGTGCCCAGAGGTTATCAAATGAATATCAACAAAAGCGCATTGTGACTGCGCTTCGCATTTTACCTTTCGGCGCTTGATGGCATAATATGTCCGCCGCATCAAAGGAATGTTCGTAAAAATGGTTCGAGGCAAGCGTTTCCCTGGATTAGTCGTTGCCGTGCTGGCGTCGTGCGCCCCGTTGGTGATGGGTTGCGAAAGCCGCGTTGCGCAACGAGGCAACCTTCCCGATGCGGCACGCGTCGCGGAACTCAAGCCCGGCAATATCGGCCGTGATGAAATATTGGAAATCCTTGGCTCGCCGTCGAGCGTCAACACGTTCGGCTCGGATCAAACCTGGTATTACATCAGCGAGCGGACGGAAACCTATGCGTTTTTCGAACCGAAAGTTCTGGAACGCCAAGTCTTAATCGTGAAATTTGATAAGAGTGCCAATTTGAAATCGCTGGAAGTCCTCGATGCCAAGGCCGGTCGGCGACTTGCCCATGTCGAGCGGGTGACGCCGACGTTTGGTCAGGAATTGACCGTGATCGGCCAAATCCTCGGCAACTTCCGCCGCTTCACCGGCGCCAACGACCCCGCCAATCAGTAAAAATCGCAATAAAAAAACCCCGGCACAAAGGCCGGGGTTCTCTTAGTATCTGTTGCCGGATGATTAGGCGAGAATAGCCAGCATCAAGATGGCAACGATGTTCATGATCTTGATCATCGGATTGACGGCCGGACCAGCGGTATCCTTGTAGGGATCGCCGACCGTGTCGCCGGTCACCGCGGCGTGGTGGGCGTCTGAGCCCTTGCCACCATGATGACCATCTTCGATGTATTTTTTGCAGTTATCCCAGGCGCCGCCACCGGCGGTCATGGACAACGCCACGAACAGCCCGGTTACAATGACACCCAGCAAGCTGGCACCGACGGCTGAGAAGGCAGCCGATTGGCCGGCAATCGGCAGGATCACGAAGTAAATGACCACCGGTGCCAACAACGGCAGCAGCGACGGTACAATCATTTCGCGGATCGCCGACTTGGTCAGGATATCGACACACTTGCCGTATTCCGGTTTCGCCGTGCCTTCCATGATGCCAGGGATTTCCTTGAACTGGCGCCGAACTTCGACAACCACTTCACCGCCGGCCCGTCCGACCGCCATCATGCCCATGGCGCCGAACAGATACGGCAGCATTCCGCCAATGAATAAGCCGATCACCACGTAAGGATTCTGCAGTGTAAAGTCGACCGGCACGTTGGGGAAATAATGGGTCAAGTCTTGCGTGAAGGCACCGAACAGCACCAATGCCGCTAAGCCGGCAGAGCCGATGGCATAGCCTTTGGTGACCGCCTTGGTGGTGTTACCGACGGCATCGAGCGCGTCCGTCGTCTTGCGGACTTCTTCCGGCAGATCGGCCATTTCGGCAATGCCGCCGGCGTTATCGGTGACCGGCCCGAAGGCATCAAGGGCAACAACGATCCCCGCCAACGCCAACATGGTGGTGGCGGCGATGGATACACCGAATAGACCCGCATTCAGATAGGACACGACAATGCCGCCACAAATGACCAGCACCGGCAACGCCGTGGCTTCCATGGAAATCGCCAAGCCTTGAATAATGTTGGTGGCATGGCCCGTGGTACAGGCTTCAGCGAGACTTTTCACTGGTCGGTATTCCGTGCCCGTGTAGTACTCGGTGATCCAAACAATCAAGCCCGTAACAACGAGACCGGTAATCGCACAATAGAACATTGCGGTGCCGGTAATCGAGCGACCGGCCATGTCGAAGGCTGTATCCCAACCCACATACATGGAAATGACACCGCCGATGAGGCCTGCGGAAAGGATAGCACTGGCAATAAAGCCCTTGTAGAGCGCGCCCATGATGGAACCGTTGGCGCTGAGCTTGACGAACCAAGTGGAAACCACCGAAGCCAGGATGCAGACGGCGCCAATCAACAGCGGAAACAGCATCATTTGTTCTTGCTGTGCGCCGGTGAAGAAAATGGCACCTAGCAGCATGGTAGCGACCAAAGTCACCGCATAGGTTTCGAACAAATCAGCAGCCATACCAGCGCAGTCGCCTACATTGTCCCCGACATTGTCGGCGATCACACCGGCGTTGCGGGGATCGTCTTCCGGAATACCCGCTTCGATCTTACCAACTAGGTCTGAACCGACGTCCGCGCCCTTAGTGAAGATACCACCACCGAGCCGTGCAAAGATTGAGATCAACGAGGCGCCAAAACTCAGCGCAACAAGCGCCTCAAGCGCATGGCGGACACCCTCGGCGGTTGACATATCAATCGTGCTGCGGAGCACCATGTAATAACCGGCGACACCCAGCAGGGCGAGGCCCACGACCAACATGCCGGTTACAGCGCCAGCCTTGAAGGCAATGTCCAGACCGCCAGCGATGCCCTTCGAGCGGGCTGCTTCGGCCGTACGAACGTTGGCGCGAACTGAAACGTTCATGCCGATATATCCGGTGGCGCCAGAAAGAATGGCACCGACGAAGAAACCAATAGCGACCGTCATGCCGAGCGTCGCACCCAGTATGCCCCCAATGATCACGCCAACAATCGCAATGGCGGTGTACTGGCGGTTAAGATATGCACGTGCGCCTTCTTGAATGGCGGCGGCAATTTCTTGCATGCGCTCGTTCCCCGCGGGTGCGGAGAGCACGGATTTAATGGTGACTACCCCGTAAAGCAGCGCAATGACGGCGCAAATATTGACAAACAGATAAAGATTCATCCCTCGTACCCTTACTTTCTTTCCTGATAATTGTGCGGCCGTTCCGTGTTCGATGGTTCGTACACGCTCATCTCAAAGCCGCGTCAACCGAATAGCCGACCCGAAACATTAAGGCCCGCCTAAAATTCCGCCGGAAAGTGACAGAATAGCCCCTTTAATGCAATACGACAGAGCGTAGTCGGCACAGCGCCACCATTTGGCACTGTAATGTCAGAAATTATGGATGTTTTTACTAATGATTATAACAGCTTAACGAGCTGGTGTCTCAATGACGGATTGAACTAGAACATCATCGATATAGCCTTTGCCCAGTAGCCGGGTGCCAATCACCTTCAGACGATCTTTCAAGATGATCACGTCGATTCGTTCTTTTTTCTTCAACAAACGGGGTACAAACCCGTGCAAGTCCTTGACGAAAGCATCGCTAATTCTTGTCAGGCGGCGTTTCAGAAAGATCGCGTTGTCCTGTCCCGATGTTTCCAACTTCACCTGAATCTGGATCGTTCCAGCGATTTGGTTGCCGTTGATGACCGGCAGCATCAAGGGATCAAGGTCAACGAAGATCGAGTCTTCTTTGTCTTCTTCGGGTTCTTCTTTTGCCTCAGTCGCCATTTCGGTGCTAGCGAAGGGACCGATCTGCAGCCATTTCATGGCGGCCACGGCGCCGCCGGCAAGTATCAAAATCGCCGCAATTGCGATAAGCAGTTTTTTCAAGACCCCATCCCCATAAAACGCAATGTTGGGCGCAGTATATCATGCCGGGCAAGTACGGAAAATCCCCGGCTGCGTTCAAAAATGCCGATAGCCGGTGCGCGTGACGTTAATTTCAACCTCGTCTGTGCCCATCAGTTTGACAGTGGCGTTATCACCTCGGCATTTCATGGCGTGGCCAATTTCCGTTATCGGCAATTTTAGTTCCCGAGAGAGATTGGCAAAATTCAATGATCTGTCGGCGGGAACGGCAAACACCAATTCATAATCGTCGCCGCCGGCATATGCCGCCTTAAGAAGTTCTGGTGTCCCAGAGATTAATTTCTCCGCAGGTTCCGAAAGCGGTAATTCCCTTGCATTCACTTGAATATCAACGCCGGATGCCCGTGCCATGTGCCCGACGTCGGCCAATAATCCATCCGAGATATCGATAGCCGCATTTGCCGTGCCAATCAGACGGCCGCCAAGGGCAATGCGTGGCGTCGGTTGCTGGTAGCGTTCAATCAAGTGATGTCGGTCGGCTGTGTTGTCTGGCGCCAATTCGCCCTGAAGGACGCGTAGTCCCAAGGCCGCGTCCCCAAGGCTGCCGGAAACGAACAATCGGTCACCATCACACACACTGGAACGCGTAAGTGCCCTGCCCGTTTCAATAAAACCAAAAGCCGTGAGATTGAGTGTCATCGGGCCGGGTGTCCGAACTGTGTCTCCACCCACCAGATCGATCCGCCAGTGCTCTTGCGCGGCACCAAGGCCTGCGGCGAAATCTTTTATCCATTCGAGATCTAGATCGCCGGGCCATGCGACAGCCAAGGTATAGGCGTAGGGTGTGGCACCCATGGCCGCGAGATCAGACAGATTTACAGCAAGCAGTTTGTGGGCCACGGTCCGGGCGGGGTCATTGCGCCGAAAATGAACATCGCAAACCAGCGTATCGGCGGTGATGGCCAACTCTTTACCCGCCGGCAAGCCAAGCACGGCCGCGTCATCGGTCAATCCAAGCGATCCGTGATTTCCGGTCGTAAGCGGCGCGAAGAAATCGCGGATTATGTCAAATTCACCACCGTATATGTCGGGGCGCTCCGGCATGGCCGACCTCAGGATGAATGGGTACTGTTTTGCGAAACTTCATCGCTGCGAAATTGCTTAGCAAGACTGTCGAGAACGGCGTTGATCAATGCCGGCTCATTTTCATTAAAGAACGCATGAGAGAGCCCCACATATTCAGAAATGATCGTGCGGGCGCCGACATCCGGACAATGCTGTAATTCAAAAGTGCCGGCGCGAAGGAACGCCCGCACCAAGGTCTCTAAATGCCCAACCGACCAAGGCGCATTTAGATGTGACGCCATGGTGTCGTCCAGCGGTGCGGTGTTCTCGGTGACGCCATTGACCAGACGTTTGAGAAAGCGTTGCTCGGGGTTGGGTAGATCAGGCGGGCTTTCGCCCGTCACGTCGCGTTCTGGATCATCTTGATCAATGGGCGTCGCATCAGACCAGCGCTTGGCCAGAAATTCTTTTAATACGGGCGTCGCAGGGGCGCCGACCATGTCAATTTCATAAAGTGCCTGGACTGCCGCCAGTCGGGCGGCGCTGCGTCTTGCGATATTTCCGTTTTGTTTGGTCATCGTTGAATCAATCGGAAGTGTCGTTTCACTTCCATCATCCTGAGGCATGCCTCGGCGGCAACGCCGCCTTTGTTTTTGCCATTGTTGTCTGCCCGAACCTGGGCCTGCTCCATGTTTTCACACGTCAGAACACCAAGACCGAATGCCAAGGCATACTCCGTTGCCAGATCCATCAATGCATGGCTCGATTCACGGCAGACATGATCGTAATGATCTGTTTCTCCTCGAATGACGCAGCCGAGCGCGATAAACCCGGCGTAAGAGTTCGAGCCGGAATGAAATTCCATGGAGCGCAAAGCCATGCGGATCGCTGCCGGAATCTCGAAGACGCCGGGGACTTTAATCCGCTCGTGGTCGAAGCCCGCCGCATCAAGCGTTGCCGACGCGCCGTTTACCAGTTCATCCGCGATGCCCGGGTAAAACCGGGCCTCGACAATCAAAACGCAGGGGCGTTCAGTCATTATTCGACCTTTCTTATTCTTGGGTGTCGAAGGTAATGGACCGCTGTTCGACAACGCGCAACCCGTAACCTTCGAGGCCGACGATGGTGTGACGGGTGTTCGAGAGCAAGATCATGTCCTTGATGCCTAGATCGAGCAGAATTTGCGCGCCGACACCGTAATCACGAAGGATTTGCCCATCGCCGTCGGCACTGGTGTCGGGCTTTGGTGGTGCGTCCTTACCCAGGCGTTTTCGGACCCGGTCCGAAAGCGCGGTGCGGTGCGGCTCACGGATAAGCACCACGACGCCGCGCTCAAGATTAGAGACCATCTTCATCGCCGCCTGTAAGTCGCCGGCCTTGCCGGTCCCGATATCACCGAGGACATCACCCAACACATTAAGTGCGTGCATGCGCACCGGTACGGGCTGATCCGTATCGATATCGCCCTTCACCAATGCGATGTGTTCGGCGTAGGCAACCTGGTTGGTATAGACGATCATTCGAAATTCACCGCCGAATGCGCTATTCAGCGTCGTTTCCAGCGCACGTTCAATAATTCGATCGTTTTTGAGCCGATACGCGATCAAATCGGCGATCGTGCCGATTTTCAAGCCATGGAATTGTGCGTACTTCACCAAATCAGGCATCCGCGCCATGGTGCCGTCTTCGTTCATAATTTCGCAAATCACACCGGACGGGTTGAGACCGGCGAGCCGGGCGACGTCGACCGCCGCCTCTGTATGGCCGGCGCGGACCAGGACGCCGCCTTCACGGGCTTCCAGCGGAAAAATATGCCCTGGACAGACAATATCCTCCGCACTTTTTGTTGGGTCGATGGCAACAGCCACCGTGCGCGCCCGATCGGATGCTGATATGCCTGTGGTCACGCCGTCACGGGCCTCAATGGAGACCGTAAAGGCCGTTTGGTGCCGCGATGAGTTGCGGCGCATCATCATCGGCAGGTCCAATTCGCCAAGCCGCTCGTGGGTTAATGTCAGACAGATCAGGCCGCGCCCGAACTTCGCCATAAAATTAATCGCTTCCGGCGTCGCCATTTGCGCCGGTATGACCAAATCGCCTTCGTTCTCGCGCTCCTCATCATCAACAAGAATAAACATGCGGCCGTTTCGGGCATCCTCAATGATGTCTTCAATTGAAGACAAAAAGGCCCCGTCTTCGGCAGTTTTTGCAGCGTCTTGTTCCGTAGTGTCAGGCAATTTTTGTTTTTCCAACAAGGCTTTAAGTGCTTGTGTCTTGTAGTCTGGCAACATAGCGCGCCAGCATGTCTATTTCCAGATTTACCGTGCCGCCCACAGATAACGCCCCCAGCGTTGTGGCCTCTTGTGTATGCGGTATGACGTTGATACCGAAGGTATTGTCGGTAACGTCATTGACCGTTAATGAGACCCCGTCGATGGTAATTGAGCCTTTTGGGGCAATGAAGCGTATGAGGTCGGATGGCGCCTCGAAGATCATTCGTGTGGAATCCCCTTCTGTTTCCGATGCGTCTAATGTGCCAACGCCGTCAACGTGACCCGATACGATATGGCCACCCAGTTCATCACCCATCCGCAATGCCCGTTCCAGATTGACCGGCGTTCCAACTTGCCAATCACTGAGCGTCGTTTTCGAAAGCGTCTCAGCGGATACCATCGCCGCGAACCACTCAGAACCTTTGTCGATGACGGTCAGGCAGGCGCCCGAGCAACAAATTGACGCGCCTATGGCAATAGCGCTCGTATCGAAGGTCGTTGTGATTTCAAGGCGCGTGTCGCCGTCCGCTGCAATGGCGCGTACGTTTCCAATATCTGTGACAATTCCTGTGAACATGGTGGCTGGGTTCTAGGCCGCGGCGCGGCGGCTGTAAATCTCCAATCTGTCTTCGCCGACCGGCATGGTCGCGTCCAGCGCGAAATGGGCCATGTCCGCGAGGTCACTGACGCCGATATCCGCCGCTGCGGATTTGCCGTCTGCGCCCATAACAACGGGTGCGCGAAACCAATAAAGCGTATCGACAGTGCCTGATTTTAAAAATCCAGCCGACAGCCCCGGACCTGCCTCGACCAGCGCCCGTGTAATTCCCCGGTCCGCCAAGTCTGTAAGGACAGCATTAATATCGACCTGATTGTTTTGATCAGCTGAAACTTCGCACCGTTCGATGGCTGTGGTTCCTAGGTTTTCGGTTGGGGCGCCAATGCAAGTATATTGCCAGGTCGGCGGATCGCCGGCCGTTGCCGCCAGTTGAGATTGAGATGTCAACCGAGCGCGGCTATCAAGCACTGTGCGGATCGGCGAGCGCGACGCCAGGCCCGGCAGGCGGCAGGTCATGGCCGGGTCGTCAGCCAGCACGGTGCCGATCCCGGTGATGATGGCATCATGGCGGGCGCGCAATAGATGGCCGCGCTGGCGCGCGGCGGGGCCGGTAATCCATTGGCTTTCTCCGGTGCGGGTTGCGATACAGCCATCCAGTGTTGTTGCCAACTTCAGCGAAACCAGAGGGCGGTTTTTTTGGATACGGTTGAAGAAGCCTTCATTTACGACTTGCGCTTCGGCGGCGCAAATACCGGTTTCGACCTCCAACCCCGCCTCGCGCAGCATGGCCAATCCCTTGCCGGAAACCCGCGCATCCGGATCGGTGACGGCGACAACAACCCGGCTGACGCCGGCGTCGATCAGTGCACTGGCGCACGGATCGGTTTCGCCGGTATGGCTACAGGGTTCCAGGCTGACGTATGCAGTGGCACCACGTGCCAGTGTGCCGGCACGTGGTAAGGCTTCGGTTTCTGCATGCGGTCGCCCACCGGGCTGGGTCCAGCCGCGCCCGACGATCCGTCCGCCCAAATCTGGGCGCACCAGCACGCATCCAACCGCCGGATTTGGCCAAACATCGCCTAGACCGCGCCGGGCAAGGCCCAACGCTGCCTTCATATGACGTTGGTCAATGGCTGGCGTGGGGCGCTTAGCCGTTGGGATCTTCGCCGTCACCTAGATTTTCCACAAAGTCTTCGAAGTCTTTGGCTTCCCTGAAATTCCGGTACACAGAAGCAAAGCGAACGAAGGCCACTTGATCAAGCTCTCGGAGTTTTTCCATGACCATTTGACCGATGGCCTTGGTGGGAATTTCGGTTTCACCGGAAGCTTCGAGCTGGCGTTGGATGGAATTCACGATGCGCTCGATCCGGTCCTCATCAACGGGCCGTTTGCGCAACGCAATATGCAATGACTTTGCAAGTTTATCGCGATCGAAAGTCGCCTTGTCACCGTCACTCTTAACCACGGTAAGTTCACGTAACTGCACGCGTTCAAAGGTTGTCCAACGCGATCCGCACTCGGGGCAAAAGCGTCGCCGGCGGATCGCCGCGTGATCTTCGGTTGGTCGCGAGTCTTTCACTTGCGAGTCCAGATGTCCGCAAAATGGGCAACGCATGGTCGATTATCCTCCCCAGTATTGGCCCTGACAGGGGCTCATAAATCGCCGTATATAGGATATTTTCGGCTCAATTCCTCGTCGATCGCGCCCCGCACGTCGGCGTCGCGCGCAGCCAAATGCTCGCCGAAAAAAGTGGCGAGTTCGTTCGAGGGGTAATCGTATGCCGTATCAAGCATGATATTCTTTCATCAAAATATTTGAAAAATTCAGCCCGGCTGTCCGAGCTTGCCAACCCGCCGCGCGTGCCGGCCGCCTTCAAAATCCGTCTCGAGAAAAATATTCAGACAATCCATGGCCACTTCTTCACCGATCATCCGCCCACCGAAACAAATCACGTTAGCGTCGTTGTGCAACCGGGACATGCGCGCGCCCAAAGCGTCGTGAACGAGTGCGGCGCGAACGTCCGGGTGGCGGTTGGCGGCCATGGAAATGCCGATGCCGCTGCCACAGACCAAGACACCCGTTTCGGCCCGGTCGTCGCTGAGTGCTTTGGCCATGGCGAAACCAAAGTCCGGATAATCGACGGAGTCTTCGGAATCGGTGCCAAGATCGATAACCTCAATACCTTTTGTAACCAGCTGTTCCTTGAGTTTGGATTTCAGCTGGAAACCGGCATGATCGCAGGCGATGGCGACGGCGCGTTGAGACATGGATGAGGCCTTAGTTCCCGTGGTGCTGTTGTCGCCAGCAGGTTAAATTGCGGCGCCATGGCGCGGGCTATTCTGTACCATATATGGACTCCTCATGCCAAGACACACACCAGCCCTGGAATCGAATAGTTGGCGACGGTGAAAATTCCCGGAAAACTGCGTATTTTCAGTTGATGCGGCGCGCTATGGCATCTTATGATGCGTGCCAATAGGCGTGTCAAAAGACACGAACGATCAAAAGACGCCAGGGAGGTCTCATGACAGACGAACACCGGGGAGATATATCCCGGCAGGACATCTTGCGCATGACCACGGATATTGTTGCGGCGTATTCCAGCCGCAACACGACCAATGGCCAAGACCTGACGGCGGTGATTACCCGGGTGCATGAGACGATTACGAAACTTTCGAGCGGCGCCGACCAGCGCGACAAAAACGCTCAATCGAAAAAACCCGCGGTACCGGTCAGGCGTTCGGTTAATCCAGAATTCCTGGTTTGTTTGGAAGACGGGCGGCGGATGAAAATGCTGAAGCGCCACCTAAAAGCCGCCTTCAACATGACCCCCGAGGAATACCGGAGCCGCTGGAACTTGCCCATGGACTACCCCATGGTGGCACCCAACTATGCCAAGAAGCGTTCCGAGTTCGCCAAAAAGATGGGCCTCGGAAAACGTTAAAGTGGGGTAGCGCGATAATAAAGCCGCTACCTGCGCTTTTCCCTAAAATTAACGCCTTACATATCCCAGCCGCTTTGCGAGTCGGAGGCTTTCGAATGCGAGCGGTTTTTCTTGATCACGTAGGCCAGTTTGCGCATCGCCAGGCGCTTGATCAGAGGCCTGCCATATTTCGGATCGGCGATCATCGAGACCTCGATGCCGGTGCGAGCATCGATGGCATTGACCTTCATGTGGCGGCCGACTTTCGCAAACTCGAACAAAACTTCCTTGAGGCCAGCCTCAACGAACTCCTGGGGAATCTGATTCTTCGGCGTGGGTTTCGGTTTCCGCATGGCAAAAAAAACTATCACATGTTACGCCGGTATTGTCCCCCGGCTTCAAAAAGCGCGTCGGTGATCTGGCCCAACGAGCACACCCGGACCGCCGCCATCAATACGGTAAACACATTGCCGCCCTCGGTGGCGACCCGCTTGAGCCGCGCCACCATTTCCGCCGTCTCGCCTTCATGGCGTGACTGGAAGTCCCATAATCGGTTGATTTGATTTTGTTTTTCCTCATCCGTCGAACGCTGCAATTCGGGTACGACGTCTTCGGGCGGGTTCGGATTAAGGAACGTATTGACGCCGACGATGGGATAATCGCCGGTGTGCTTCAGGGTCTCGTAGTGCAAACTTTCTTCTTGGATCTTGCCGCGCTGATAACCCGTTTCCATAGCACCCAAGACGCCGCCACGCTCGGCGATTCGCTCGAACTCCTGCAACACGGCTTCTTCCACCAGGTCTGTGAGTTCATCGATAATGAACGAGCCCTGGTTCGGATTTTCGTTTTTCGCCATCCCCCATTCGCGGTTGATGATCATCTGAATGGCGAGCGCGCGCCTGACACTGTCACCCGTCGGCGTCGTCACCGCCTCATCAAAGGCATTGGTATGGAGCGAGTTGGTATTGTCATAGGTCGCGATCAGCGCCTGAAGCGTGGTCCTGATATCGTTGAAATCCATTTCCTGGGCGTGCAGCGAGCGCCCCGACGTCTGGGTGTGATATTTCAGTTTCTGCGAGTGTTCATTGGCGCCGTATTTGAACCGCATGGCCGCCGCCCAGATGCGCCGCGCGACCCGACCCATGACGGTGTATTCCGGGTCCATGCCGTTGGAAAAGAAGAACGACAGGTTCGGCGCGAAGTCATCAATGCGCATGCCGCGCGCGAGGTACGCTTCCACAAACGTAAAGCCGTTCGACAACGTAAACGCCAATTGTGAGATCGGATTGGCGCCGGCTTCGGCGATGTGATAGCCGGAGATCGAGACGGAGTAGAAATTCCGGACCCGGTGCTGGACGAAATATTCCTGAATGTCGGTCATCATCTTGAGCGCAAATTCCGTAGAAAAGATGCACGTGTTCTGGCCCTGATCTTCTTTGAGGATATCCGCCTGCACGGTACCCCGGACGTTCTCGTGCACCCAATCTGCGATCTTATCCATTTCCTCGTCGGTGGGCGCCCGGCTGTTATCGGCCTCGAATTTATCGATCTGCTGATCAACGGCGGTGTTGATGAACATCGCCAACACCATCGGTGCCGGGCCGTTGATGGTCATGGAGACTGACGTCGCCGGATCACACAAATCAAAGCCGCCATACAAGACCTTCATGTCTTCCAGCGTCGCGATGGAGACGCCTGAGTTCCCCACCTTGCCGTAAATATCGGGCCGCTCGTGCGGATCAAACCCATAGAGCGTGACCGAATCGAACGCCGTCGACAGCCGCTTTGCGTCGGCGTGCGCGGACAACATCTTAAAGCGTTCGTTGGTGCGGAATGCATCGCCCTCGCCCGCGAACATGCGGGTCGGGTCCTCGCCGTCGCGCTTAAACGCAAACACTCCTGCCGTATACGGAAACGAGCCCGGCAGGTTTTCCTTCAACAAAAACTTCAATGTCTCGCCGTCGTCTTCATATTTCGGCAGTGCGACCCGTGGAATCGTATTTCCCGACAGCGTTTCACGACGCAGCGGTGTGCGGATTTCCTTGTCGCGAATTTTCACCACGTATTCGTCACCGGCGTGGCTGGCGACGACATCGGGCCAAATTTCCAAGAGTTTGCGTGCGCGCGGGTCCATGTCCTCGTCGCGCTTGGCAATGAGGGCATTGATATCGCTATCGTCACCGCCGCCCTTTTCGGTCCCGTGGCCCGCTTCCGACAGCATCCGTTTGGTCTCACGCAACTGCTGGCGTTCACGCGCCAGACGCGTCTGTGTCGCAATGGTCTTGTGGTAATCGCGGACGGTCTCGGAAACTTCTGCCAGATAGCGAACGCGTTCGGGCGGCACGATGGCCTGGCCGGGCGCCGATTGTTTGGTTTCAACAGGACTGATGGAACAGCTAAAGCCGCCCAGGCCCTTGGCGGCGAACTGCGCCAACAATTCCTGGTAGAGCGCAGTGATGCCCAAATCGGCGAACTTCGACGCCATGCAGCCGAACACTGGCATCTCATCGGGCGATTGCCCGAAGGCCTCGCGGTTGCGCTGCACTTGTTTGCGCACATCACGCAACGCATCGGCGGCGCCCTTGCGGTCCATCTTGTTGATGGCCACGGCGTCGGCGAAATCCAGCATGTCGATTTTCTCAAGCTGGCTCTGCGCGCCGAACTCCGGCGTCATCACGTAAAGCGATAGATCGACATGTTCCACCACCGCCGCGTCGCCCTGGCCGATGCCCGGCGTCTCGACAATCGCGAGTTCATAACCCGCCGCCTTACACGCATTGATGATGTCCGGCGTCGCCGGCGGGACTTCGGATTGCGAATGCCGGGTCGCCATGGAACGCATATAAATATTCGGCGAATTGATAGCGTTCATGCGGATGCGGTCACCCAGCAGCGCACCTTGGGTTTTCCGCCTCGTCGGATCAACCGCGATAACGGCGATTTTCGGCTCACCGGAATATAGCCGGAACCGCCGGATCAGCTCATCGGTCAGCGAGGATTTGCCCGCCCCGCCGGTGCCCGTGATGCCAATGACTGGCACCGTGTCGCGCTCGGTCGCCAGCGCGCGAATTTCCTCAATCAGCTTGGCATCCAGTTTGCCCAGTTCCAGGCCTGAAATGATGCGCGCCAGCGCCGCCGCGTCGCCGTCCTGCAATCCGGCCAGATCACCGGGCAAGTCAGCGCCCAAGTCGCGATCTGCGCGTTCGATCATATCGTGGATCATGCCCGGCAGGCCCATGGACTGACCATCGTTGGGCGAATAGATGCGGCTGATGCCGTAGTCGTGCAGGTCCTTGATTTCCGGCGCGACGATCACCCCGCCGCCGCCGCCGAACACCTGAATATCCGGGCGCCCGCGTTGGCTAAGCAAATCCACCATGTATTTGAAATACTCGACGTGCCCGCCCTGATAGGAACTCACTGCAATGCCGTGCGCGTCTTCCTGGATGGCCGCGGTCACGACCTCATCGACGGCGCGGTTGTGGCCCAAATGAATGACCTCGGTGCCGGCCCCTTGGAGGATGCGCCGCATGATGTTGATCGACGCATCGTGGCCATCAAACAGCGAGGCCGCTGTGACGAACCTGAGCGCGTTCTTCGGCTTATAAGCCGCGTCTTTTGAAGCCTTGCGGGCGATACCGTCATCCGGCATGGCCATTCCTCCTGTTTTACGTGCGTCGCGCGGATCGGGGCAATGCTGACCTGAATTTGTCGGGCCAGTATACCTGAGTAGAAAACACCCGACGAGACTGTCATTTCCAGCCATTTACCTATCACAAGTTGACGTTTACGTAAACGTTAAGGTTGGTTATGTCTCGACCACAAATTTTCAGTTTGTCAGCAAACGTCTGCAAAAGTCATCATTTGTACGCATTTTCGGCAATATTACCGGGTGCAAAATTCACATAATTCTTTTTGTTCAATGCCCTACACTCGTTTCTTCCATGTAGACATTTGTGTACATGCCTTGTC
>Ga0315339_1001714_pt1 | contig 18434 bp, 16 predicted proteins | sample ASW17metaG_FD_204514 | JGI IMG/M metagenome (GOLD analysis project Ga0315339, IMG submission 204514) | Ammonia-oxidizing marine archaeal communities from Pacific Ocean, United States - ASW #17 | ecosystem: Environmental > Aquatic > Marine > Oceanic | place: USA: California | collected 2016-12-05
AGAATCATACTCGGATATCTTAAATAAATTGGATATTCAAATATTGAATGAATTATCATCTCAGGCATCTCTTTTGGTTGACGGAAAAGGGATTGATCGAGTAATTAAAAGTATATTTTTAATCTCAGAAGGCAAAAAAATCTGGTGCTGATGCAGTAAAATTTCAGACTTTTAAGTCTGAAGAATTTTGTGGTGATCCTGATCATTTATTAGTTGAATATAGTTTTTTTACTCATATATAAAGCTCTTATTGCCCCTCTTTTAGTTGCGACGATAAACTTTTTAATACTCTTAGATATAATATATACTCCCCATTTTAATAGACTTACGAGCTAAATTTATGAATCAAATATCTTTTACTGACATTCTAAATGCTAGTACTCAGACACTATCAAGCGGTGGCTCCATAACAATTGCAGCAATTCTAGTTTCTATGACAGCTTCACTATTGCTTGGAGTCTCCATCGCACTAATATACAGACAAGCTTATGAGGGTGTTCTTTTTCAAAAGTCCTATGCTGTTACCATAGTCCTAATAGCCCTAGTTACAACTATGGTAATAATGGTAATCAGTGGAAACTTGGTTTTATCGTTAGGAATGGTTGGGGCTTTGTCTATAGTTCGATTCAGGGCTGCGATTAAAGATCCAATCGACATCGTTTATATTTTTTGGGCTGTTGGTGTAGGCATAGCCAATGGGGTGGCTTACTTCTCAGTTTCTTTCGTTTCTTCAATATTTATAGGCATATGTCTTTTGTTAGCAAAAAAGATTAATTCTAGACCTATATCGAATCTAATAATCTTAACCTGTAATCATGAAGCATCGGAAAGAGTTATTGCTGAAGTGCAGTCAATAACAAAAAAAATGAACTTAAGAAGCCAAACAAGCAAGCCTGATGGTGTTGAATTAGTTTTCGAAACTATGAGCTATGGTCAAGGTCCTTTATTGGATAGCCTTGGCAATATAGATGGAGTCAGTCAATCAAGAGTGATTAACTACACAGCTAATAATTGAGATTTTCATGGGTAAAATAAAACAATTCTTTGTTAAAAGAACTAATAGGTTTATTTTATTAACCTCCCTATTTTTTGCTTTAATGCTTTCTTTTATGAACTCTCATTTCTTATATAAAATATGGGAAGTTGGATTACCAATAGGTGGAACTAATATAAGTATAGAACGAGTTCTTTCAGTCCCATATTCAGATATTGAGCGATTTACACATCAATTCAATATTAGGAAAGCATTCTTAAAAAGAGGCTACACGAATCAGAGTGATTCTTTAAACATTGAACTCTCATCAGATGACGTAAAAGCTTTTCAAAGATTTTATTTTGATTCAACGCAAATTGAAGGACTTCGATATGGTGAGTCACCGGGAGGTATAAATCGTGGATATTTGGTAGATGAAATAAACTTTTGGAGAGATGCTGATGTTTTTTTACCAGGATTAGATAAGCAGAAAATTAAAATTAAAATACACGGCACATCCCCCTCTCCCACATTAAAGTCGATTTCTGTTCTAAACAGAGTCAAAAGAAGTTTTACAAATACAGCTCAGCAAAATGATTTCGATATTTCAAGAGCAGGATTTGCTTTTAAATTAAAAATAAAATCTAAAGAACCATATTACGAGGGGATGAGGCGATTAAATCTACTTTCTCCATGGGATGACTGGGAAATCTTGGGTAATGGAGTAAATAAGTATATTAAAGAATTTGGAGTTATTACTACAGCTGGTGATATCAAAAGACTATTTATAAATGGCCTAGAGGTCGGACCTTATTTGTTGGTAGAAAATATCGATAAAGAACTTCTTGAGCGAGATTTCAAGATCACAAATTTTGCAATTTTTAAGAATAATGATGATTGGAATAAAGGTAAGAGCTCAGCCCATAACTCTACTACTGATTATACCTCTCATGATATGGAATCATCTGGCATTGACAGCACAATTAGAATAGCTCAAGGAAAATTGCATCATCTAATGAATGCGATCTTAGAAGAAGACACGAGCAAGGTCATGAAATATATTGATGTAGATAATCTAGCTCGAATATCAGCCTTAATAACATTAACAGGAAGAATGGACCCTCTTTTTGGTGATAATACTAAATACATTTATGACTTTGCTTCAGGAAAATTCCAGCTTGGCTATAGACTAGAATCTGGAGTACTAGGCATCAATTCTAAAACCCCTGCATCATTTGATCGTAGACCTTTTAGCAATGAAACGCATAAATTATTAACCTTGTTTGTTAAGGAACGATGGTTTATTGAAAAAAGAAATTTATATCTCCAGAAAATCATTGATGATAGAGAACGTTTATTAAACATCATCCAAGAGGATTATAAGAATTTTTCAAGAATATTAAGCAATTCGAACTATCCTACTCGTAAATTTAAATTTAAGTATTCTAAATCCATGAGCAATCTCAGGGGAAACTTTGTCAAAATTAATAATTATCTTAGTTATGCAAAAATTTATACGACATTAATAAATGATGGAGATAGAAGCTTCTTAAGTATTCTTCATGATTCATATACTCCTTCCTCAATCATTTCTTTAGAGTCATGCTCAAATGAGAAATATTTTTTTGAGGAGCCTCTTCTACTTAGGCCGTCCGAATATGATCCTGAGTCAGGCCTTATAAATATTGAAACATCCGAAATTAAACTAGAAATTCCATTTGATTGCCTTCTCTATATTGAGGCACATAAAAAATACTCAAATGAAAGCATCAAAAATAAAAATATTTACATAAGCTATTCTGACAATTTTATATATATTGATGAAAGCAATCTTCCTCAATTTTCAAGTTCATTGGAACTATCTGTGGGTCAAAATACAGAGAAAACCTATACATTAAGAGCAGGTGATTATGTTATTGAAGAAGATGTTATCTTCCCTTATGGCGCTAATGTAATTCTAGAGCCTGGCGTTAATATTAAAATTGGCAAGAATAAGTCAATTTTCATTAGAGGCGACCTCCATGCACTCGGAACCCAAAGTAATCCAATAAGTATTTCGCCACTTTATGAAGGAGACCCATTTGGCTCGTTTGCGATACTTGGGACTGTTCTAGATCCCTCAAATGTTGATCTGAAATATTTCAACTTAGGAGGGGGAAGTGAAGATATTATAGAAGGAACTTATTTCAGTAGCCAACTATCTATTCACTATTCCAACACATCTATAATGAATTCTAAAATAAAAGACAGTTTTTCAGATGACGGTTTGAATATCAAATTCTCAAATGTAGAGATAATCGACAGCGAATTTTTTAACAATACAGCTGACCAAATTGATCTAGATTATTCTCAAGGACGCGTAATAAATAATAAATTTTATTTTAATAAATTATCAGATAAAGAATTTATAACCGATGGATTAGATACTAGTGGTTCAATGATGGTTATTAAAAGAAATATATTCAGTAATATGAGTGATAAGGGAATAAGTATAGGAGAAAGCTCAAAAGCGATCATCATAGAGAATAATTTTTATAAAAATAATAATGCTATTGCTGTGAAAGATAACTCAAATGTATGCATTAATTCAAATAGTTATGAGGAAAACTATTATGATTTGAATGCATATGTAAAGAAAAAAATGTACGACATTCCAACAATATTCTATGAGGAATCAAATGGACTAAATATAAATGAGAATCAGTCTCAGCAATACGAAATCACAAAAGGCCTAAATTTAGATTGCAAAGATTGGATTAATGAAAATTTATAGAAATCAAAAATATGCAAACAATAAATAGACAAGAATTTAAATATTTTATTAAAAAGGATGATGTACCATCTATGAGATCTTTTCTTGGGAATACTTTAATTCCAGATATTTTTTCAGAAGATGGCAGTTATCAAATCTCAAGTCTTTATTTTGAAACTCTATACGATGATGATTTTAATCAGAAACTTGATGGAATCATGTACAGAGAAAAATATCGAATAAGAATATATGATAATGATATTGCTACAGCTAAGTTTGAAGTTAAAAGAAAGCTTAATAATTGCATTCAAAAATTATCATCAAAAATTTCAGAGTCTGACTTGTTCGACATATACCAAGGAAACTATTCAGTTTTAGAAAAATACAAAGGGCTAGAGTATGTTCCAGCAAGGCTAGAATATCTGGGTTATTCACCAATAAATATTGTTACCTATAACAGAGAGGCATACACATTACCTATAAATAATATCAGGGTAACCATTGATTCTGACCTAAGGACGCATGGTTTTCAGACTGATTTAGTTAATTTAACTGAGTCCCCAATGATTCATGTTCAAAAGAGCGGTCTAGATATACTAGAAATTAAATTTGAAAATTATATACCTAATTACATAGTCGACTTTTTATCAACATTTGCATCAGTAAGAAGTTCAGTGAGCAAATATGCTCTTTCTAGAGTTCATAGCAATACTGAAATTAATGGAGATGAACCCTTAATTCCTTTCTAGTAATCAAGTTGAGATTACAAATTTACTAGCAAGTCATGGAGCTGTTATTAATTTAGGCTGGCATGATGAACTAGTAACAGAATCATACTCGGATATTTTAAATAAATTGGATATTCAAATATTGAATGAATTATCATCTCAGGCATCTCTTTTGGTTGACGGAAAAGGGATTGATCGAGTAATTAAAAGTATATTTTCAATCTCAGAAGGCAAAAATTATCGGAGCTTCGAATGAACTATAGAAAAAGTAATTTTAGTATAGAGGATCGGGAAATTGGTCTTGATTTTCCACCATACTGTATTGTCGAAGTAGGTCTCAATCATAATGGTAGCGTGGATATTGCCAAGAAAATGATTGATGAAGCAAAAAAAGCGGGTGCCGATGCTGTTAAATTTCAAACCTTTAAAGCCGAAGAGTTTTGTGGGGATCCCGAGCAACTATTTACCTATAAATCGCAAGGTAAAGAGATAACAGAGTCGATGCTGGAAATGTTCAAAAGACATGAGCTAGCGCCGGAAAATTGGATTCAAATTAAATCTTACTGTGACGAGGTAGGCATCACATTCTTTTCTACACCTCAAAATGCAAGTGACTTAGATATTTTGCTCGATGTTGGCGTTCCCGCGATTAAGATTGGTTCAGATGATTTCAGTAATTTACCTTTAATTAAAACTTACCAGAAAACTGGATTGCCAATAATACTATCGTGCGGAATGAGTAACTTGGCTGAAGTTGATCAAGCTCTCAGTGCGGTGGGTTGGTTCGAGGGTTATCCCGCTTCCCTTCTGTTATGTACGTCGCAATATCCAACATCTGAAGAGGATGTGAATATACACAAACTAACTACTCTACAGGGAGCGTTTCCAGGTTTGGTTGTTGGCTTTTCCGATCATACTGTAGGGACTGTAGCGGCAATTATGGCGCTTGCGAGTGGAGCAAGAATTTTCGAAAAACATTTTACTTTGGATCATGATATGCCCGGTCCAGATCATTGGTTTGCGGAGACTCCAGATGAAATAGCGTGCTGGATTGGAACTATTAGGACGGCATACAAGATGCTTGGCAGCAAGTATGTAAGACCTGCAGATTCTGAGAAAAGTAATAGAATTGAAGCGCGAAGGAGTGTTGTTGCGTTGGTTGATATAGCGGAAGGGGAGTTGTTAGATAGCTCTAACATTGGGCTTCGTCGCCCTGGGGATGGATTGGCGCCCAGTTTACTAGGAGATATCTTTGGACTGACGTCTGTGAGGACAATTAAGCGTGGTGAGAAATTAGCCTTAGGCGATATGTCTAATTAACAGTAGCTCTAATTTTTAAACTTGTTCTGGAGTTTCAATGGATAAAAAAAGAGTCTTAGTGACCGGTGGGACAGGGTTCATAGGGCGCTGTCTAGTAGATCATTTGTATGACGCTGGTCTCGTTGTCGATATAGGAACGCGATCACTTGAAATGTCTGAAAAGCTAGGATTCATCTTCTTAGATTTAGAGATGCCATCATCAATTATTAGCTTAGAAAATGGTTGTTCCTATGATGTGATTATTCATATGGGTGCAAAGGTTGATTTTTCTGGAGTAACAGAGAAAGAATTATATACAGCTAATGTACTAGCCACCGACTGCTTAGTTTACTTAGCAAAAAAATGGAAAGCTCATTTGGTATTTGCGTCTTCTTCACTTATTGCTGGTTCCACGGTACAGCACATTGACAGGAATGTTCCTGATAACCCTGATTATGCATATACGAAAAGTAAATGGATTGCTGAGCAAATTATCATTTCGTCAAATGTGTCAAGCTGTATTCTCCGTATAGCTGGGGTATTTGGCAAAGATGGTCCCAATCATTTGGGGCTGAATCGAGTGATCGATGGCGCAATTAATGGTGTTACTCCTACACAGTTTGGTGATGGGAAGGCATTGCGAAATTACATATATGTGCATGATGTAGCCAGAGCGATTATCTCTGTAATTCGGGATAAACTGACTGGAATGCACTTGATGGCTGGACATGAAAGTATTTCTATCAAGGAAATGATGGAGGGTGTTTGCCAGACTTTCTTGCCTCACTTGAGCCCCACCTTAAAAGACGCGCCTGGTGGATCGTCCCAATTAATAGAGCCGTCTAAATCCTTACCTAAAACACGATGTTTTAATAATGCATTGTTAGACATAAGGCAGTCATTGCAATGAAAATTGCTTTGATTGGTGATGTTCATGGCAATGAATATGCCTTAGAGGCTGCGTTGAAGGCGGCTTCAAAATTGAACGTAGAAAAATATTTAGTAACGGGAGATTTGGTAGGCTATTACTTCTCTCCAGCAAGGGTACTTGAGCTACTGAAACCATTTGATTTTGTTGCAGTGCGAGGCAATCATGAAGATATGCTGTTTCAGGCACGCAATGACAGTCAATTTTTACAAAAAATTGATGATCGTTATGGCCCAGGCATAAGAATCGCGCTTGACCAACTAACTGAAACCCAAGTCCAGACTTTATGTGATCTGCCTCACCCATTGGAGCTATCAATTGATGGAGTGAAAATATTGCTATGTCACGGGTCACCCTCAGATAACAGTGAGTACATATATCCGGATACGGAAGATACTACTTTTAACATAATTGATTACCATAAATTTGATTTAGTGGTCCTTGGGCATACTCACTATCAGATGAAAAGAAGTGTTGGTAAGACTTTGGTGGTTAATCCCGGTTCTGTCGGGCAACCTAGGAATCATGAGCCGGGAGCTCAGTGGTGCCTTTTGGATACTCTGGACTTAAGCATCCATTTTTTTAATGAACAATATGACATGTCTCCATTGTTATTAGAATGTGATGAACATGCACCAAATCACTCGTATCTAAAAAAAGTTTTAGTTCGGGAAAAATCTTCAAAGGGCTAGTGACTCATGAAACAACAAAAAAAGATAAATATTCTCGCAACTGGATGTGGAGGAGATTTGGGTGCGAGTGTTGCTCGCATATGTAAATCTTCAGAAATATTTAATAGAGTGATAGGGTGCAATAATCATGACGACCACTTTTCTAAATATCTTTACGATGATTACCATGTTGTTGAAAATTTTGACTCAAGTAATTACAAAAAGCAGATTCATGATATCGTTATTAGTGAGGATATCGATATCATTGTCCCTTTGTCCGAAATCGAGCTTAGATTAATCCATGGTCGAAGGTTAGGTGATGAGTATGGCGGAATTCCATATTTATCAGCAAATTTAGAGTCACTAGAAATTGGTCTTGATAAGCTCTTAACCGCAAAAATGTTAGAGCAGGCGGAGCTGCCTTTCCCCCAGACACACATTTTTTCAGAGATGGAAGGTAGACTTTCGTATCCATTTATAATCAAAAGTCGGAGAGGATATGGGAGTAATACAGTATACCTCGTAGAGGACTCAGCGCAGCATCAGATTTATGTCTCAGATTATCCAGACTTTATAGCGCAAGAATACTTGAATGTGGATGATGCTGAATATACCTGTGGTTTATTCGCGTCCAAGGATTCAAAAACAACTCGGTCAATTGTTATGCATCGAAATCTTTATGAGGGAACGACTTCTTATGGGAGCGTTGAGAGTTTTCCAGATGTCGACTATATTCTGCGTCAGATAGCGATGGAATTAAACCTCAGTGGTGCCATAAATGTGCAATTACGCATAACTCAAAAAGGACCTGTTGTTTTTGAAATAAACCCGAGATTTTCAAGTACAGTTAGGTTCAGGCATCTAATGGGATTTGAAGATTTTATTTGGTCTGTTCAAGATGCGTTGAAACTGCCGATTTCGGAATACCATCCTCCCTTGCCTGGCACGAAATTTTATCGGGACTCAAATGAAATAATCGTGGGTATCTAAGAGTTTTAGCATTAATGGATTACTTTATATCAAACAAAGAAATTAGATGCCGCAGTATCTGACGGCTCCTTGACCAAGATGTAAAGTGGTTCTAAATACTACATTGGGCGAAAAACAAAATTAAAGATGTTTTAAAAGGCAGTAGACATGATTGCTCACAATAAGCCGTCTCTTGGTACCGCAGAAGAAATTGCAGCATTAGCTGTTATTAAAAGTGGATGGGTGGCCCAAGGCCCTGAGGTGGAGGCTTTTGAGCGAGAGCTATGCCAGTTTTTTGAGATTCCAGATGGGCATGCTCTTGCTGTCTCTAGTGGGTCTGCAGCCTTATATTTGGCCTTATTGGCTCTGAATGGTAAAGGTAAAAAAATTGGACTGCCAGCTTATGCCTGTGCGGCATTACGTAACGCTGTTGGTTTGATAGGCGGGCAAGGTGTTTATCTGGACTGTGGTGTAGGCTCGCCAAATTTAGATCCTTCCGAAGTGGATGATCAAATGTTTGATATTTTAATAGCACCTTCTATATTTGGGATTCCCACTCACCTGCCAAATCGTTCAAATTTGAAGATAATAGAAGATATAGCACAATCTTTTGGCGCGGTATCATCTGGAAAGCGCATCGGGTTGAGAGGCGATATCGGCATATGCTCATTTTATGCCACTAAGATATTTACATCAGGTGGTCATGGAGGCGCCCTGATTAGTCATGATCGAAGCGTGATAGATTGGTTGAGAGATTATAGACAGTTTGATTCTAGAGATGACACCAATTTACGATTCAACTTTCAAATGACTGATGTTCAAGCGGCGATTGGAAGAGTCCAATTATCGAAAGTGCCTGATTTTTTGGAACGACGGGAGGATATTTTTTGTGAATATAGGGCTTCGGGAGCAGATATGCTTGATTCTAAAGATTCCTCGGATATACCTGCTCGCTATCGAGCTGTAATTAAAACGCCTCAACCTAATGATATGATTCAGGCCCTCCATGAAATTGGTGTAAATTCTATCGTGCCAGTTCAAGACTGGGAGCTGCTAACCTCTCCAGAAAATTGCCCGCGAGCAGATAAATTATCTAAAATGACAGTTTCTTTGCCGATATACCCCACGATGTTGGACTCGGATGTGGGGAAAATTACAACTTTAATTAGGAGTTTTAAATGATTCTTACCGCTCATCAGCCAGTGTATATGCCATGGCTTGGTTTATTTCACAAAATTGCATTATCTGAAGAGTTCTGTGTGTTCGACATTGCACAATATCAAACGAAAGATTTTAACAATCGAAATAAAATAAAAACAAATTCTGGAGTTATTTGGCTAAGTGTTCCTGTCGAATCTAAAAATTCCTTCAATAAATGTGTAGGGAATATCAAAGTAATTAATAATGGTTGGAACAAAAAGCACTTCAAGTCAATTGATTTAGCATATAGAAAAGCTCCGTTCTACTCCGATTATATCGATCAATTAGAACTACTATTATTAGGCAAAGAATATGAGTTTTTGGCGGATTTAAATTTTGCTACGCTTAGATTCGGGCTGGACGCGCTGGGACTTTCGTTGCCGATTTGGGTTGCCAGCAATTTTGAGTTCGAGGGCAAAAAGTCTGATTTGGTTCTAGATATGTGTGTCAAGTTAGGCGCTAAAGATTATGTTTTTGGTGCTCTCGGTCAAGACTATGCGGATCAAGAAAGTTTCTTAGAGAAAGATATCACACCACACTTTCAGAGTTATACACATCCGATATATCCGCAGCTTCATGGAGAGTTCGAACCCTATATGTCTATTATAGACCTGCTTTTCAATGTCGGTCCTGACTCGTTGAGCACATTAATGTCTGGTAATGTATCTAACATCCATACTGGCTGAAATTTATAAGTCGATCTATTTTAGAAGAACCTCGAGTGATTTATATCAATGAATCCGTGGCAGGTATCTTAAGATTTAAAATATTAATCGAGGTGGTTGTATATTTATTTTACTTTTCATCTGTTTATTTCCAGTAGTTTTAAATTTACCTATGGTTAGGAAAGAGTTAGAGAGACAGTAATTGATCTTAAATTAGTTTTATATATTTAATACTTAGTTTTAATAGTCAGTTTGTGCCAGTAAACAGGTTTCAGCTGGATTTTTTTAAGCGGTATATCTGATTGCTTTAGCTGTAACCAGATGCTGTAACCAGATAAGGAGAGTTAACGTGGGATTTAGCCATGAATGGGATTGGTGTTATGCAGATGGTGATCAGCTATCTATTTGGCCGTGGAGTGATCTAGTAAGTCTAGTAAATAGGCATTGCAAAGCTATCTTATCTAAGCAAAACGGACGAGCTTTGGAGTTGGGCTGCGGCGCTGGGGCAAATATCCCCTTATTCCAGTCTTTGAAGATGGACTATCATGCGATCGAAGGAAGTACGACTATTGTCAAACAGCTGGGTATAAAATATCCCGAATTTTCAGACAGTATTGTGTGTGGAGATTTCACATCATTTCAGCCCTTTGGAGAGCTCTTCGATTTGATTTTTGATAGGGCAGCAATAACGCATAATAACGAGAGCTCAATTCGAGATACTTTAGAAATTATTCTCAGGTCATTAAAAACTGACGGTATCTTTATCGGATCAGATTGGTTTTCAACAAAACATAGTGACTATGAGTCTGGCGAAGAGGTCGATGATAAATACACAAAAACTAAGTATACTAAGGGCCAGTTCGTTGGTATCGGCAAAGTTCATTTTTCGGATGAGCAACATATCAGAGATTTATTTTGCAAATTCGATATCTTGTATCTAGAAGAAAAAACCAATGTTATTTTGGAGCCAAAAGGGACTGCTAATGTAAGCTCCTGGAACATCGTTGCGGTTCCTTCAAAAGTTTAATGATATTGGTAGGCGTTTATCCTGTAGAGAAACACTTCCTATATAAGTGTGCCCACATAAGTGAGTGCTGAGGATTTTTTGTAATCTGTTAGTTACATTTTTTAAGAGATGGACAATATGAGTGAAAATAAGAAATCTGTAGTCATAATAGGGCTAGGATATGTGGGGTTGCCTCTCGCTTTGGAATTCAGTCAACACTATTGTGTAACTGGATTTGATGTCAATTCTGAGCGTATAGATGACTTAAATGATTTCCGAGATACTACACAGGAGGTTTCAAGCCGTGCCTTGAAGTCTGCTCTTACGAGTCAAAATATTACTTTCGTTAATGACGAGACAAAAATAGTAGGTAAGGATTTTTATGTTGTAGCTGTTCCAACACCTGTAAACAGTAGGTTTGAGCCTGATTTGACTATCGTTGAAAAAGCGTCTGTACTACTAGGGAGGGTCATTGCCTCTGGCTCAATCGTGATCTTTGAGTCAACAGTTTATCCAGGTGTGACGGAAGATATTTGTATACCACTTATTAACAAAGGTTCGGGCCTTGAAGGTGGAGTTGATTTTTTCTATGGCTATAGCCCTGAACGAATAAACCCTGGGGATTTAACCTCTTCGGTTACTACTGTGGTTAAAGTTACATCTGGCTGCTGCAGTAAATCTGCCGACTTAATTAACGAACTGTATAGTTCCATTGTTAAGGCAGGTGTCTATTCTGCTAAATCTATCAAAGTTGCAGAGGCAGCAAAAGTTTTTGAAAATATTCAACGCGATGTAAATATTGCATTAGTTAATGAGTTCTCAATTCTATGCACTGCAATGGGCATTAAGACTTCAGACGTTCTGGATGCGGCTGCTACGAAATGGAATTTCATGAAGTTCTCGCCCGGCCTAGTGGGTGGGCATTGTATCGGCATTGATCCTTATTATCTTATACATAAAGCTAAGTCGATGGGACATTCACTTGATATTGCAGTACAGGCCAGAAAACGTAATGAATCGATGCCCTATTATATTGTTGAGCAACTAAAAAACAAATTAATTCAGATGAGAAGACCTATCAATGATATTAATGTTTTAGTACTTGGCTATACGTTTAAAGAGAATTGTCCTGATATTCGAAATACAAAAGTGATGGATATTATTGTTAATCTCAATGAATTTACATCATCAGTTGCGGTTTTCGATCCATGGGTTGCAGAGTCCGACAAGAAACATTCCAAGGTAAATTTTATACAAGATCCTAGAAACCAAGTTTTTGACGCTGTGATCATTGCGGTTAAACATCAAGATTTTGTCGAGTATAGTAAAAATGATTGGGACGAGATCCTTCGAGGCAATCCAATAGTTTTCGATCTAAAAGAAAGCTGTAACAATGTTAATTCCGACTTTTCGTTATAAGATTCTGTACCTATGGATTATGGATATCTAGACTTTGTGCGCAATAACAGTGGGAGGAGTGGAGCCCTTTATGGGGTTTATCTTTGTGGTCTTTTCTTGGTCTGCCTTATCATTGATCCGCTCCGAATAGTCTATTTATTGACATTGTCCTCTTCAGGCAATGGAAAGAAATTAATGTTGGTTTCTAATCAAAACCAAGTTGTCAATATAAACAAATATGTGAGTGGTTACTCTAAAGATTTTACTATTCTCTTTATTAAATCTAGCTTAGCGTTTAGAACTTTCCCTCAGGCTTATTTCCATTTTAGAGCGCTTCTCAAACTAGTTGGTTCTTCTGGTTGGATTAGGAAATATAGTTACCTCGACATAGATCTATTGAGATACTCAAATTCTTCTCGATACATATCCGTTTTTTTACGGTTATTGAGAACGGAAAGCGTAATAATTTCTCGCGAGGACATAAGCCCATATTTAGATGTTGCAGAAGCAAGTCAAAAATTAGGTCTTAAACTCACTGTTATAGAGCATGGTATCCTTACATCGCCAAGTTATTCATTTGTGCCTACTAAAACTACCCTGCACGTGTTTTCATCACCGCTCAATATTGACAAAAGACAACCTCCTCCTGTCAACATTTTCAAAGCGGAAAGTCCACTACAGCAACTTTTTAAAGCGGTATCTCAAATTAAAGTCAATGAAAGTCATGATGGAAATGAGCTGATTTTGGCTGATACACTCAATATTCGCAGTAGGTTACTTGAAATTGCGTCAATCCTTGAAAAAGATTTTTCGGTTAATTTAAGGCCTCATCCAGGAGTCGTTTTAAACATAAATAATTTTATCGACAAGAGACCAAAATTTGAGGCAATGAGAAACGCAAATTTAGTTGTTACCGGAATAAGTGGATTTGCTATGGAAACTGTTTTTTGTGGGATACCTACTATAGTACTAGTAACCCCAGAGGATGAGTGGTGCAAAAATGATTTAGCTAGTTTCAATGGAATTCATCATGTAAGAGTTGTACAGATAGATGAGTTTTTGGCAGAACCCAAACAATTCATAACATCAGTGTGCCAGAGTAATATTGACACTCAATATTTCCAGAAGACTATTAGTTTCGAAGGTCAACTCAGCCATCCGGAGGTGCTGAGGAATTGGTTTGCGTAGTGGAATACTATATGCAAGTTTTAGATTATTAGTATTTATCATGGCCTAAATTTAGTAGTGGCATACTTAATCTTTTAAAGTTAAGAGTTTACTCAGGGGCTGAACACACCGCCGTGGACATAGTCGTGATGCCTATGACAGCTTTTTGAAAAATTAATATTTAGAAAATGGATGAGTAAAGATTGCGAGCTTTGAATCAAATTTTGAATAATGTGCTCCTAGTGAGGCTTTTTTGGCTTGGTTGCCAGACCTTATTTGGGCTTCTACCGGTTTTTATAATCTCTACCTCTCTACACTACACATTCTACAGTTCCACTTTGCTTATTAGTTATGTGGCTATGTCAATGCTGGGATTAAATGGGATAGCTAACTTACGATGGGCGAGGCGGCCACCAAGCGCTCGAAGATTGAAAGCCTATTTTTTGCTCTTATTCATCTGCACTGCGCTATTTTTAATTGTTTATGTGCTCGCTTTTAAGAGTGATTACTTGACGGCACTGGTTCTAGTATCTGGAGTTGTTGGAAATTTCAAAACATTGGGCTTATCCTATCTTAGGAATTCAACGGGTAATTCAGTATCGTTGTTCATGATTAAAGATAGTTTAGTTTTCTTAGCTGGCAGTTTGTGCTTATTCATTGTCGATTCAGAGTTAAGTTTAATAATTTTGCTATCAGTAACTTTTTCTGGCGGCATTATTTTTCTCCTGCCCTATCTTTTGAAAGCGTTCAGTCTATCAAGATTAAAACTTCAGATAAGAACTATAAATCATTTGTATTTGATTTTAAAAAGTTCAGCATTTTTATTTTTTTCCTCATTTTTCATCACTTATATACCAATTATTTCAAGAAGCGCTGTTCAATATTCCCAGTCAGAGGACTACTTTATTGCATTCAGCGTTGCCCTATCAATTGCAATTAATATCCAAAAAGTTTCTCTGTCCTACTTTTGGGTGTTGCAGAAAAAATATTGGTCAAAAGTATCTCGTGGTATTTACTTGGATGAAAACACAACGAGGTTGGGTTCGTTGATAATAGGAACTTGTATCTTGATCTTTTTAGCGCAATGCCTGTTCGATTATCTTAATACAAATCTTCAGTTCCCTCTGAGTTTATTAGCTATGTCAATAATGATTTCTTTTCACCGAATGTCTGTTTCATTTTATCGACTCCATTTACTGACAGTAATGTCTGTTTTTGATGTCTTACTAAACCAAGTGAAACTATTCTCCTTGACATTGCTTTTAGTGGGTGGTTCGCACCTTTTGTTGGGGTCCTCCAGGTTGTTTTTGCTTTACATGGCCTGTATTTTGTTGATGGACATTTTATTTGTATATCATTTTCCGCTTAAAAGAAGAATATGAAGTTCTTGGTGGAATTCTATTGCGCTCTGGTTTTGCCATTAGGGTGTGTACAACTAACAAGAGACTAATAGCGATGATTTCGCTGGATGGAATTGGAAATGAAAATTAAAAAGCTCGCTATGGACTTCAGGTTTCCTCTTGTTATTTCAAACCATTTCTACCTCTCTGCCATCGTTAATTACAAACTAGTGTTCATCGGAGGAGTAGTATTTCTTTGGAAGAGGCTCAAGATACGAGCTTTGATTTTTATTTTAATTTTCTTGGTGTCGCAGACTATTAGCATTCTCCTTTACTCTGAACAAAGTCAGGGTGATTTAGTGCTTTTATTTTCTACCATACTTATGGTCATCGGTTTGTATGGTTGGGTATCTGAGGGATTAAGACGCGACATGCTTAAGGTCTCACCAAAGGTATTGTTAATACTTTCAGTCATTTCTTTAATCGCTCCGAACAGTGATTTATATTTAGCATTGGACCCTTTGGTTTTATTTCTTTTTTATCATATTTGTAGTACGTACCAGGGTAATACTCCAGTCTATCGTTCATTTATTATCTACATTGTGTTCTCAATTATTATGGGTTGGCGGGCTGCTATTGTCGCATTATTGGGAGGCATGTACTTTTGGGCTGTGAAAACAACTAAACCCATTACTCAGGCAGGGTTTGTTGTCCTCGGAGTTGTTTTTGTTTGGTTGCTATACGAATACCTATTGTCAGATATATACAGTGCGCTCTTAGCAACGGGTACTGGAGGTGACCCCACTAGCGGTCGATTGGCAATGTATGTGACATCATTCCACATTTTTATTGAAGGAATAAGAAACTTTGAATGGGGTGCATTTTTTGGATATGGATTTAACTCTCCAGCTAGTCTGTTCGATGAAACGTTGAGAGTGACCATTACTATTTTTGATATTGAAATTGTTTCTGAAAAGGCGACTTTTGGTAAAGATCGACTACATATGCATAATTTTTTTCTCCAGACTTTATTTGAATTTGGTTTGTTTGGATTGGGAGCTTACGTTTACATGCTTTGGCGGTTTTTTACACATAGCAAAACATTTGCACTGTTTACGGTGGTTGGATTATTGAGTGGTTTGTTATCAGGCACTTTTTATTTTTATTCAGTTTACTACGTGGTGCTGTTGGGTTTATATGTTCACGAGAATAACAGCAAGTTTTTAAGACTACCAACCTAATTTGTCCTTTTAATTGTTGTGCCTCAGATTAAGGAGGATGGTTGTAGCAAGCTTTAAATTGATCTGGCTTTTAAAAAGCGCGTTGTTTACTGTTAGTCGCTGATTTGGTGAATTGTTCAAATATCCCCAACTAAATCTTACGAATAGTGATTAACAGTTCTGCTCATACTTCAGCCGAGTTGTGGTCTTACATATAAAATTTCTTATAAACAGTTAGTACTTTGGAGCTTATTTTGAACATTGTTTACTTTGGTAGTATGCGTATTGGTAGGCCAAATGGGCCTGGCCTCAATGAAAAGGATTTTCTTCAAGATCTAGAAAATCGAAGCGGGATTAACCTATTTGTTTATGCGCCAATAGAGCAAGGCTGTACTCTTAATACTCAAAAAATACGTATTGTAAGAAATGTAGTGGGCTACCCAGTTTTAAGAGAAATCCATGCCGCTACACTCCTCTGCTTGGATATTATCCGGAAATTAGTAAAACCAGATGTGGTGGTTTTTCGGCTTGGGCAGCTTCCATTAATTCAGCTGGCAGTAATAAAAATATTAAAGTTTTTCGATATTCCAACTCATGTCAAAACGGTTGGCGTCGGCATATGTGATGTTAGTCAAAAGCGAGGCCTACTAAATTATATTACCTTTGCCCTGCTGAGATCTATTTTTCGGGCCATAGACTCGATAGATACACCTACTGAACTCGCAAGACGCAGAATTACAGATACGTTTAAGCTTTCGGGTGCTACGGTGATATTAGTAGGTAATGGCGCGAAAGATGTCTCTCTCGACGCCCAATTATCTAAAGTTCAAGGTTCAACATGTTATGGATATGTGGGCCGCTTTCCTGTCAAAAGAGGTGGTAGGCAAGTCATCGAAACTGTTTCGCACTCCTTGAAGCTTGGATTACAGGCTACGGGTTTAATAACAGGTGATAATAAAGAGATAGCCGAATTGAAGGTTTTAGCGGAATCTTTGGGTGTCAGCAATAAAATTAATTTTGTTGGTATTGTGCCTCAGGAAGAAGTTGCGTTTCTTTTATCGAAGATAGATGTTGGTTTTTCTATAATGGAAGGAATTTTAGGGACAGCTGGGCAAAAACTCCGTCAGTACTTGATGCATGGGTGTATGGTTGTTTATGGTAATGACGAGCTGATGGATTCTTTGAAGGAAGAGTTTATAGTTCCGTTCATTGACCCAGAACACTTGCTTGGCCGGCTCGCAAACTCAAATGGCCAAGTTCACCTCGTAAGTAGAGACGTAATCCATAAGTGGGCGCGTCAAAACGTTTCGTATAGTTCATTTAATTCCGTCAGAGTAAATCATTTATTAAAACTTAGCACTCACTATAAAATAGGGTAAGAAGTTTTTCAGACCATAACTGAGTAATAAATATTTGAGTTCAAGGTTTTTTAGATGTCTATTACAAATTTTTTCTAATTCACATGTTTCTTTTTGCAGTGTAATTCAAACAATGTACTAGATTAATTTTTTGAGGATAAATATGCAGTTTATTGAGATCACAGGTCAACCTTGCTCAGGTAAAAGTACCTTTCTTAGAGAAAATAAAGACAAATATTTTGATGGATTCGCTGTGTTCAGTCCTGCTCTTGTGACAAAACTAATTTCATTTATATGCAGTCTAAAATTGTTAGGCCTGAGTAGAGTCTATGTTCTTTTTAATTGGTCAATGAAAGAAGACGTACCTTTTTTCTTCCGTTGTAATATATTTGTTAACGCAGTCTCCAAGTTTGGCATCCAAAAAATGTCAAAAATATTTCGAGTAGCATCCTCATCGAGTTGTATAGTGGATGAAGGAATTTCTCATCTGCCATTCTTATTTCTTAATACTGATTCAAATTTGGTGGTGAATTTTATATCTGACGAATTAAAAAATCTCAATATTTGCCTTCTTCGGTCGCCTGGAACTTTCGTGGTCTTGGATAGGTTAAAAACAAGAGGGCACAAGCGATTGCGTTATACCAATGCTAATTTTTTTATAGAGAAGAATTTAAACGTAGAAAATATCATCCTTAAAACTTACCCTGACCTTTGCTCAAATCTGAGGATATTTTGAAGTGTTGAGCATATTTTTCGATTA
>Ga0315339_1001716_pt1 | contig 18431 bp, 16 predicted proteins | sample ASW17metaG_FD_204514 | JGI IMG/M metagenome (GOLD analysis project Ga0315339, IMG submission 204514) | Ammonia-oxidizing marine archaeal communities from Pacific Ocean, United States - ASW #17 | ecosystem: Environmental > Aquatic > Marine > Oceanic | place: USA: California | collected 2016-12-05
CTTGTAGCCGCTATGCGCGAGGCCAACACGTTGCGCCGGGAGGGCAAGCTCGCCGCCGCGCGCAAGGGCTATCGCCGGGTCCTCGCCATCGATTGGCGCCAGCCCGAGGCCCTGAACAACGGCGGCATCGTTGCCTTCCAACTCGGCAAAGCCGATGAGGCGCTCCAACTGCTGGGGGCCGCGGTCGCGCTTCAGCCGGCGGAGGCGGAAGCGCACAACAACCTGGCACTGGTCCTCCACGCCGTCGGGCGCGCCGACGAAGCTGCCGCCGGTTGTCGCCGCGCGCTGACGCTGAATCCTCGGCTCGCCGATGCCCACTTCAATCTCGGCAATGCGCTTCTCGACCTCGACCAGCCGGCCGCGGCCGCCGCAGCGTACGAGCAAGCAGCCAGCCTGAAGCCCGAGATCGCGAGTGTGCATTTCCAGCTTGGACTGGCGCGCCATGCCCACGGCGACGTTGACGGCGCAATCGCGGCGCTTGAGCGGGCGGCGGAACTCGAGGCCGCAGGCGGCCGGGCGCTCTACGGCCTTGGCAATGCCTTACAGGCCGCCGAGCGAATCGATGACGCCGTGGACGCCTATGAAAGAGCACTCGCCAGCGAGCCGGAGTTGGCGGAACAGGTATTTGGCGTCGGCAAGCCGCGCCATGTCCACGCCTTGCTGCGCAGGGGCGACGCGGCCGGCGCGCTCGCCGCCTGCGAGAGCTTTCTCGAGAGCCACCCCGGCGATAGCTGCGCACTCGCCCACGCGGCCGTGGCGTACAGCGAGCTCGGTGATTCAAAAGGCCTGGCCCACCTCCACGACTTCGATCGGCTGGTCCGTCCCCATCGCCCCCGCACGCCCAAGCCCCACCGTGATATCCACGCTTACAACCGGGCGCTGCAGGCGCACATCCGCGCGCACCCATCGCTAATCGTGGCGCCGGCGAGCTTCTCGGTCGAGGGCGGCCAGACCACCGGCGAACTCCTGGTCAAGCCGCTGGGGCCGATGAACGCCTTCCAGAAGATCGTCCGCGAGGCCGTCGAAGACTATACCGCCGCCTTGCCAGACGATCCGAGCCACCCGTTCGTGGCCCGCGCGCCCAAGCGCTGGCGGGCGACGGTGTGGGCGATCATCATTGGGCCCGACGGACATCAGGTGCCGCACATCCACCCCTCGGGTTGGCTCAGCGCCGTCTACTACCTGCGGCTACCGTCAACCATGTCGCCACCGGGTGGCGAGGACCACGGCTGGATAGAGTTCGGCCGGCCCTATCGCGAGGTACCGTTCACGGTCGCGCCGCAGACCCGGCGCTTCCAGCCCGAGGAGGGGCTGATGCTGATGTTCCCCTCCTACATGTTCCACGGCACCATCCCCTACGCTGGGAGCGAGGACCGGATCTCAATCTCGTTCGACATCCTACCGCTGGCGTAGGCGGCCGTTGCCTAACTTGTGCGGTCGAGGCGGGCGAACAGGAGCCAAAAAAAGCCGCCCATCAGCGGCAGCGTGACGGCGAGGATGACGGTCGCTAGCGAGAAGATGATCGGGACCTGAGACTGGTGCGACGCGGCCATGGTCCAGTTGTAGATCGGCATCGTCGTCTCCGAGCCACGCACGAAGATCGAGCGCAGCAGCTCGTTGAACGACAAGAGAAAGCCGAACAAACCGGCGCCGATGATGCCCGGCCTGAGGATCGGGAACTCGATGTCCCAGAACCGGCGCCACCTCGAGGCGCCGAGGTCCGCGGCCGCTTCGAGCAGGCGAATATCGAAGCGGGTCACGACCACCAGAACCAGCAGCAGCGCGAACGGCAACGCCCAGACGATGTGGCCGATGAAGATCGACCACATTCCGAGGCGCAGGTCCAAATACTCGCGCAAGAAGATGAAGAGCGCCGCCCCCATCGTCAGGGCGGGCACGAACAGCGGTGTGAGCGCCAGCAGCAGCACGCCGCCCGGCCGGTGCATACGCGGAACTGCACGCCCGACCGCCGTCGCCACCATCATGCAGACCAAGCCGACGATCAAACCGAGAATGACACTTTCGACAAGGGGCAGGCGCCACGCCTTGTCACCGGCCAGGCTTACATAATTGTCGAGGGTCAGCGGATAGGGCAGGCCCGAAAGCGGGCGCTCGCTGAACGACATGAGGGCGAGCCAGACCAGCGGGATGTAGGTGAGGATAATGAGCAAGAGCCCGAGCCATTTGGCGAGCTGAACCCACCCCCTTGACGATACCACTTGGCGCCAGAACAGGTCAGATTTGCGACCCATCTGCTCGTGAATCGTCGCCGAGATGTTGGGCAGCACCTCGTCGGTCATCGCTTCATCGTCCGGAATATCTCACCGAGCGGGCCGCGTCGTCGCGAGGATATCACCAGCAACACCAGTAACACCGCGAGCAGAATCATCACCAACGTCGAGAGCGCGGCGGCAGTTGGATATTTGAGATTGCGCAGCGCAGCCTCGATCGAATCGCCCAGCAGATTCACAAACCCGCCACCCAACATGCCAGGCTCCACGAACGCGGCCATCAGCGGCACCATGGTGAAGACGATGCCGGCGACGATGCCCGGCAACGCCAGCGGCAAGATGACGTGCAGTAGTGTCTGGCCGGGACTCGCCCCGAGGTCGCTGCTGGCCTGGATGTACTCATCGTCGATAAGCGTAAGCACAAGGAAGATCGGGAACACCATGGTCGGGAAATAGGGCGCGAGCATCCCGAAGTGGACCGCGAACTCCGAGAACAGCATCCACTCCATCGGCTGGGTAATAACGCCGAGGTCCATAAGCACGGTGTTGATGATGCCGTTGGTGCCAAGGATCGGGCGCCACACGATGATCCGCGACGAGGCATCGAGGAAGAACGGGATGGTCAGCAACGTGATCAGCGACGCCTTGACACCCTTGGATTGGCAGCCCTTGGCAAGCCACAACGCGAACGGGAAAGCGATGAGAAGTTGAATGACCGTGAGTGTGGCGGTGATGCGCAGCGTCCGGACCACGGCCACCCAGCGGCCCGTATCAATCATCGTCCACCAGGTCTTAAACGAGGGATCCTCGTAGTAGACCTGATAGTTCTTCATATCGAGAAAGCTGAAATACACCATGATCAGAAGCGGCACGATCACGATGCAGAGCCACACGATGACGAACGCTGGCACCGCCCAGCCAGCGGACATCATGTTGGTATACCACCCCTTCACACCGCGGGATTCTGCGATCACGTCGACACTGCTCATGGGGCAAAAGCGCTCGCCCCGGACACCGCAACGTAGAGAGCGCGGCGCACCGGGGCGAGCTTAAGTCTGATTACGTAAGCAAACCGGGCTCAGGCGTTGAGGAAGCGCTGCCACTCCTCTTCCATCTCGGACGCATGAATAGCTGCCGGTTTCCCAAAGAACGGCTTCTCGAACTTCTTGTTAACCTTCTTCTCGGTCCACGCGAGGTTCGCGATTTTGCTCTCATCCCAGCCGTTGTCCGTGGCATACTTAATGCCGAGATCCATATTAGGACCAGCATAGCCACGCTGCTCAGCCTGATATGCGCGGTATTCACCGCTCATATAGTAGTTAAGCATCTTATAGATATTGTCGAGGTTATCGCCACGCTCCACCGCCTTAGTGTGGCAATAGGCTCCGTGACCCCACTTGTAGTATCCCTCTACCGTAAACGCATATTTCACAAGCTCTGCGCCCAGTTCAAGGTTGGCATTCTTAGTCGCGGGCTCCCAGCAGTTGATAATGTCAACTTCACGGTTAGCCAACAGCTGCACCTGCTCCTCGAACGCCGTATGAAGTGTGCGGAATTGTCCTGCCTTCTTACGCTCGATCGCGAAATCAACAACCTGCCGCATCTCGGGGCCGGTCACATCAGTCGCATCCTCAATCTCCACACGACCGTGATGCTTTAGGTAGTGGGCCATCTCACTGCCCGAAAGCAACCAACTCTGATCAGTCGCACAACGACCGCGAGTGACCTCGCTCTCATACAGCATCTCGAAAGAAATCTCGTCCATGCCATCAGCGCTAGCGCCAATCTTGTCTGGGAAATAGCCAAAGCTATCCCCATTACCAATGACCGGGACCCCGTACTGCACCCCATCTCTATCCTTCAGAAGGTCGGTACGCTTCCAATCGTCTGAAGTACGATCCCAAAGGGTAAGCTCAGGATGATCCTCCTGTAGCACGGCGTAATAGCCCTGAGGCCCCAGGATATCCTCTGTTCCGCCGTCAAAAATAAATATGTCGTGAGTCTCGCCGAGATCATTGGAGATCACATCGCGCATGTAAGTACCGATATCGGCGTTAGTACCCGTCCAATTCATCTCAAGGCCGATGGTCTTCGTCATAATATCCCAGTCTTTGAGCTGGGACGTCGTTACACCATAACCGGTAACTACCGCACCAGCCGCTAGAGCTGCCTGCTGCGCACCGGGATCAAAGCTCGCCGCGGCAGCAACCGCCACGGCGGCGGCGGCACCTTTCACCGCGTCGCGGCGTGTCAGCTTGATATCCCTCATCGATTTCCTCCATTACCCAATGTTTCGAAACTCGTGCCCCAGGTTACGATATACGTGGCCCTGCGAGTTCGACCGGGACAATAACACAGTCTTCCTCGTGCCACCAAACGTGGCTGACTGACCCGAGGTCGAGGTTGCGATCCCAAATCCGCGCGTTGAGCACGCCAACTCCGGTTTCCAGCGTCTGGTCGATATACTTGCCCTTATAGATGGTCGCGCCCGGTCGGCAGGCGATCCGGTTGGGCTCCGCGCCCTCGCCTGTGGCGAAGTGGACTCCCTCGGCGCGCACACAGACGCAGATCGGCTCACCTACTCGAGGCGCCCCCGTGCCGCACCAGCGCCCGTGTACCGTGTGCTCACCCAGCCGCGCCGTCGCCGCGCCGTCGGCCGCGCCCTCAAGCGCGCCATCCAACAGGTTCTCCACGCCCATGAAGTCGGCGACGAAACGGCTGACCGGGCGATCGAACAGATCGCGCGGCAACCCCTCCTGGACGATCCGCCCCTGGCGCATGAGAATCACCCGGTTCGACATCGTCAGCGCCTCTTCCTGGCTGTGGGTGATGTAAATGAATGTCATACCAAGTTTGCTGTGGAGCTCGAGCAGCTCGACCTGCATTTCAAGGCGGAGCTTTTCGTCGAGCGCGCCGAGGGGCTCGTCGAGCAGTAGGATCGCCGGTCGCGTGACCAGCGCGCGCGCCAGTGCCACACGCTGACGCTCACCACCGCTCAACTGGTGAACGCGGCGATCGTACATGCCACCGAGGCGGACCAGGTCGAGCGCCTCGCGCGACCGTAACTCGCGCTCGCGTGGCACGACCCCGCGCACCTTCAAGCCGTAGCCCACGTTCTCCCCGACCGTCATGTGGGGAAACAGTGCGTAGTGCTGGAAGACCGTGGTGCAGTTGCGGTCCGAGGCCGGTGTCTTCGAGACATCCGAACCGGCGATCCGCAGGGCCCCAACCTCGCTCGGCGTCTCCAGCCCCGAGATCACCCTGAGCAAGGTTGTTTTGCCCGACCCGCTCTCGCCGAGAATGGTCAAGAACTCGCCCTGTTCGGCGGCGAGGGACACATTATCCACCGCCACGACCTCGCCAAAGCGATGGGTGAGGTCGTGGATTTCGAGGATCGGCCCGCGCGGTCCCCCGTTGTCGGCCATCGCTTGCCCCGTCATAGCGCTCTCCTGGTAGACCTGGGTTGGTTGACCCCCCAAACCTAACCGTCAGGGAAGGCCGAGACAACGCGCTTGGGCTTGAGTCGCTCGGCCACGACAGTCTCCGTCGTGATGACCAAACCGGCGGCCGAGGCGGCATTGGCCAGGGCCACGCGGACTACCCGCAACGGATCGATAACGCCGCGCTCGACCATGTTGGCATAGGTTGCCGACCGCGCGTCGAAACCCCACTCCGGATCGTCGTGCTCGTACACGCGGGCGACCGCCAGCGCCCCGATCTCGCCCGCGCTCGCGGCGATACGGCGGAGCGGAATCGCCAGGGCGCGCTGCACGACATCAAGGCCGGCGCGCTCACCCAACGAAGCCGCTTCGAGCTTGGCCACGTCCTCGATGCAGCGGGCCAACGCGACTCCGCCGCCGGGCAGGATGCCCTCGGCCACCGCCGCTCGGGTGGCGTTCACCGCGTCCTCGATCATCTCCTTGCGCTGCTTCATCTCGACCTCGGTGTCGCCGCCGACCCGCACCACCGCGATACCGCTCACCAGCCGCGCCAGGCGTTGCTGAGTTTGCTCGCGGTCATAGGACAAATAACGCTCGCGCTCGATCGTCGCGCGGAGATCGACGCAGCGAGCCGCGATCGCGTCCCGATCGCCGTGTCCATCGATAATGGTGGTCGCCTCGGCGGTGACGACGGCGCGGGCGGCGCGGCCGAGCATCTCGGGCCGCAGTTTGGTGAGCGAGTTGCCGCGCTCCGTCGTGACCAGTTCGGCACCGGTCATGATCGCGATGTCTTCCAGCATGGCCCTGCGGCGCGGGCCCAGCCCGGGCGCCTTGACCGCGGCCACCTTAAGGCCAGCGTCGCGACGGTTGATCACCAACGTCGCCAGCGCCTCGCCGACCACGTCCTCGGCCATCACCAGCAACCACTTGTCCGACTTGGCGAACGCGCGCAGCGCCGGCTCGATCGTGTCGAAGTTTGTGATCTTGCCGTCGTGCAGGAGGAGGTAGGGCTCCTCCATCTCGATCACACAGCGCTTAGCGTCGGTGACGAAGTGCGAGGACAGGTAGCCGCTGGCGACATGCATGCCGTCGCGCAGCTCAAGCTCGACCTCGCGACCGGTTCCCTCCTCGACCAGGACGAAGCCTTCTTCGCCGATCGTGTCGAGGGCACGCGCCAGCAGCTCGCCAACATGGCGGTCGCCATTGGCCGAGATCGTACCGACGTGCGCGATCTCGGCGGTCGCGCGGAGTGGACGGGCGCGCCGTTCGAGCCCGGCGAGCGCCGCGGCGGTGGCACGATCGATGCCACGCTTGACGGCCAGCGGCGCCAGCCCGGCAGCGGTCGCCCGGAGCCCGTCACGCACCATCGCGCCGGTGAGGATGACGGCGGTAGTCGTGCCATCGCCAGCGCTGTCGTCGGTCTGATAGGCGACCTCGCGAACGATCCGCGCGCCCATGTCGGCGGCACGGTCACCGAGTTCGATCGCCCGCACGACAGTGTAGCCATCGCGCGATATTTCGGCCGTCGCGTTAGCTCGCTCGATCAGGACCGTGCGCCCGCGTGGCCCCAGGGTTGCCGCGACCGCGTCAGCCACCAGGTCGATTCCGGTCAGCACCCGCGCTCGCGCCGTCGTGCCGAGCGCGATCTCCTTCGGGCCAGGATCGGTAAGCCGGAGCGTCGCCGCCACCGCACGCCCTTTCGTTATTCCAACTGGGAGCCCAACCTAGTGCGCTAGTGGGCCTGAGGGAAGCGCCAGGCGCTTCAAGATCGCGCGGCCCGTGCCGCGCCCAGGTTGGTGAGGCCGAGGCCGGCCAGCATGACGAGGAGGGCCGCCCAAACCCATGCACTCAGACTCTCGTTGAATAGAACGAGCGCCCACAGGAAACCGGCGCCCACGATGACGTAGTTCATCTGCGAGACATAAACCGGGCCGGCCAAGCGAGCGATTTCGAGGCCGGCCATGAACGCGACGATCTGGCCCCCCGCGGCCCACAGCATCGCCCATACGCCCGCGCCACGGACGTTCCAGAAGCCATGAACTCCGCCGCTCACCAGCATGATGACTAAGGTGATGGCGGCGGCGGAGAGCAGAAGACCGCAGACCAGCGATACCGTGCTTGTCTTGGGTGGGCGCAGATACGATATCACGATGATGTTGGTGGCGACCGAGACCGGTACCAACAACGCCACGATCATCCATAACGCCGCCCCCGGCACCGACAAGCTTTGCGCGGGCAAGACGATCAGTAGAATGCTGGTGAAGCCGAGGACTACTCCGCCGACGCTCAGCCAGCGCAGGCTTTCACGCCGCAGCATGAACGCAAAAACGTAAGTCAATGGTGGTGTCAGGCCGATGATCAACGTCACCACGCCCGCCGGCAGCTTGTCGGCGATGAAAGTCAGGACCAGCACCGGAATGACGATGCCAAGGGTGCTCAGCAGCAAGTAGTGGCGCAAGTGAGGTACGGTCAGCTTCGGAGCATCGGCGCGAGCAAGCGCCACGATCAGCAAGGCGACGCCGGCGAAGAGCGATTGCCAGAAAGTGTAGGCGATGAACGGGAAGCCGACCTCGATCGCGATCTTGTTGGCGGCGAACAAGCTCCCGTAGACGACCCCACCGACGATCACAAGAGTGGCGGGTATCGCCAAAGATTTGGGCCGCGCGGTCATGCGTCCAGACCAGTATGAGGGTAAGGTCTTGAATGTAAAGTAGCCTTGTCCCGACGAGCAGCCCCGAAGTTTCCAACGCTGATGGAGGCGGACCGGTGACCGCACCTATGGCGACCGCGCGTACAGCAGTGATCCAGACTCCGCCATTTCGGGAAGGCGCCATGAAAGAGAGACCGGCGGTGCGGCGTCGAACATGGTCAACCCGCTCGCCACGGCAGGCGCGCGAGACCGAGTCACGATCATGAGTCTTCCCGCTAAGACCGACGTAACTCCGTGGGAAAAGCTCAGGGAGCTGTCCGAGTCAGGCAAGAGCGACACTCTTGAAAGCTTCGTCGATTCGCTCGGGAGTCGTGAAGCCATCCGCGCCATTTTCCGGCTCGACGCGCGCGAGCGCGACGTTGTCCTGCGCGCACTCTCGCCCGCCGAAGCCGCCGATCTGATCGAGGAGATTCCCGACGAGCACGCCGCCGATCTGATCGAGCGCCTGCCCGCCGCCGAGGCGGCTGCTATCGTCACCGAGCTGCGCAGCGACGACCGCGCCGATGTTCTCGGCGACATGGACGAAGAGAGCGCGGCGGCGATTCTCGAAGCCCTCGAGCCAGAGCGTGCCGAGGAGGCGCGCCGGCTCGTCAGCTACGCCGACGACGTTGCCGGCGGCTTGATGGTCACCGAGTATTTATCGTTCGAGGAAGGGACGACGGTCCAAGGGGCCATCGAGAACCTAGCGAAGTTCACCGTCCTCGCCGACGAAGCAGCGGCGCAACAGGCCTATGTCGTGTCCTCCTTGGGTGTGCTCCTCGGCGAGGTCGCGCTTGGCGATCTGTTTGTCGCCAAACGCCCGGCACTCTTGATCAGCATCATGAAACGGGTCCCGTCCGTGTTCGGGGATTCCGCGCTAGAGGAGCTCCAGGCATTATTCGAGGAGCATGAGTTGCGTGGTATCCCCGTGGTTGACGAGCATAGTCGGTTGATCGGGGTCGTCAGCAACGATGGACTGGCGGGGGCGATCGCCGAGCGGGCCGATCTCGATCAGCTGAAATCGAGAGGCATCGTCGGCGGCGACGAGATCCGCTCGATGCCGTTCAGGTTGCGCGCGGGCCGCCGGCTGTCGTGGCTGAGCCTGAACATCGTCCTCAACGTGATCGCCGCCAGCGTGATCGCACTCCACGAGGAAACGCTGTCAGCGGTGATCGTGCTCGCTGTGTTCCTGCCGATCGTTTCCGACATGAGCGGGTGCTCTGGCAATCAGGCCGTCGGCGTCAGTCTCCGCGAGCTCGCCCTGGGCATCGTCAAGCCTTACGATTTCATCCGCGTCTGGTTCAAGGAAGCGACCGTCGGCGTCGTCAATGGACTGGCGCTCGGCCTCTTGCTCGGCGGCGGCGCCTGGCTGTGGAAAGGCAATCCCTACCTCGGCCTGGTGGTGGGCGGTGCACTATGGCTCAACACCATCGTCGCCGTGTCGATCGGCGGCACCGTGCCATTGGCGCTGAAGCGCTTCGGGATCGACCCCGCGGCCGCCTCTGGTCCCATCCTGACCACCGTCACCGACATGCTCGGCTTCCTGCTCGTCCTCAGCTTAGCCGCCGCGCTCATGCCGCTCTTGGTGACGGCATAGGGGATCCACTTCGTGGTGATGGATCGGCGGATCGTGAACGGCTATAGACCTGTGGCCTCGGCGGCTATGCGCGCCGTCATCCCCCAGACGAAGCCGAACACGTAGATCGCGCGCGCCCAGGCGTGGCTGAACAGAACCATGGAGAGGCCCGCCACAGCGGCTGCGCCGTGCGCCGCGACGATGCGACGATCGATACGGTCGGACGTGGGTGCGTCGTGCGGGGCGGTCTGCGCTCTTGGAGATGCGCCGTCATCGGTCCGTCGAACTGACCCAGCACGACCGCGCCACGACCGCTGACCATACCACGTCCAGGATCGAGGTCGTCCGCGCCAAAGTTCAGCTTTCGGCTCTCACGCCGCTGCGTTGACTGCGTTTGCGGTCCGTTTCCTTCAACTCGCGTTTGCGCTGTCGGATCGCGGCCGGCGTGACCTCGACCAGTTCGTCATCGGCGATAAACTCGAGCGCCTGCTCGAGATCAAAGCGGAGCGCCGGGGTCAGCATAATATTCTCATCGGTGCCCGCCGCGCGGATGTTGCTCAGCTGCTTGGCCTTCATTGGATTGACGACGAGGTCGTTGTCGCGCGCGTGGATGCCGACAATCATGCCTTCGAATATATCGTCCCCCGGGGCGACGAACATGCGCCCCCGCTCCTGCAGGTTGAATAGCGCGAAACCCACCGCCTTGCCGTCAGCGTTGGCGATCAACACGCCGTTCTTGCGCGCGGCCCCTTCTTTGCTCGCGGCCCCGCCTTTGCGCCCGTTCATGGCACCGGCGGCGAGCGGACGATAGCCATCGAAGCTCGAAAACAAGAGGCCGTTACCGGCCGTCGCGGTCATGAACTCGGTACGAAAACCGATCAGGCTGCGCGCTGGGATCGTATAGTCGAGGCGCACGCGGCCGGTGCCATCGGGCTGCATGGCCTGGATGGCGCCGCGGCGCGCGCCGAGCCGTTCCATGATCGTGCCTTGGAACTCTGAAGGGATGTCGACGACGAGTTGTTCGAACGGCTCATGAGCCGTGCCATCGATGCTCTTGATGATCACCCGCGGCCGGCCGACACAAAAGGCGTAGCCTTCACGGCGCATGTTTTCGATCAGAATGGAGAGGTGCAATTCACCACGCCCGGAGACCACGACAACCTTGGGATCGGCGGTGACTTCGATGCGCAACGCGACGTTGTGGATGAGCTCGCGATCGAGACGCTCGATGATGTTGCGACTGGTGACGAAACGGCCTTCACGGCCCGCGAACGGCGAGTCGGATACTTCGAACGTCATCGAGACGGTGGGTTCGTCGACCGACAAGGCCGGCAGTGCTTCCGGCCGAGCCGGATCGCAAAGGGTGTCGGAAATGCGCAGATCTTCGATGCCCGTCACAGCTACGATATCACCCGCCTCGGCGGAATCGCGGACCTCGCGGCGCAGGCCCTGAAAGCCGAGCACTTCGAGGACCCGTCCGCGGCGCGATTGGCCGTGCGCGTCGATGATCACGAGCTGCTGGCTCGGCGCAATGCGGCCGCGCATGATGCGACCGATACCAATCGCGCCGACGTAGCTTGAATAGTCGAGCGAGCTGATTTGCATCTGCAATGAACCGCCCGGTTCGACTCGCGGCGGCGGCACCTGCCCGACGATGGCCTCGAACAGGATGTGCATATCTTGTTCGGGCCCACTCGGCTCGCGGCGCGCATAGCCCAAGGTCGCGGACGTGTAGACGACCGGGAAATCGAGCTGGGCGTCGGTGGCGCCAAGCCGGTCGAACAACTCGAACGTTTGATCGAGCACCCAGTGCGGGCGGGCGCCGTCGCGATCACATTTGTTGATCACGACCAGCGGACTCAAGCCCTGTGCGAAGACCTTCTGGGTCACGAAGCGGGTTTGCGGCATTGGTCCGTCGACCGCGTCGACCAGCAATAGCACGGAGTCGACCATCGATAGGATGCGTTCGACCTCGCCGCCAAAATCGGCATGGCCTGGGGTGTCGATGACGTTGATGCGGTAGCCGTTCCAGCTGAGCGCGGTGTTCTTGGCAAGGATGGTAATACCGCGCTCGCGCTCGATGTCATTGCTATCCATGACCCGTTCCGTGGCGGAGTCACGGCGGAGATCGAGTGAGCCCGACTGCTTGAGCAGTTCATCGACGAGCGTGGTTTTACCATGATCGACGTGGGCGACGATGGCGATATTACGAAGGTTTTCGGCGGACATGAACAATTTCTGGGGCGTGGTTGCGAAAAAAGGGCGCGTAGCTAAACAAGCTCATATCGCACAGCGTGCGGCGTGAAGAATGGCCCGCGCCCTACCTGTGAACGCGCCACAGTGCGCTCGGGGTTACGCGGTCAAGCGCCGCCGACAAACGGCGAACCCCGCCACTGAATACCGGACCAGGCTGTCTGACAGCAACGGCGAGCTAAGTCATTGAAATAATAGAGCGGGCAATGGGATTAAAACCCATGACCCCAATCTTATCGAAGGTCCCACTATACAGGATTTTTTGAACAATATCAAGATATTACTCAGGCACATTCCTAGTGGGGGCTACTGCACCGCCGCCCTAACTCGGCTGATCGGGCTGAGCGTTGAGCGCCTTGGTCATTGCGCGCGCCAGAAACTTCAGCGCGGCCCTGCGGTCCCGGTTTTTCGTGGCGAGGACGTCGAGCACCTCACCTTCGTGATCAACCGCACGCCAGAGATAGCGAACTCTCCGTTGATTCTGACGAATACTTCGTCCAGGTGCCACCGCCACCGGGAATACAACCGACGATGAACGCGTCGGCGCCTGATCTCCGCCGCGAACATCGGGCCAAACCGGTTCCACCAGAACCGCACCGTCTCGTGGCAGATATCGATGCCGCGCTTGGACAGGAGGTCCTCGCCTTGGCGCAGCAACAGCGGATAGCGGATGTACATCATCACCGCTAGGCGGATCAGCTCGGGCGAGCTACTAAAGTAGTGGAAGGGACCCGTCATCGGCGGACGCTACGGATCGCCTCTGCCCGGCTCAAGCCGATTTTCTCTGGCAGTGCCCCCTCAGGCCATCGCCCGATATTTCGCACCGTGGCTGCGTCGCGCTGCCGACGCCTTGTTATGTGCCTGTGTCGGTTCCCGGATGGTAGGCTGTGCGTACTAAGACAACTTTAGAGGATGGAGAATGCGATAGATAAAGTTAGTGGATGGCGGAACCTTATCATCGGCCTTGCGATTGGCTTGGTAGCGGGGCCAATCATCACGAGCATTATTGGCTGGCAAGTCAGCAGCGATACTATGGAAGAGCAGGTGAGCGCCGCCGTTGCCGGGCAGCAGGCCGCATTCTGCGAAGAACGGGCAATGGCGGACCCCGCCTATGTCGACGCTGCCACTTTCGACGCGCTCGATTTCGCTGGGAAACGTGATTTTGTCACCCCGCATGCGCAGATGCCGGGCCAGGACGCCGCCGCCCGCGCAGTCGTTAATGCCTGCACGCGTAAACTCAGAGAGGGGTAGCCGGGCCCCAACCATCGCTGCGACGGTGAGGAAGAGCGGCGCCCGATCGGCCTGCGCTCACCACAGCGGCCTGCTCGGCCCCTCAGCGTACCGCTAGAGCATGACGTTGAAGCTCCCGCTTACCCGTTCCTCGCCGCTCCGGTTGGCGTCCACAGAATGCTGACGCCAGGAGGGGAACAGCAGCAGCGTGCCTGCCGACAACTCTGACCGCCACCTCGTCAAAGTTATCGGCGGTGAGTGCGACCAACGGTGGCCTCAGGATGCTGGTCTGGCTGCGCGGATCGTGGAAATTGATGGTGTCAGCGTCCTCAGGCGTCCGCACGTAGTAGACACAACTGAGGAAGTGGTTGGGATGCTGGTGAATCTCGTGCGCCGCGCCGGGCGCATTCACGTTCGCCCAGCAGCCGGTGATGTGGAAGACGCCGTGGCCGATCCGCAAGTAACGGAGAAGGTCGTTGACAGCCGCATCGATTCTGGTGGCCATATCACCGGATTCGTCCAGCTCCTGCAGGGATTGGTGCGTTTGCCAGCTCTCGCCCAGCCCTAGGGCCGGCGCATCGCGTCGCAGCTTGCGGGAATCGTCTCGTTGATGCTCCGATGATCGTCGGGCGTGAACTCGGCGCGCCAGCACTAAAAAAACACCAGCGCTACTGATGGCCGGCAGCGACCAGCGGCATGCTCACTGGGGCGGCGGTAGGGCGGTATGGAGGACGATCGGCACCCGAGGCCTTCAGACCCAGAAAATAGGCCAGCACCTCCCCTTTTCTTGAAGGAAGGGATAGACGATCTGGCGCCGGTCGGCGGCCGTGATTTCTTCCCGGATGCTTCCCCCCTGCTTCACAGAAAAGGATGTGACCGCCCGTAAGATAACGGCTATCCTGCCATATTGTTGTTTTTCTTGAAGAAATTGGAGCGGGCGATGGGATTTGAACCCACGACCCCAACCTTGGCAAGGTTGTGCTCTACCACTGAGCTACGCCCGCGCGCCGGCCGATGATAGATCATGGCCGAGGCCACGCAAAGCCAAGCCAATGCCCCTCGCGCATGAAGCCGCGCGCTCCGGCCGCGCATCGTCGATTTCGGTTCCAACCAGGTCTAGGATAGACTCTGGCCCGATGCGGGTGTTCAGGCGGGCTTGACCGGACCCGCCGTCAATCACATCTAACGATCTGCGAGGGGAACGGCATGGAAACCATCATAGGCCAAGGTCCGGGCCAAGGTCCGGGCCAAGGTCCGGGCCAAGGTCCGGCGTCGGCCGCCGACCTGATCAAGAACAGTGACAGCCGCAGTTTCATGGCCGACGTCATCGAAGCTTCGGACCAGGTGCCGGTAATCGTTGACTTCTGGGCCCCCTGGTGCGGGCCCTGCAAGCAGCTCGGCCCGATCCTCGAAAAGGTCGTCAAGGAAGCCAACGGCAAGGTCCGTTTGGTCAAGATTGATATCGACCAGAGCCCTGACATCGCCCAGCAGCTGAGCATCCAGTCGATCCCGGCCGTGTTCGCCTTTCACCACCGCCAACCGGTGGACGGCTTCGCCGGCGCTCAGCCTGAGAGCCAGGTGCGCGAATTCGTCGGGCGATTGACCGGCGATTCGGGACCAAGCCCGATCGAACAGGCGCTCGAACAGGCGCGAGCAGCCTTTGAAGGCGGCGACATCGGCGGCGCAGCGGCGCTGTATGGCGAGGTCCTGCGCCAATCGGCGGGCGACCCAGCGGCGCTCGCCGGGCTCAGCCGCTGTTATGTCCAATCCGGCGATCTCGAACGGGCCGCCCAGACGCTGGCGATGGTTGCGCCCGAGCATGCCAACCACGCCGACGTGGTGAGCGCCCGGGCCTCGCTCTCGCTCGCCGAGGACACCGAGGGCAAGGCTGGCGATCTCGAGGCGTTGCAAGCCAAGGTCAATACTGATCCCACAGACCACCAGGCGCGCTACGACCTGGCGCTGGCGCTGATCGGCGCCAACCGACGAGCCGCGGGCATTGATGCGCTGATCGAGATCGTGCGGCGCGATCGCACATGGAATGAAGAGGCGGCGCGCAAGGAGCTGCTGCGGTTGTTCGAGGCCTTTGGACCCAAGGACGAAAATACGCTGTCCGGCCGGCGCCAACTGTCGGCCCTGTTGTTCTCATAGGAGGCGGGGTTGCACTACCGGCTGATCGACGAACTGCCCGAGGTCATCCCGGTCTTCCCGCTGGCCGGCGCGCTCCTGTTGCCCGAAGGCGAACTGCCGCTCAACATCTTCGAGCCGCGTTACCTGGCGATGGTGGGTGACGCGATGGCCGGCGCCCGCATCATCGGCATCGTGCAACCGACCCACCCGCTCGCTCCGGCACACGAGCCCCCGATCTATCCGATCGGTTGCTCCGGCCGGATCAACGACTACAAGGAAACCGATGACGGCCGTTTTCTCATCAACCTGACCGGGGTGTGCCGGTTCAGTATCGTTCATGAACTTGACACCGAGGAGCCTTATCGCCTGGTAACGGCCGCCTACGAGCGATACCGCGACGACATCGAGGGCAATATCGGAGCCGGAATCGACCGCACCGCGCTTTTTCCCGCGTTGCGCGCCTACCTCGACGCCAAGGACTTGAGCGCCGATTGGGACAAGATCGAACAGCTGCCGGAGGCCACTCTGGTCACCTCACTGGCGATGGCGTGCCCCTTCGCGCCGAGCGAGAAACAGGCGCTTCTGGAGGCGCCATCGCTCACCGAACGCGGGCGGCTGATCACCGCGCTGATGGAAATGGCGGTGCTGGAACCCACCGAGTCTGCGCCGCTGCAGTGAAGAGCCCGTGATAGTGACAAACCCATGACTGGCAACCAGCCCTCGGTCGATCCCAAACTTCTGGAAATCTTGGTCTGTCCATTGACCAAGGGTCCGCTGCGCTATGACCGCGAGGCCCAGGAGCTAATTAGCGAGCAGGCGGGGTTGGCCTATCCGATTCGCGACGGCATCCCGATCATGCTGGTCGACGAGGCCCGGCAGATCGACGACACGCCCGGGACGGGTTAGGCGATCATGGCAGTCGGCTGCCAAGCAATGCCGATCCCGACCGAGATTCGGCTAAAAAAACTGGAAAAAGCACTCGAGATCGACTTCAGCGACGGCCAGAGCTTCCGCTTTCCGGCTGAGTTCTTGCGCGTCGAAAGCCCATCGGCCGAAGTCCAGGGGCACGGCCCGGAGCAGAAGACGATCCTCGCCGGCCGTCGCCAGGTCGGCATCATGGACCTCGACCCGGTCGGCAATTACGCAATCCGCATTCGCTTCGACGATCTGCACGAGACCGGACTTTATTCGTGGGACTACCTCTACGAACTGGGCCAGAACCAGGAGACGCTGTGGCGCGCCTATCTCGACGCGCTCAAGGCTCGCGGACTTAGCCGCGAGCCTTGAGTATGCGCCCTAGGGGGTGTGACCGGCGAGGAGGCGGGGCAGGGCGCCGACCGTACCGCGCGCGTGGCGCATAAAGAATCGCTTGAGCGGCGGCAGCCGGTCGACCGCTGCCAAGCCGAGATCGCGGGCCAGGGCGACCGAAGCGCCATCGACGACAAACAACCGGTTTAGGACATCGGTGACGGCGATCATCGCCAGGTTGTCAAGCCGCCGCCAACGCTGATAGCGCTCGAGCCGGTCGGTTGTCCCAATATCGAGCCCGAGGCGCGCGGTGTCGACGAGCACCTCGGCCAGCGCCGCCACGTCGCGCAAGCCCATGTTCAGGCCCTGTCCCGCGACTGGATGGACCGTGTGCGCCGAATCGCCGACCAGGACCACCCGATGATCGACATAGCGCTCGGCGTGATGCATGGCGAGCGGATAGCTCCAGCGCGGTCCGATAGTGTGGGCGGCGCCAAGAAAGCCACCGAGCCGCCGCCGCATCTCGACATCGAATTCCGCACGGTCGAGATCGAGAAAGGTAGGCGCGAGATCGGCCCGCTCGGTCCAGACCAACGAGGCGCGGTTGCCCGTCAGGGGAAGAACCGCGAACGGCCCGCTGGCCAGGAAACGCTCATGGGCAATGCCTCGGTGCGGTCGCTCGTGGGCGATGGTGCAGACGATCGCGCACTGGGGATATGTCCAGCCGCGCGCCGCGATGCCGGCCGATGCGCGCAGCGACGAGGCGCGCCCATCGCAGGCGACCACGAGCGGCGCCTCAATGACGCCGCCATCGTCGAGAACCGCGCGGGCAAGCCCCGGCCCCCGTTCGAGTGCGACGACGTGACGTGGCGCGTGCAGGACTAGGTTCGGCCACTTCTGAACGGCCGCGTGAAGGGCGGTCCGGATGTGACGGTTCTCGACCATGTAGCCAAACGGCCGCGCATCGAGCTCGCAGTGGTCGAAGTGAAGACGGAGGAGGGACTCGCGATCGCTCACCCGTATGTCGAGGATGGGCTGAGCGGCCGGAGCGAGGCCGGGCCAAACACCGATCGCGCCCAGCAACCGCTGCGAGGCGAAGGCCAGCGCCGAGGCGCGCCCGTCGAAGGCGGCGGCGGTGGCGGTGGCCGGGTCGTCGCGATCAACGACAGCAACCTCGAACCCAACGTGGGCGAGCGCGCAGCCGAGCGTGAGCCCGATCATGCCACCACCGACGATCACGACGTCATGGCGCGGCGCCGCAGGTATCTGGTTCGCGCGGGTCATGCCCGCAGCATCCCGACCGACGGTTCGATTGTCCAGCCCGCGGCGCGCCGCTAGTCTCCGCCGATGAGCCGAGACTGGCACGACATGAGCGCACTCGATCTCGGCGACGGGATCGAGGCCGGCGCGATCGATGCGCTCGCCCTGGCCGAGTATTTCCTAGAGCGCATCGCGCGGCTCGATCCCGACCACGCGATCTACCTGCGCACGACGGCCGAGCGGGCGCGGGCCGAGGCCGAGGCGGCGCGCGCGCGCGCCAGGGCGGGGTTGCGCCGGGGGCCCCTCGATGGCGTCCCGATCTCGTGGAAGGACCTCTACGATACCGCCGGCATCATTACCGCAGGGGGCTCCGC
>Ga0315339_1001717_pt1 | contig 18415 bp, 19 predicted proteins | sample ASW17metaG_FD_204514 | JGI IMG/M metagenome (GOLD analysis project Ga0315339, IMG submission 204514) | Ammonia-oxidizing marine archaeal communities from Pacific Ocean, United States - ASW #17 | ecosystem: Environmental > Aquatic > Marine > Oceanic | place: USA: California | collected 2016-12-05
AAGGGGACTTGTTGGTCCTGGCAGCAAATGTCTCCGCTCCCTATTTCGCGCCGACGCGCGCCAGTGCCGTCTCTAAATCTTGTAATAAATCATCGAACTTACGATGCAATGTTCCTGCCCTGGCAATCACCACATAGTCATGCCCTAGCTTCGCGTTCTCCGGCATAACACGCGCCACAGCCTCGCGCAATCGGCGCTTGGCGCGGTTTCGTGCGATCGCGCCACCGACCCGTTTGGTCGCCGTAAAACCGACGCGAAACGGAACAGAATCTAAAGCTGATCTATAAACCGAATCCGGGGTCAAATTTTCCATAACTGCGCCCGAATTGACCGGGCGAACGGCCTGCAGGACTAGTCCTGGCATGGCCGATTTGCGACCGCGAGCTGCAGCGTGAAGAAATTCGGACCGCTGCGTCAGGCGTACGATCTGAGAGGCCAACAGCCTACACCGAAAGGCGTTTACGCCCTTTTGCACGGCGTCGGGAAAGGACCCGGCGCCCGCCGACGGTTTTCATACGGGAGCGAAAGCCGTGCCGCCGCTTACGTACTGTATTGCTTGGTTGAAACGTTCGTTTCAATGGTTTACCTCCAACAAAGTTCCGGAGCCGGGCCAATGCACCGGAGTGGATAGGTGTTCCTGCTCTGGAAGAGCCAGCTTTCTACGGAGTTGACACAGCAAAGTCAATGCCAATGCCAACAAAGTGCCTAAAAGACGCCCTCAAATTTCAAAAAGGCTGTGCAAACGCCGTAATCACATTTGCGCACGCGCACTAACATTGTAGTGAGATGCCCTGGTGCCCGGCGCTGGAGTGCTTATGCTCAGGTAGTAAAGTGCTGCTGTGGTTAGTTTATAGCTATTATGTGGTTTTTCTGCGACCTATAATTTGATCATCAACGGATTTGCCTGTGTCTTTTCGCTTCAACATATTCAAATCCCCCCTGCCCGAGCCCGTCGCTTCCAAAGCTGTGGCGTCCCTCCCACCTTCAGAGGCCAGGAGGAGCGGTGAGGAGAGGCGCACAGGCTTTTCCATTCGGCGTCTGGCGCCGTTGGTGGTCCTAGCCACAGCCATCATCCTATTTTTTGCGTTCGGTCTAAATCAACATTTCAGTTTTGCCGCGCTGCGCGACAATCAGGCCGATTTATTGGCCTTCGTTTCACGCTCCTGGCTGCTTGCTACTCTGTTGTTTATGGTTGTTTACGCAATGACCACAGCCCTTTCGCTGCCCTGGGGCACCCTTCTTACCCTTGCCAGCGGCTTTCTCTTCGGCCCGCTGTTGGGCAGTTTGCTCTCCATCATCGGCGCCACAGCGGGTGCTTTTTTACTCTTCACTATCGCCAAGTCCGCGCTTGGCGATCCACTACGCGCCCGGGCGGAGCGCTCGCTCAAGCCCGGCGTATGGCAACGAATTGAGGCTGGTTTTCAGGAAAATTCCTTCAGTTACATGCTTTTCCTGCGTCTGGTGCCCGTCTTTCCTTTTTTTATTATCAATCTCGTACCGGCCTTTCTCGGCGTGCGCCCAGGCACTTATCTGCTGGCCACCCTACTCGGCATCATTCCCGGTACCTTGATCTATAGCATAGTTGGCTCCGGACTCGGCAAAGTATTCGAACAAGGCGAGGTGTTTTCCCTAGATAGTGTGCTCACCCCGAAAATCATTGCCGGGCTTGCCGCCCTCGCCCTTCTATCTATGATCCCGGTTGGCCATAAATATTGGCGCAGGCGCGCGGCCCTTTAGGGCAATTACTGTAAGCGGAGGAAAGACGGGTGGCTGAGACCCTTCATTGCGATATCTGTGTGATCGGTGCCGGTGCGGGCGGCCTCTCGGTTTCAGCCGGAGCGGCACAAATGGGCGCGTCGGTGATATTGGTCGAGCGCTCGCGCATGGGCGGCGAATGCCTCTATACCGGCTGCGTACCCTCCAAGGCGCTACTGGCGGCTGCGGCCAGGGGCGATAGCTTTTACCAAGCGTTCCAACATGTCGCGCGCACCATCGAAGAAATCGAGCCACATGATTCGCCCGAGCGCTTTACAGACTTTGGCGTGCGCGTTATCACCGAGACGGCGCGTTTTACCGGGCTGCGCTGCGTTGAAGCGGGAAATTATAAAATCCGCGCTCGGCGCTATGTAATCGCCACCGGTTCGACGCCCCGCCTGCCAGATATCCCCGGCATCCATGATGTGGCGGCACTGACCAATGAAACATTATTTGCGGCACGGCCCGTACCGCGCCATCTGATAATCCTCGGCGGCGGCCCGGTGGGTGTTGAAATGGCCCAGGCCTTTCGGCGCCTTGGTGCTGAAGTTTCGCTGATTGAAGAAAATCATATTCTTAGCAATGACGATGCGGATCTGGTCGCGGTAATTCGCGAACAGATTATTGCGGAAGGCGTTCAACTGCATGAACAAACCAGTGCCGTCAGCACCGCACAGGCCGGCGAACAAATATTGCTCACCTGTAGCGGCGAGAGCGGTGAAATTAAGCTGCGCGGCTCGCATCTATTGGTCGCGGCTGGGCGACAGCCTAATAGCGCCAGCCTCAATCTTGCAGCCGCCGGTGTCACAATACATGGCGGCGCCATTCTGCTGGATCAACGCTTGCGTACCACAAACCGGCGTATCTTTGCCGTCGGTGATGTGGTCGGGCCCTATCGCTTTACCCATATGGCCAGCTATCAGGCGGGGATTGTGCTGCGCAATATTCTCTTCCGCCTGCCAGCCCGGGTGAAATATCAGGCCGTGCCCTGGGTCACCTATACGGATCCGGAACTCGCCCATGTTGGCCTCAACGAAGCTAGCGCGCGCCGGACCGGTGTCAAATTTCAAGTTCTCCAGCATCCATTTTCTGAAAATGACCGGGCGGTGGCGGAAGGAAAAACAGCGGGCCTGATCAAAGTGGTAGTAACCCCGGGCGGGCGAATTCTCGGCGCCTCAATCGCCGGCGCTCATGCCGGAGAGCTGATTCACGCTTGGTCGCTGGCCGTCTCACGCCGCCTCAAAATCTCCACCATAGCCCAGACCATCACGCCCTATCCGACATTATCCGAGGTGAGCACCCGCGCAGCCGGCAGCTTTTATGCGCCTAAACTGTTCAGCCCAAGGACAAAACACATTGTCAGGTTTTTGCAACGATTTGGCTAAGAGCAGCCTGGGATAATAAACCAAGGGGGCATATAGTGTGCGCTCCCACAAGCAACGAAATTAACCCAGTTGGCTAAATCCTTATTTTCTCTGCCGCACTTGACCCGCGGCCTCTCGGCGCGCTTGCTGGTGCTGACGGTCCTCTTTGTTCTGGTCGGCGAAGTGTTCATCTATGTGCCTTCGGTGGCGCGCTACCGGGTGGTCTATTTGCAGGAGAAAATCGAGGCGGCACGGATCGCCGCTCTGGCAGTGGAAGCCGCACCCGATCAAATGGTAACTGAGGAAATGCGCACGATACTTCTGGTTCATTCGGGCGTGCTGCAAGTTTCCATCAAGCGCGACCAACTGCGTACCCTAATCCTGGTATCCGAGATGCCACACGCCATTGGCGCGACCTTCGTGATGGCGGACAACACGCCCTGGCGGCTTATCCGCCAAGCCTATAGCGCCATGGCTGGTAGCGGCAAGAGGGTGATCCGGGTGATCGGCTCGGTGCCACAAGACCCGGACGGCACCTCAGTCGATATCCTTCTCGACGAAGGCCCAATGGTGGTTGAAATGCTGGATTATTCGCGCCGTATTCTCCAGCTATCCCTGGTCCTTGCGGCGATCACTGCCGGGCTGGTTTTCCTTGCCCTGCATTTATTGCTGGTGCGCCCGTTAGCCCAGATAAGTGACAATCTAGTGACATTCCGGCGCGACCCGGAAGATGCGACGACAATCATGCGGCACAGCCGGCGGCGCGATGAGATTGGTGTTGCCCAGCGCGAGTTGCGCGTTATGCAACAGCGGGTGCGCGTTGCGCTCCAGCAGAAGGCGCGCTTGGCTGCCGTTGGCGCAGCGGTGAGCAAGATCAATCATGATTTACGCAATATGCTGGCCACCGCCGTGATCGTAAGCGACCGCTTGGCCATGAGCGATGATCCGGCGATTCGCAAGGCTTCAGGAATGCTGCTAGGAGCGCTCGATCGCGCCATCAATTTGTGCAGTCAGACGCTCAGCTTCGCCCGCGCCGAAGAGCCCGACCCGGAGCGCAGCAAAATCGCCCTGGCGCCCTTGGTCAATGAAATCGCCCTGGTGCTGCCGCCAGCACAAATGGACGCCATCCAGTGGTGCAATGACATGCCGCAAGAGCTGATTCTCTGGGCAGATCAAGATCAAATTTACCGTATTCTGATGAACCTGACCAAAAATGCCGTTGAAGCGGTTTCGGCTCAGGGGCCCGGCGGTACAGTTCGGGTGACTGGCGGAATGGCGGATGAGAGCATCTTTATCAAGGTCTCTGATACCGGCCCCGGCCTCTCCCAACGGGCGCGCGATCATCTGTTTGAAGCCTTTTCCGGCTCGGTCGGCGGCACCGGCCTCGGCCTAGCGATCGCCTATGAACTGACTCGAAATCATGGCGGCCGATTGGAATTAACCAAGAGCGACCTAACAGGCACGGTTTTTCGCGCCATTTTCCCAAATTCACCGCCGCCTCCCCGCGAAAAATAAGGAATAACTTAACTTCCGAGTACTACGTCTGCGTCACAATGGTAGCTTCACCATTCGACGGCAGAATAGTGGCTGATATAGCTTACGACGGTGTGACATATAGTAGCCTTAAGCCAGAAGATAAATTCGCGCGGCTGATCGACGATATGTCGAGTAATGTTCAAAATAGTTTTTCCGAAGCACCACGCTCTTTATCGGCACGATCATACGGTTATCTGCTCGGTGGTGATGGTTATCGCGCTGATTTATAGCTCGATCCTGGTTGCCATAGAGCGTGTCATGTCCGTATGCGCTCACACAAGATACTCTATCTCTTATGCGTTGAAGAAAATCGTCGTCGCAGATGATTCTACCTGCTCGGGTTTTGCTCTAAGGGGCAGGAACGCGCGCTATTGGTTACTCGGGCGAAGTGAGACCGCGTTAAACCATCTTTGGAAATTGCCATAAGCTATAGGGATTTGCACTTTGCAAACCTTGATCGCGAACTGTGTGGCGCAGAGCGCCGTGATATCAGCAACGGTAAAACGCTCCCCGGTGATAAATTCGTTATTGCCGATCTGCGTGTCAAATTTCTCAAAAAACCAGTCGATTCGCCGCTTGCCACGCTCGATAAGCTCAGGGATTTGATCTATTGTCTCTGCCCGCCCCGGTAGACCTCGCCCAGTAAAAGCCGGGTGCGAATTGCGAAAATATTCGCCAACCGCACCAATGCCCTCCATATCCGCGCGCCGCTCCCACATATCAACTTGCGCCTGATCAAGAAGGCCCACGCCCATTAACGGTGGCTCAGGATGCAGAGCCTCAAGATAGCGGCAAATCGCCATGGCTTCACCAAGAATACTGCCGTCATTAAGTTCCAACCCCGGCACCATGCGCTCGGCGCCGCTTGCCAGGTAATCATCATTTAGCCGCGCGCCTTTGGCGCCGACATCAATCGTCTTGATGTCGAGATCCTTCTCTTTAAGGAAAATCACCACCCGGCGTGGGTTTGGCGCGCTGCCCCAATCATAAAATTTCATCGCCGTTCCTCCTCCGAAAAATTTGAGTTCCCTAATCAAATGCCAGCATCATAAAAGTGAGATAGGCGGATTCCGGCAACGCCGGGTGAATGGGATGGTCCGGACCGGCGCCAGAGGTGCGCAAAATGCGCGCCGCTCTGCCGGCATCGCGAAACCCGCGCGTTACCGCCTCGCTAAAATCCGCTGCGCCAATATGATGCGAGCAGGATGCAATGGCAAGAAAGCCGCGCGGCGCCACCAGACGCGAAGATAGGCGGGTGAGTTTGCGCACCGCCTTCAATCCCGCCTTGGCGTCTTTCCGCGCCTTAGCGAAAGGTGGCGGATCGGCGATCACCAAATCAAATTTCTCACCCACCTCATGCAAGCGGGTCAGCTCGGTGAACATATCGCCTTTGATAAATTGGCAGAGATCGTCCAAGCCGTTATGGTTTGCCGCGCGGCGCGCCAAATTGAGGCAGGCCTCGGTGCGGTCGATGAAGGTTACCGAAGTTGCGCCGGCCTTGGCGGCGCGCAGACCGAAGGCACCGCTATGACAATAGGCGTCGAGTACCTTGCGATCTTTGGCCAAGCTGGCGGCGAAGCTGCGATTGTCACGATGATCAAAATACCAGCCGGTCTTTTGCCCACTTGCGAGATCCGCAAAAAATTCAAGCCCGCCCTCGGCAATGATTTGCGGCCCATCGACGGCGCCCTTGACCATATGACTCTCGCTCGCCAAGCCTTCGAGCCGGCGCTGGGAGCTATCGCCGCGTATGACAATGTTGCTCGGCTGTAGCACCTCTTCCAACGCGGCGGTGATCTCTCCTTCAAGAGAGGCCATGCCAGCGCTGTTAATTTGACACAACGCTGTAGCGCCATAGCGCTCAACCACCAGACCCGGCAGGCCATCCGCCTCGCCATGCACCAAACGATAATAAGGTGCGTCATAAAAATTTCTCCGCAGCTCCAAAGCGCGCGACAGAGCGCGAACAATAAAACGTACATCAATCTCCGCCCCCGGCTCACGGCTAAGAACGCGCCCGGCAATCAGCGAATGGGGGTTGAACATGGCGACACCAAGGCCACGAACGTCGGCGCCAATGATCTCAACCAATGCGCCTGGCGGAATGGTGCGGGCGGCCTCGTCCATGCGGATTTCATTTGAGAAGAGCCAGGGGTGACCGCGCTTGAGGCGCTTTCCATGGCCGGGCAGCAAGCGAATTTCTGGCCGGTTGGCGCTTTTTTTTGTGTTATTCATCAAGGATCCTGTTATTCGTTGGATGCTGTACGCCACCCGTATTTATGTTGCAGCAACCCCGTTATCAATGTCCAAGAACGACACCTTCACGCCGAGGATCAGCACCACCGCTTAAGCCTTCTGCCGTTACCTGAATCGCATGCAACCCGCTTACCAGGGAGCGTATTTTAATTTCATGGCCGAGCGCTTCGAGCGCCGGAGCCAGCACTTCTAGGTCACTGCCAGCTTCAAGCTCTGTCGCACCATTGCGGTTAATAAGATGGCCGAGGGAGAGGGCAGCCTGAGCGTCCATCCGCCAATCGAGCGACGCAATTAGAGCGAGCGTCACATAGCCGATGATGCGCGAGCCGCCGGGCGAGCCAACCGCCATAAGAAGTTTACCGTCTGAACCAAACACCAAAGCCGGCGCCATAGACGAGCGCGGCCGCTTACCACCTTCGACCTGGTTAGCGATCCGCTCACCATTTTGCCCGGCCTCAAAAGAAAAATCTGTCAGTTGATTGTTGAGCATAAAGCCCCGCACCATCAGGCGTGACCCAAAGCCACGTTCAACGCTGGTGGTGAAGGAAACGGCGTTACCAGCGGCATCAACAATCGCCAGATGGCTGGTCGATTTGCCATGATCACGCTGCTGCATGGCGTAGGCGCGCCGATTAGAGCCGGGCGGTGCACCGGCGCCGGCTTTGCCCATGGAATGCTCAAGATTGATCAGCGCCGCGCGCTCAGCGAGATAGCCGCGGTCAATCAGGCCAGCGACAGGCACGGCAACATAATCACTATCGGCCATGAACAGCGCCCGATCGGCAAATGCCAGGCGACTGGCCTCAGCTATGATATGAACGGCGCGCAATGAATTGGCACCCGCACCAGCCAAATCAAAATGCTCGACCAAGCCAAGAATTTGTAATGTGGTCAGCCCACCCGAGCTTGGCGGGCCCATGCCGCAAACCATATTGGCACGGTAGGGCGCGCAGACCGGCGAGCGTTGCCGCGCTTCGTAAACTTCCATATCCGCCACCGACAAAGCGCCCGGATTGTTCACCGCATTCTGCACTGCGCGAACAATATCATCAGCAATCGGGCCAACATATAAAACATCGGCACCGCCGGCGGCAATAGCACGAAGCGTCTCGGCATAGGCCGGATTATCGCGCCGCATACCCGCCTGCAGGGGCTCACCATCGGCAAAGAAATAGGCACGCGCAACAGGAAAATCGGCGAGGTCGCCATTACCGGCAATCGATTCGGACATGCGCGGCGAGACAATAAAGCCTTCCTCGGCTAATTTAATCGCCGGTTCAAAAAGGCGCGCCCAGGGCAGTTGGCCATGTTTGCGGTGGGTGAGTTCAAGCATGCGCAGTACGCCGGGGACGCCAACTGAAAGCCCGCCCGAAGCGGCCTCGGGCCAGCTCATCAACGTGCCATCAGCTTTACGGAATAAATCTCTAGTCACGCTTGCTGGTGCGGTCTCACGGCCATCGAAGGATTCAATCGCACCACTGGTGGCATTGAAATGCAGCAAAAAGCCGCCGCCGCCAATACCAGAAGATTGTGGCTCCACCAGGCCAAGTACCATTTGCGCCGAAATCGCCGCATCGATGGCCGAGCCACCGGCCTCAAGCATTTCCAGGCCAGCGCGCGCCGCATGGGGATTAGCAACCGCCACCATGCCTTGTTTAGCCGTGACAGGAAAAACCGTTGAAAGCAGCTCTTCGGCGCGCGCGCTACTTTCAAAAATTGTCTGACTGGGAGAAATCAGAATTGCAAATACGGTAAAGATACTGCCGAACGCACAAGAGATTGCTGCACGAAAGCAGAGGCCCGCGCGGCGGTTCGTCAAAACACTCTCTTAGCGCACGTAAATATGGACTTCGTTAGTCTGAACGCTCGGGCTCGTAGTCGAGGAGAGCGTGACCCTGCTGTTTGGCAGGCCCATCTCGCCGAGCGCCTGCAGCACCGCTTCGGCATGTCGCCTAGACGCGTTGGTGGCGAGAGCCACGTCAGCCGGGCTACCCATATTGGGCGCCACTGCGATAAGATCGAAAGTCGTTTGCGGGCGACGCTCCAGGGCGGTCGAGATCGCTGCGTAAAGCGCTTGTTTGAATTCCACATTAATGCGGTCAAAGCGGATCACCACCAACGGGCGGCGCTCACCGACTACACTCTGCGGCTCCAAGGCGGCGGAACGCATGCGCCCGGTAGAAACATTTTCGTTTTGGTTGCCAAGACTCGGGCCAAGATATTCGCCGTTCTTGATGGCAAGCGACAGCGCCGTAAGATTTCGCCGCTCGGAATTTACATAATCCGTATAGCGCCCGATGGTCTCGCGCAGACCAGCCAGAAGACGATCAATCAACACCACGTTGCGATTAACCTCATCCTCAATCAAAGAGAGCTGGCGATGATCTTCATCGACCGCACCCTGCAGGCCATACGTGGCACGAACCGATTCCAATAGATAGCTCGACATCGCCGAATCTGCCGCGACCTGATTGCCAAGTGTATTAAGTGCAGCAATATCGGTCAGGATTCGGTCTAGCTCGCTCTGCGCCGCATTCCACTGGCTAGCCAGCACCGGGTTGCCCGGCGTGGTGCCTATACGCAGACGTGCCGTAACGGCAGCGATGGTGGCGAAATAGCCTTGCGAATTCTGCCGTGCCGTATTTCGCACTTGCTCGAATTGAATTCGCCGGTTATTGACCGAGGCTTTAAGGTTTTCTAGTTCGGAGCGCTGCTGTGCGACTTTGGCGCCAACGAAGGTGCCAGTCGGCGTGCTTGCCATGAGCGCGTTCCCGGGCTCATAGGACGCATTAGTTATTGGCTGCGCACGAATTGGCGCGGAGTCGTCGGTATAAACCGCCTCGTCGCGCATTTCATCCTGAGACGCCGGGATAATAACCTGCTCTGTGGCGCCGGACGGCTCCTCACCGGTCAACGAAGGCCACAGCGCATCCTCAGCAAACGAGCAGGCCGAAACTACAAATGCGGCCGCTGAAACCAGGATAAATCCCCTAAAAGGTGCTACCACCTGAAACCACCCAATACTCTAAATTTCTGCGAAATGACCATTATCGTCTTTATTTCTGGCGCACACGCCCGATATTTTCTCATTAGTTGATGCACGCGCAAACCGCTGAGTATAAAATTTCTACCTGTCTTTAGACTATATTATTGCATTCGCCCCTACAAATATTTGCGGATAGTAACCGTATGACGTGGCGCTCACAAGCAAGATTTCCCACTTATGCCAATGGCTTCCGCCAACTACGGCAGTGCTGTCATCTAATTTTGACGAAGACTTGCGTCAAATCATCTATTCCAAGTGCCGCACCCGTCGCCGTGCGCTTCAACCGCCCGAGTCAGCGTAAAAATATCTTCTTGTGACCGCCCCTTGCGGCGCCTCCTTGATTTGAGTAATGTCCGCCCGCTTCTGCGCGCCCGTAGCTCAGCTGGATAGAGCACCAGACTACGAATCTGGGGGTCGGGAGTTCGAATCTTCCCGGGCGCGCCATTTCTTTCAGGCACTTAGCCCTTGCTTCAATTCCATTGTCCCGGTCGAAAGGCCAACCACAGACCACGGAGTTGAAGAATGGCAACCATCGACATGCAATCTGGAGCATGGCGTGCACGGGTCCGGCGTAACGGCATTCCGCGCACGAAGACCTTTACCAATAAAATTGATGCAGCCCATTGAGCTCTGGAGACGGAACGCTCTATAGCTTTAGGACTGCCCAAGACGATGACGGCGCAACCCTAGGCTCCATTCTTAAGCGCTATGCTCAAGAGATAGGGTCGCTAAAAAAATCAGCTCCACAAGAATCGATTCGTATGCATAAAATTATCTAGATCCGGTTTGGTGGAGGTAAGGACTTCCAACCTTCGGCCGTCCCAAATACCTCAGTAAATATACTGGCATTTCCGCATACATCGCCCGCCTGAAGCTAGAGTATGGCTGGCTAACGCTTCGGAGACTGGGGATAGGCCCTGGGACGAGCAGCGAGTAAAAATGTTCACAGGTGATGATTCCCTACCGACTCGATTTATGCGCTAGAGTATCTTCGAATTCCTGCCTACCAATATCGTGGCATGGGGTCGAGGCCGCAAGGCAGAGTTCTATTTAATAGGTAGAATTTGCTTTTATTTTTTTAAATCAGCAATTGCCTTAATGTGCTCTGGTGAAAGCCCGCAGCAACCACCAATCGCCGAAGCACCCTGAGATACCCAGTTCTCTGCATATTTTCTGAGTTCCTCAGGCTTAATAACATCTTCAAATATCCAATTAGGCATCCGGAAATGCCCCGAGTCTGGGTATGCAAAGCTAGGTCCACCCCAATGCTGGTTAATAACATCAAGAGCGGATGAAATTAAGTTCGACGGCGTATGCATAATACCAACTGCGTCTACCTTCTTATCAGCCACTATTTTTACAATCTCGCAAAAATTTATATCGTTATTTTTTTCGTAGCTTAAGAGCATACGATCGATACTTTGTCGTGCAGATAAACCTGCCCATACAGGTAGTCCTGTGCTAATAGCCGCTTCCAATGCCAATTCCATTTTTTGTGGATCATAAAGCATTTCAAGCAGTATCAATTGGCATCCAGAATCACGAAGAATATGAGCCATTTCTTTTAAAGCACTAAATACAGTAGCTCTTGTTAGCGCCTTTTTTACAGAAGGTCGGTCTGTTCCAGTTTTTATAGGGACCATATGGGATAACGAGCCCGCAACAACTAATCCCGTTTTACCAGATTGCTTGCGCGCTCTAATGGCGGCACTCACTGCATTGAAATTAATTTCCTCAACCTTACTTCCTAAACCAGCATTCTCAAGCATGAGGCGCGAGGAGGCGTAGGTATTTGCGGTTATAACCTCAGCGCCAGAGTTAATGTAATCAATATGAACCGATTGCAAGATATCAGTGTGATTTTCTGCCGCAGCACCGCACCAAGCATCGTTATCCATGGTTACACCTCGGCGTTCAAGTTCTGTACCAATACCTCCGTCAAGAATTACGACGCCGTTATTTAACATTCGGGATAATAAACCCTGGTAGTTAGATAATTGTGTGGTTTTATCTATTTCTGTTTTCATGAGTTGTCCTGCAATAAAAATTTTTTAAGAAAGGGAATAAAAGCCGTATTTATAGCACTAGGGTTTTCTATTAAACCTAGGTGTTTTAAGGTGGGTATAACTTTAATTTCTGCTTGTGGTATTAGATCAGCCATTTGCACAGCCATTTCTGGTGAATTCCCATAGTCTTCTCCACAAGCCACTACTAATGTGGGGCATGCTATTTTGGTTATAGAGTTAGTAAGCTCTAAATCACCCTCGGCTAAAACGCGGTAGGCGTTTGTATAGGCAACATTTTCATTACTAGTTATCCAGCCTCTAATTCTTACGGCAAGCTGAGAATTTTGAATTAAAAACTCTTCTGTAAACCAACGTTTTAGCGCTTCACCTACCGTCGCATCTGGGCCAAATATTTCAGCCTGCTTCACCCTCTGTCGAACAGCTTCGCGTTGTTCATTCGTTCGGTTATGGGGTGAATTTAGAACAATTAATGCTTGGGTTCGGTCAGAGTATTTAATGGCAAAAGAGCGTGCAATCATTCCACCTAAAGAGAAGCCAACAAGGGAGCACTCTCTTATTTTAAGTTCATCAAGAAGTTCTATTAACTGGTTTACAAAACTATCTAAAGAATATTTATTTTGTGTTGATACGGTGTCACCGTGGCCTAATAAATCATAACGGAGCACCTGAAATTGTTGAATTAATTCTGGTACTTGAAATTCCCACATTTGGTTATTTAGGCCTAGACCATGCAACAAAACGACTGTTGGTCCATTTCCTGTCAATGAGAAAGACGTTTTATTTTTTGATGATAGAATCATATTTTAAAAGAATAGCTGAGGTCATTCAATTTAATTAGTGCAAAAAGAGTTGCTTTGAAAAGCAGGCATAACCTCTTCAATAAATAGCTTAAGAGAAGATTTTTGCTCTTTCATAGGCAATCCATAACTTGCCATATAGCAAAAATAGTCTACCCCAAGCGCTTCATAAGGTTTTAGTTTATCAATTACTTGATCAGGTGAACCAAATATAAGGTTTTTGAGCAAATGTGATTTCTCATAATCAGTTTGATTTAGTAGTTTATCTTGATCAACTGTTTGTGGAAATCCATTAACAACTGGCGCAAGGTTTCGGAATAAATTTTCAAATTGTTTACCCTGCTGTTTAACAGCATTAATATAGATATTACTTTCAGATATATGACTATAGACTGCAGAGTGTCTCATGGTCATGAAGCGAGGTCTCTTAACTTTAGGATTAACTTTTAGAGCGTTATTAAATCTTGTATAATAATCCTGCACTTCAGAAAATGGCCTCACTAATGCCCAAGACATTATGTCGCAGTCATTTTTTATGGCCCAATCGAAGGTGCTGGGGTCTCTGGCCGCAACCCATATTGGTGGGTGGGGTTTTTGTAAAGGCTTGGGGCAAGAAGTAGCCAAAGGAAATGACCAATATTTCCCATTATGTTCATAGTCCCCCTGCCATAATTCTTTTAAGGCGGGCAGCATTTCTTGCATTATAGGGATGCCTTGATTCATTTCTAGGCCTCCAGCCATTCGATCAAATTCGCGTTGATAGGCCCCCTTACCAATTCCAAATTCAAGGCGTCCTCCTGATAATAAGTCGAGCAACGCAGCTTCTCCTGCTAATTTAATAGGGTGCCAATAGGAGGCTACGGTTACGCCTGTTCCTAAACGTATGTTTGAGGTGTTTGCGGCAAAGTGGGAGAGAAGTTGGAAGGGGCCAGGTGCAATAGTCATCTCAATGGCATGATGCTCAGCAGCCCAAACAATATCTATACCCCCGTCATCTGCCATTTGAACCATTTCGGTAATATGGCGGACAATATCGCGCATATCCTCACTTGGGCTCATGCGCTCCATATTAATAACTAAATTAAATCGCATATCTTAATGTTAATGCATATCTGAATTAAGGTCTAATCAGGAAATTTTAATTGATTTTAAGGCCTGGGAGGGAGTCGAGCCTAAGGCTTAATAGTAACATTCTCTGGCGGACACGAAACTAAGTAGAAGAGGCCAATGGCCCTCTAAATAGCGCCTGAAACACTCACGATAAATTCTGTGGAGACGGCGACCAATGTAATCAATCTGACCACTTTCCATAAGCTGGTAAACGCGGCGCTCTGTAACGCCAAAAAGAGAAGCAACCTTGGCCGAATTTATGAACTCAGACAACGCCTCAATTTTCTCTGCCTGTATCAACACCTCCAATGCCTGATTAGAAGTTATGTTGATTCTACGCGCTTGGTCTCGACTAAAAAACTAGTTTACAGAGCCAAAAGTTCTCAATTTGCAAGGCGCGTATCTATACATTAAGAGAGCTGGCTAGATTATTCCCTCCCCCTTCCAGCTTAAAACTAAATCCGTACTAATTTTTTAAGTAAACGCCTCTTTTGATGCATTAACCAGGGATCGAAAAGGGGAGAAATCGTAGGGATTTCAACGGTTTTGAGACTGCGCACCCCTCACTCAGCTGGATAGAGCACCAAACTACGTATCTGGAGGTCGGGAGTTCGAATCTTCCCGGGCGCGCCATTTCTCCCCGCAAATATCACCGGGATAATTACTTCAAACCGCTCTTTTAGTACTTTTTATCGCCTAACGGGTCGCGACCTGGAGGTGACGGGCCCGGGTGAGGAGGAAGGCGATGATCAGGAAAGTCATTATATTGAAGGCAAGCGCGTTGATAAAAGACATGGTGTAAGAGCCGGTGAGATCGTAAAGAAAGCCGGCTAGCCAGCCACCAAACGCCATGCCGATAATGGTGGAGAAAAGTGCCGTGCCTATGCGCCACCCCGCCTCACGGGCCGGAAAGAAGGTGCGCACAATAATCGCATAGGACGGCACCACGCCGCCTTGGGAGAGACCAAAACAAGCGGCGACAATATAAAGCGACGTCAGGTTGTCGGCGACAAGAAAGGCAGCCAACACGGCGCCTTGCAGACCGCCACCCAGCAACAGGGTGCGCATGCCGCCGATGCGATCCGATATCCAGCCCGAGATAATGCGTGAAACAATGCCGCAGGCGAGCATCAGGGAGAGCATCTCGGCACCGCGTTGGGCGGTAAAGCCAAGGTCGCTGGCATAGGCGACAATATGCACCTGCGGCATCGACATGCCGACACAGCAGCCGATGCCGGCCAGGCAGAGCGTGCATTGTAGTGTGTTGGGCGCGAGGCCGAGCGGACGGATGAAGCGGCTTTCCCGCGCCGCGTCTTTGGCCTCCACAAGATGCGCCGGCTTGCGGTACAGCAGTAGCGACAGCGGCACCATGATCGCCAGACAAATATAGCCAACCGTGACCAACGCCGAGCGCCAGCCGTTGGCGTCGATCAGATGTTGCAGAATGGGCGGCCAGATGGCGCCGGCAAAATAGGTGCCTGAGAGAACGAAAGCGACCGCCAGGCCGCGTCGTCTGGTAAACCAATAGGAGATATCGGCGATGATCGGCGCGAATACGGCAGAAGATCCGAGCAACCCGGCAAGCAGGGAAAGGGTGGCGAAAAACTGCCACAGGGTCTCCGCCTGGGCGGAGAGAATAAGGCCAACCGGGAACGCTACACTGCCGATCAGAGCCGGCAGCATGGTGCCGAAGCGATCGGCAATCCAGCCATGGGCGATATTGCCGACGCCATAACCCACCATGAACAGCGCGTATGGCAGAGAGCCCATACCACGGGAAATACCAAATTCTGCGGCAATCGGCTTCAGGCCGACAATGCCGATATACATGCCGACCGTCCCTACCGTCATCAAGCCGAGCGAGGCAAAAAGGCGAATGAGCGGGTAGACGCTGCCGTTCGGCGCGGCGCCAGCGGCGTGAGTTAGGGGCTCGTTCATGGGGTTAAAATATACCGAATTTGCGGCCGACGGCATGCGTCGGTGGTTCGCGGTTATGGCCTGCGTTTGCGCGACTATAGAGCGCTTGGCCAGGTGCAGCCAATATTCATCACAAGGGTTATTGGCGATGCGGCACGACTATGCCCCTATGTTCAGGGCGGCACAGCAGGAGGTGAGAAAAATGATCCGCGAGATTTACTATTTTCTGGGCTACGGCCCGAAGGTCCAAAAGCAGCACACGGAGTTGGGTCCCGTTGAATTTTTAGAAGCCATGTTACGCCACGCCGGCGATCTTCCTAGGCCGCCTGATCAAGGCCGGCCGACCGTAATAAGCGGTTGTCCGGCGCTTTTGGTTGGCTTCGATGCCTGCCCGATGTATGACCAACAGAATTTAGCAACGATGACCTGAGGAGAAAATACTATGGCGGACAGCGCCTTCGATACGAAACCGAGCATGTCCACCCATCCTTACGCGGCAGCCGAGCTGGTGCTCGATGCCATCCCTGAGGATGAGCGCCTCTGGGTGCCGATGGCGGACGGCGTGTGGTTTCGCCCACTCATGTTCAACACCGTGCAGGGCGGCTGGTGCCATCTTATTCGCGTGCGCAAGGCCGGCATGGTCAGCCGCCACCGCCATCCCGATCCGGTGCATGGCTTGGTGTTAAAAGGTTCTTGGCGTTATTTGGAGCATGATTGGGTGGCCACTGAAGGCACCTATATTTTTGAGCCGCCGAGCGAGACCCATACTCTGGTGGTCGATGAAGGGGTCGAGGAAATGATCACCTTCTTTCAAGTCACCGGCTCACTCCATTATGTTGACGAAGCGGGCAAAGCGATTGGCTTTGACGATGTCTTCACCCGCATTGACCTGGCGCGGGCGCATTATGAAGAAGTTGGCCTCGGTGCTGACTATGTGAAGAATTTCGTGCGTTAGAGAGTAAATCCCGAGCAGGTGGAAATACCTGCGACGGTGATTCTCTTCAAATTAACAAGCTATGCCGGCAGGCTGGCTGTCAGCATGGTCTCACGTTGATGTCTGCGGTCTGATTCCAGTGCATAGGGGGCACGCTGCAGCGCTGCGGCGATTGAATATTTTGGCCGACTTTTAAGCACCAGCGCGGCTTCCGCTTCGGCTTCCACCCGGCGCGGCAGATTAGCGACAATTACCTGGGTGATTTCATCCTGCACCGCGAACACATCCTCCAGTTCCCGGTCATAGCGTTCGGCCCATAGATGGTGGCCGTCCAACGCGTCAATCAGCTGAACCGTGATACGCACCCGATTATCCGATTTACGCACGCTGCCCTCGACGATATAGCGCACGACGAGTTCGCGCCCCACCTGGATGAGGCCCGTCGCTTTTCCCTTGTAGACAAAGGTGGAATTGCGCGCGATGACGAACAAATCATGATAATGCGAGAGTTCGGTGATGATGTCTTCGGTCATGCCATCGACAAAATATTCCTGCTTCGCGTCGCGGCTCATATTGTCGAACGACAGAAATGCGATGCTTGGTTTTACCTGGTCCGTGTAGTCACTTCCAGGCCGCCTTCAGGCGTTGCCGTGGCGGGCGCGCCATCCGCTTTCGACACACGATACATCCGCACCGGTTGGCTTATCTTCTTAACCGTTTGCTCTCCGAGGTCCGTATAGAGGAGGTCAAGTTTGCCATGCACCTGGTCATAGACGGTGCCAGAAATATAGATGCTGCCGGGCTCAGCGATCTGTTCAAGGCGGGCAGCAATATTAACGCCATCACCCAAAATATCATCGCCGCTGATCATCACCTCGCCGAGATTAATGCCGATGCGAAAGCGCATGCAGCGTCTTCCGGAAGATCGATATTGCAGGTGGCGATGTCTTCCTGCATGGTCAGGGCGCAGCGCACTGCTTCGACCGCGCTGGAAAATTCCGTCAACACACTATCGCCGCCGGTGGCAACAATACGCCCGCCCTTTTCGGTGATGCAGCCGTCAATCGTCTGGCGGCAAGCGCGCAATGTATTGAACGTGCTTTCCTCATCCTCACCCATCAGCCGGCTGTAGCCGGCTACATTTGCGGCAAAAACTGCACCCAAGCGGCGTTTTATGGCGTCTGCTGCCATGTTTCCCTGTGCGCCTCTGCCCTGAAAAACCTAATTTCTTATAGTTTATTCTACGTGCCCAGGTCAGCGTGCGGGCCGGTCTCGGTTAACGCACGGTGATGACAATTCGGCCCACTGCGCGGCGCTCAAGCAGTTCGGCCATCGCCGCCGGTACTTCTTCCAGGGGAAAGTGTTGACTAACCAAGGGCTTGAGTTTGCCTTCCTGCCACCAGCGGATCAGTTCTTCGACGCTGGCGCGCAGTTGATCAGGACGGCGCTGGCGGAAATAGCGTAGCGAAGAGCCCATCGCCGAGCGGTGCTTGACCAACAGCCGGTTGGCCGGAATTTTAGGCACCCCGCCGACAAAACCAATCACCAAAATCCGCCCGCCCCAGCCGAGGGAGGATAGCGCTTCATCGAACAAATCGCCGCCTACTGGATCGTAGCAAACATCCACGCCATTGCCGTCGGTCAGGGCGGCAATGCTTTTCTTCAGGCTGTTG
>Ga0315339_1001718_pt1 | contig 18409 bp, 18 predicted proteins | sample ASW17metaG_FD_204514 | JGI IMG/M metagenome (GOLD analysis project Ga0315339, IMG submission 204514) | Ammonia-oxidizing marine archaeal communities from Pacific Ocean, United States - ASW #17 | ecosystem: Environmental > Aquatic > Marine > Oceanic | place: USA: California | collected 2016-12-05
ATCCCTGATTTATTTCTAGAAGATGGCAACTCTTTAACAAAGATACAATCTGATTTATATAATGATGTTAAATTTCTTAATTATTACGATATTGGAAAAAAATTATAAATGAATTTTATTAATATTATTCCTATTAATATTTATATAATTGTATTTCTTACATTTTGTGGTTTTGCTATTAGATTCAGCCTGGTCTATGTTGGGCAAAAATGGGCGAGAGGGTATCACCACCTAGTCACATATGCGCTTTTACCAAATATTACTTTTATCATAACTACTACCATTGCCAATAACATCGCTTTATCTTTAGGAATGATTGGAGCTTTATCAATAGTTAGATTCAGAAATCCTGTCAAAAGCCCTCTTGAGCTTACAATGTTTTTTGCATTGATTACACTTGGAATTTCAGCTAGTGCGTCTTTCAAATATTCTTTATTACTTTTTGGTATTCTTTTATTTGTTATTTATAGTATTGAATTTATTCAAAATTATTTTCTTAAATATAATAAAACTTTGTATTCACTATCTTTTAATGAAGGTGAGATTTTTAATTTGCTAGAGATTGAATCTTCAACAAATATAGAGATTATTGAAAATAGTGACAATTTAGTAAATTCATATTTTAATTCTGAAGAAAATAAATGGTCTTACAAATTAGCTTTTAAAAATAAAAAAGAACTAAAAGAATTTAAAAAAAATATAGATCAAAACAATCAAATCCTTTCCATTTCCACATCTTTTAATTAAATAATTGAATAATCAAATTAATAAAAAAAAGTATATTTTCTTATTATTGATTATTATTATATTAATAGTTGCTATAATTTATGCTGATAAATTATTTAAATTAAATTCCAATGTTAAAAATGCAATATCAACAGAGTGCTCTAATTTATCATTTCAAAATTCTCAATTATTTCATTCAAAAAACTTTGGAACTTTTAAAATCAGTATTGAAATTAAAAATCAAAGAAAATGGAAAAAATCATTATTATTAAATTTGATACATTCAAATAAAGATGGAAGTTTTACAAATAGAAAAGAGGTTGGCGCAAAATTATATATAAAAAAAAATAATGTAGAATGCTATCTTGATACAAAGATAAGAGCTTACGGAGATCAGGCTGATCACTATCTTGATATCAATAAAGGCAATAGATTTATCTATGAGCTGCCAAGCTTAAGGGTTAAAATTCTAAAAGGTCATATTTATGGAGTTACTGATTTTTTATTACTTAGACCTGAAACTAGAATTGGAAATAATGAAATTTTTATAACAACTCTTTTCAATAATGTAGGTTTGTTATCTCCAAGAACAACTTTAGTAAATGTAAATTTTAATGAAAAAAAATTTCAATTTTTATTTCAAGAAAAAATTAATAAAGAATTTTTAGAAAAAAATAAATTAGTTGAAGGTCCAATTTTTAAAGGAGATGAACGTTTTTTATTTAAATACAGGTTGGATAAAGTATCCACTATATCAAAACATAAACTAGAAAATAAAAATTGGGCTAACAAAAATATTAATAATCAATATGTTGCTAAAGAAGGTCTAGAAATTTTGAATTTAATTAATTTTTTTTATTCTAGTAAACACAATAAACTAATTTTAGTAGATTATTTTACTAGCACATCTGCAACTTTTTTTGAAAAATACTTTAAAGAATTACCAACTTTTGATTCAATGATGTATTCTGTGGGGGCTGTACATGGTCTAGATGTAGACAATAGAAGGTTTTATTATGACAGTTTAAATGAGACTTATAAACCAATATATTACAATGGCTCAGGAACAATTTTACTAAATGAAAATGATTTTACTAGCTTAAATAGTGTCTATAAACGTGAAAATTTTAAAGATGTTCTTAATTCAGCAAGTGTCGGATCTTCAAATGCAATTAGATTGATAGAAGATATAGATGTAAAGAAATTTCAAAAAGATTTATCTAAAAGAGGAGTTGATTTTCAATATTCTGAATTATTAAAGACAATTGATGCAATAAAAGAAAAATTAATCTTATTAAATAATTTAGAAGATAAGAATTTAGTTAAATCAAACAACAAATTTCAAAATAATTTAGTTAATGACGATATATTTAAAGAAAATTTAAGTATTAAGTATTTATTTAGCAATAACAATAATGAAAAAGATTTTTTATTATGCACTATAATAATAAATGAATGTGAAAATTTAGAACTATCTCAAAGAGATTTAACAAAAGCATTGGCTCAAGAGCTAATAATTAACAATTATAATATAGTATATTTTTCTCGCATAAATTATTTGCTTAATATTGAAGATTTGAGAAAATTAATATTTATAAAAAATAAAACAAAAAAAAATATTATAAAAGTTGATGAAAGTTTAGAAATTGCAATTAATGGTAAAGTATCTCATCAAATTGATTATAGTAGAAAAGAAATCAAGTTTTATAGATATGATTCTTTGTCAAATATTGTATTTAATAAATCTAAAATTTATAACTGGAAAATAATATTTTATGATAAATCGAAAAAGGCAGATAATTTTGTTTCTAGGGATAAAAGAAATTTATCAGGATGTGTTAATTTTTATGATTCATATGTACAAGATATAGAAATATTCTCATATGGCTCTAATTGTGAAGATGCAATTAACTTTGTCAATAGTAAGGGGAATATCAATAAAGTTGTAATCTTTAATTCTCATCATGATGCCATAGATTTTGATTATTCAAATTTCAACATAAAAGAATTAAGAGTTTATAAATCTGGCAATGATTGCATTGATTTATCCTATGGGAATTATGATATTTCAAAAGTTGATGTTTATGAATGTGGTGACAAAGCTATTTCCGTGGGAGAGGCATCGTTAGTTAAAATTGATCATTTTAATAGCGATATATCAAAGAATAGTATTGTTGCTAAAGACTTTAGTTTGCTTAATATCAATAAAGCTAAAATTATTAATACCGAAACTTGTGTATCTGCTTATTCAAAAAAGCAAGAGTTTTATGGTGCTTCTATTTTTATAAATAATTTGTTATGTAATAATTATAAAACAAAAAAATATGAACAAAATGGATCAAGCATAAAAATTAAACAATGACTTATGTCTTTTAGAATAGAAAAAAAATATTTAATTGAATCAAATCAAGTATTTGATGCAAAAAAATGGATATTAAATAATAATTTTAATAAACTTTACCCAGCAAGAATTATTGAAAGCATTTACTTTGAGAATAGTCACAATGATATGTTTTTAAACTCTGAAGAGGGCTGTACGCCAAGAAAAAAAATTAGAATAAGATACTATCCTGATGAAACTAAAACAAAAAAATATTATTTAGAAATAAAAACTTCAAGCGCTGAAGGAAGATACAAAAAAATTGAAAAAATCAAAAATCATATTTTTTTAAATTTATTAAAATTAGGTTATATGGATCCAATTTATGGTTTTTGCAAAAGTAAGTTAAAAGTTAATTTTTACCGTAATTATTATATTTGTAATAATTATAGAATTACTATGGATAAAAATATCACATATTCACAAGTTTGTAATTCTTTAATTAAATCTAAAGATAAATTTAATATTTTAGAAATTAAAACTACTTTTGATCATCCGCAAGATTTTTTAGATAAAGTTCCATTTCAGGAAATAAGGTTTTCAAAATATTGTAGAGGATTTAAGTTACTTAATTAATATTGGTTACAAAATACGAACTCCTCTACGAGGGTTAGTCTGAATGTTGACAGTAAATGCATCGCCAACCACGAGAAATGTTGAGAGGTTAATTAAAAAGGATAGGCTAAATAATTTTTTATCAAATAGTTTATTAATAATAGTAACATCTCCATTATTAGTTAAGATATAACTTTGATATGGCAAAATTAACAAACAGAGCAATTACTAATCTTACATTTATTAATTCAAATCCCATCATTTTTAAGTTTATTGCAAATATTTGCAGCAAAATGTTGAAACATCAAAGACTAAGAATTAAAAGGTCAGAATGAAATTTACACAGACCCTCACAAAACCAAAAAACTTTTTTGCAAAAAATTTTATAACTTTGGATTTTTAACTGAGTGTTACTTAATGGAAATAAGTCAAACAAATTTAAGAAAAAGGATTTTAGATGGAAGATAATAAACTTCGGAAACTTTTAAAAAGTTTAAAGACTATTGTTATTATAGGAGCTTCAGCAAATCCAGTTAAGGCTTCTTTTTTTGTCGGTAGATACTTTATTCTCAGAGGTGTAAGAATTATACCAATTAATCCTAAATATGAAGGGCAAAAACTTTGGGGAGAAAAATTTTTAAAAAGTATACAGGATATAGATAGTCAAACAAATGTTGATATGGTTGATATTTTTCGACCATCTAATGAAGTTTATCCGATAGTAAAAGAATCAATAAAATATCTAAAACCGCTTGGATGTAAAACGATCTGGATGCAAATTGGTATAAAAAATCAAAGAGCAGCTCTTGAAGCAAAAAAAAATGATTTGAATGTTATAATGGACGAATGTCCAAAGATAGAATACCAACGTTTATTTGGAGAATTAAGAGTTGCTGGATTTAATACTGGAATAATTTCGTCAAAAATTGATTTATAATTTAAATGCAAAAAAGAAAAAATAAATACAAATTTGATACACTTCAAATACACGCTGGTTCTAGACCTGATCCCTTCACAGGAGCTCGTCAAGTTCCAATCTATCAAAATACAGCTTATGTTTTTAAGAGCATTTTACATGCTGAAGCTTTATTTAATTTGCAGGAGTTGGGACATATTTATTCAAGATTATCAAACCCAACTGTTTCTGTTCTTCAAGAAAGAATTGCAACTCTTGAGGGGGGAATTGGAGCTATTTGCTGTTCCTCAGGTCATGCAGCTCAAATATTATCTCTATTTCCTTTAATGCACCCGGGAGATAACATAATAGCATCATCTAGACTTTATGGTGGTACAATCCAACAGTTCTCAAACACAATTAAAAAGTTTGGTTGGAAAGCTAATTTTATAGATATTGATGATTTTAAGGCTATAAATAAAGCGGCTGACTCAAATACAAAAGCAATTTTTTGCGAAAGTATTTCTAATCCAGGAGGTCATGTTACGAATTTACCTAAGGTAGCTAAAATAGCTAAGAAACTTTCTATACCTTTGATTGTCGATAATACTGCTGCCACACCTTACTTAATTAAACCTTTTGAATTTGGAGCTGATTTGGTGATACACTCAACGACAAAATATATGTCTGGAAACGGAACCTCTATTGGTGGCGCTCTAGTAGACTCAGGAACATTTAATTGGTCAAAGAACAAAAAATTTCCATCTCTTTCAGAACCAGAAGCTGGTTATCACGGACTCAGATTTCACGATACCTTTGGACCTTACTCGTATATTATTTATGGAATTGCAGTTAGCATGAGAGATTTGGGAATGACGATGGCTCCTCAAAATGCCTTCCATACGCTTTTAGGTCTAGAGACACTATCTCTTCGTATGAAACAACATGTAAATAATGCAATAAAAGTATCAAAATGGTTAGAAAAACATCCATTAATTGAAAAAGTATCTTATGCAGGACTTAGTTCATCCAGGTATGCAAAAATTGTGAAAAAAATATTCCCTAGAGGAGCTGGTGCACTTTTTACAATTGCATTAAAAGATGGTTATGAAGCCTGTAAACAATTAGTAAATAACGTCGAACTTTTTAGTCATGTTGCTAATCTAGGTGATACTCGATCATTAATTATACATCCAGCGTCAACTATTCACCGTCAATTAACTAAAAAACAACTAATCAAAGCTGATTTAGCTCTAAATGTGGTTCGGTTGTCCATCGGCATTGAAGATCCTGCTGATTTAATAAATGATCTTAAGCAAGCACTAGATAAAAGAATACAAAATTAAACAAAGGTCTACGAAGTAAAACTACGATGGTATCTGTTGTAAGACTCCATATCTATCTCCATAGAGTAGTACTCCGCCAGCCACGAGTAATGTTGAGTAATTTAGTTTATTGCTTTAAATTGTATTACTTAATTTCTTTCGGATTGCACTTTTTGCGTTTCATCTTCTTCAGGTATTTCTTTTTGATTTTATCAAGATAATAATCGTATGGACAAGCAGCATATTTATACCCCCTACCTGTAGGATGATTTTCATATTTTTTTAATCTTTTTGGTAAATCATTATTATTACTAATATCAAGCACACCAAAATCCCAAGATCCAGCCATTGGAGTTCCTTTTGTATAAGCTACTATTTCTCCTGCCTTAACTTTTAAAGGAGGCAAAACTTTAGCATTAGGTGCAGAATCTTGATCTTCATTAATTTTAATATTACCAATATATTTCAATATTCTATCAGATGGTGTATCCAGATGATCAAATCGATAAACCAATTCACAACCTACTTGAAACATCAAGCGCCACTGTATATCTTTTAATCCAGAAGCACTTAATCTATAACGTGTTTGGAGTATCAAATAAGAATCAATAGGCGCGTATACTGGTACCGGTTTATCTATAATAACTTTATTTCCCTTACGTCCTTTATTTTTTAAAAAAATATAAGTATGATTTTTTAAATTACCCTGAGGAGTTTGACCCCATCTTTCCAGTTTTTTTATTTGGCTAAAATCCGTTATATCATTTATAAAAACATGTTTGGGTGAACTAATGCAATTTTCAACTTTGTTTCCATCAAAAATATCATAATAATAATCCTGCGTGTTGTATCCTAAGGCAAGACTTCCTTGCCACGCAGAATCTGGGTTTTTTTGACAACCTACAATTAATGTATTTTCTTTATTATTAGGTTTGTCTGAACTTGAAAAAATAACTTCCTGATATCTTTTATCCCCAAGCATTTTTTTAAAACATTTATTTAAAGCTGGATCATTTAAATTATATTTACTTTTATTAATATTTCCTAAGCATTTTCCAATCTTATTTTTTTCATTATTATTAGGCGACCGCAAACCTTGTAAAAAAATTTCAGTATAAGCTTTTTGACTAAATGATTTTTTTAAACAAGAGTTTAGATTTGGATCTTCTAAATTTATTTTTTTTCCTACTTGTTTTTTTGATACATCAATTTTTTTTTGTTTTATTGATCCATCAGACTGACAGGAATTATTGACTAATTTGTAACCTTCAGGACATGAATTTGATTCATTATATTGATCATTACTTGCAACAACAGTATTAGTTTTTAATTCGGAAAGGCATTTATAAAATGCTTTAAAATCATTCTTTCCAGGATTTTTAGAAAATTGTTTTGTTATGAGACTGTTATAGGATTTATTAGATAATTCATTTTGAAGACAAAGCTGCAATTCTGCATTTGATTGAGAAATCAATAATTTTTGAACGCATTGATCTGCAGCACCTTCCATTTTTTGAGTGATACTGGATGTATACTCAACTGCTTTTTTGTAATCCTTTTCCCCCAAATTTTCTTTTAAACATTTTTGATATTCATTATTGTTAAGACTAAAAATATTAAATTTTGATTCAATATTATAAAACTCATAAAGCCAATAAATTTCAGCTTTTGATATTGAAGAATATAATAACAAAATGATCAAATATATTAATATTTTTTTCATCACGATTACCTTACCACCAACCATGAGGAATGTTGACAGTAAATGCATCACCATTCCCTTCAATTTATGTTATTTTGAAAAAATGGTGGTACCATGGTGGTACCATGAAATTTTTAAAGGTCAGTCGGATGAAAAAAAGTGTTGAAAAACAAAGAGTGCCTGTAGCTCAGTAGGATAGAGCACCAGATTCCTAATTTGGGTGTCAGAAATTTGAAAATTATTCTATTTTAAATGATGCAACACATTCAATATGATGTGTCATTGGAAACAAATCCAAACCTATAATACTATTTAAAATATAATTATTATCAAGTAAGATTCTAGTATCTCTTGCCAATGATGCTGGATTACAAGAAACATATACAATAGATTTTGGTTTTTTTTCTATAATTTGATTTATAACTTGTTTGCTTACTCCATTTCGTGGAGGGTCTAATATAACTATATCAATATTTTTAACTCTACCTAATTTTTGTTCAACTTTTCCATGATGAATAATAATATTTTTTTTATTTTGAAACATTTTTTTTGCATCTTTAATACAATCATTATCTCTTTCAATAAGGTGCACTTCTCCTTCTTCTCCAGTTAATTTTGACATTGGAGAAGTAAAAAGTCCTACACCTCCATATAAATCACAAATTTTATCTCCCAATGTTATGTCAGCATATTTAATAACTTGTTCCAATAATAAACGAGGGGCATTTTTATGACTTTGCCAAAAACTCTGAGGTGAAACTATATATGTATTATCTTCAACAACTTCTTTTAATTCATGTGCGCCTGATATATTTTTTCCTAACTGATTAACATTTATTTCATTTTCACTAGAAACTGACACACTTAATTTACCCTCCACATTCCAATGCTTACTAAATACTTCTGAATGATTTATTTTTTCAACAGCAATTAAACATTCATCAATTTCTATGATTTTACTACTTCTATGGGAATAGAAACCTGTTTTTCCATTGTTAGAAATAGCTAAATCTAAACGCGATCTCCAATGAAGTCCAGTTGCTGGCTCAGTAGAAATAATATCTGGATCAATATTGATTTTTGTGATGCGGTTGAATTGATCTTGAATTATGTTTTTTTTTAATTTTTTTTGAATTTCTGATGATATATGTTGAAAATCACAACCTCCACAACCCCCTGGTTTAGAATATTTACATGGAGGCTTAACTCGGTCTTTAGATATTTTTAATATCTCAACAGCATCACCAAAAGCTAATTTAGAATTTATAGAAGTAATTTTAACTTTAGCTATCTCTCCTGAAATTCCATGCCTAACAAATACTACTTGATTATTATGTCTCGATATAAAATGTCCTCCATGGGCAATTTTACCAATATTTAAAGTAACAATGTCGCCAATATTTAAATTCAATGAATTTTTTTCATAATTTTATAACTTGATAATTATTTATTTTTCTTTTCTTTTTTTGCAGCTTTTTTATCTTTAATGCTTTTCTTGGGTTTTCCTTTTGTATTTTTCTTTTTATCCATTCCTTTAGACATAATCCATTACTCCTTTTTTGATATTAAAACTTTATAGATTAAAATAAACGCTTTCGTAAAAAAAAGAAGACACAATCTAATAATTAATGTGATAAAATCAATTAACGGTGGTGCCATGGTGGTACCAAAAAACTTTTAGAGTTTTGGCGAGCTTTGAAAAATCGTTGAATTAGTTAGTTGTGTCCGTAGCTCAGTAGGATAGAGCACCAGATTCCTAATTTTGGGGTCGCATGTTCGAATCATGCCCGGCACGCCAAAATATAATTATAATATTTTAATAAATAGAATATATACAAAACAAATATTTTATGGACAATTCAGGCAGCATAACGGTTGGTTATTGGAGTACAAAAGGGCTTGGTTCAGTATGCAGACAGATAGTTTTGTATTCTGGAAATAAACTCAAAGCTAAAAATTATAAACTTCAACCAATTGTTAAGGATAACATAATTACTTATGATGCAAGTGAATGGGCAGAGAATGATAAGATTGATTTAAAAAAAAGAAATAGTTTGATTAATTTACCTTACATAGAATTAATAGACTCTAGTGGAAATGAACTATTGATTTCACAATCTAATGCTTGTTTATCATATTTAGGTAGAAAATTTAAAATGTTTGGAGTGAATGAAATTGAACAAATTCAATGTGAACAATTGCTTTTAGAAACTAGTGATTTACGAAATATTATTACTTCTTTTGCTTATACTCATTTTAAAAATAAAGATTTAGAATATGAAGTTGCAAATGAGGTATTCACTGAAGCATTTCAAAATACAAATGCTGGCAAAATGCAAAAATTTGAACACTGGTTTGATACAAAAGAAAATAATGAAAATTATTTTTTAGTTAATGATATAACTGTAGCTGACTTTAATCTCTTTGATATTTTAGATTTATATATTGAATTCTTAAAACATTATAATTTTACAGAAGGAAAGAATAATAATGATTTGCTAGGAGCATTAGGTTATCCAAATTTATCAAATTTTTATCAAAACTTCTTAAATTTACCAAAAATGCAAAAGTATTATGAGTCTGTATTTTATAAATTGCCCTATACAAATAAATCAGCTAATTTTGGATCAGGAATAAAAGGTAATAAATGGGATGCAAAAAACCAATTAGATGAAACTCCAAAAGAAATAATAATCAATTAAATATTATTTTACAACAGATCGTACTGATGATGACTTGCTGTGGAGAGACAAACAGGGTTTTGGTTTGGATCAGATTGAAGAAAAAAGAGTTAAGGAACTGTTGAAAAAGAAATAAACAGCCCCATCAACCACGAGGAATGTTGACTAAGAAATAAACTTGTATTACCTAAATTAATATGGATTTTAATCACTTTCTTACAAGTTATATGCCTGACCCTACCGTTGGATCAAAGAAACATTTTCAAAATATGATTGATCAAGCAGTTTTGGCAGAAAAATTAGACTATCTTTCTGTTTATATCCCTGAACATCATTTAGTTAATATTCTAATGATGCCCTCCCCATTACAAATGGCTGTTAAATTAGCAACGTTAACAAAAAAAATAAATCTAGTGACTAGTGTAGCTGTCCTCCCTCTTCATGACATGAGAATCTATGCTGGAGAAGTAGCTACTGCAGATATTCTTACAGAAGGCAGATTAATTCTTGGTGTTGCAAGTGGAGCATTTGCTTGGGAAATGGATAGATTGGGTTCACCGATTGAACATTCAAAAGAGAAATTTATTGAATCTTTAGAAGTGTTGGAATCATTACTAACAAAAGAAAATTTTTCTTATGAGGGCAAATATTACAAATTTGATTCTATTACAATTATGCCAAGACCAATAAGCAATCCCCTACCCATAATGATTGCTGCAATGAATCTAAATAGTATTCGCAATGCTGCAGCAAAAGGATATCATGTACAATCTACGGTTCTGTCAGGAACAAAAGAACTATTATTGGAACGTACTGATGCTTTCAAAAATGGAAAGATAGAAGCAGGGGAGAAAGGAAAATCATTAAAATTATCAATGCAAAGAGTTGCTTATGCTGCGATAAATGAACAAGATGCTAAAGAGAAAAATAAATTGGCCTATGAATATTATAAACGCTTTGATAATATGTTTATTGGACCTGGAAAAGTTAATAAAGGATTGATTGAATCGTTGCCACGAAAACAAAGTTTAGAAGAATTAACAGAGAATTTATTAATTTGTCCCCCTTCTGAAATGATAGATAAACTTGGCATATATGCAGAAGCGGGTGTGGATGAGATCATTATAAGTGCTGGTTTTGGACAAACACAAGAAGAAATGTTAGAATCAATGCATCGTATAAGTGAAAAAGTAATACCTTATTTTAAAGACATCAATTCTAAAGTTACTTAAGAAAACAAGATTTACATTATGATAAAACCTATTGTTTGTGATTATTCAATTGAAGGCAAGGGACAGCCACTATTTCTAATTCATGGTATTGGAGCAACTAGAGATGCCTGGCGATTTATGATTCCCAAATTAAAAGAACATTTTACTGTAATATCATATGATCTACGTGGACATGGCACATCTCCTATACCTTCAAATGAATTTAACCTTGAAGATCTCGTTCTTGATCTTGAACTTTTAAGAGATCGTTTAGGTTTTGATAAGAGTCATTTTGTTGGCCATTCTTTAGGGGGCATGATTGCACCAGCTTATGCACGAAAATATCCTAATCGTGTAATATCTCTAGGATTACTATCAACTGCAGCTGGAAGAACTAAAGAAGATAGATCCAAACTTTCTAATGTTATTAAGTCTATGGAAAACAATGGCATTCCTCGTATACTGAGTACTTTAATAAGTAGATGGTTTACAGATGAATTTATTGCAAATAATCCAGAGATTGTAGAACAAAGAATTAAACAAGTAACAAACACAGACCCTAGGATTTTTTTAAATGTTTTTCGTATTTATGCTAATACTGAAATGTCTCCGTGGCTCAATGAATTATTAATTCCAACTCTAGTATTAACAGGAGAAAATGACGGGGCGTGTAATCCGCGTTTAAATAAATTAATTGCTGATACTATACCAACGTCAAAACTAATAATCTTACCAAATTATAAACATTCTATATTAATCGAAGCACCTGATGAAATATCAGAAAATCTTATTCAGTTTATGCTATAAAACTGATGACTACAAGGAATGTTGAGTGCTAAATTAAAACAGCTGTTGTCTAATTAATTTTTTTCTGACACATTCGTCTTATGGAAATAAAATTACTGTCAGGAGCCTGTGGAGCAGAAATTATAGGTATAGATTTGCGTGATACTTTAGACGGCAATATCAAAATTATTAAAGATCTATTATTTGAACACAAAGTAATTTTTTTTCACAATCAAGATATTACCCATCAAGAACAAATAGATTTATCAAAATGCTTTGGTCCTATTGAAAAACATGCTTATGTAAAAGGACTTCCTGAATACCCAGAAATATTAAGAATTGTTAAAGAACCATTTGAAAAAAATAATTGGGGAGAAAATTGGCATAGTGATGTAAGTTATAATTCAGAACCAACACTTGCTGTTATTTTAAAATCTGTAGAAATACCCCCAATTGGAGGTGATACGATGTTTGCTAATATGGAACTAGCATGGGAAACATTGGATCAGAAAATAAAAAATAAAGTAGAAGACAAAAAAGCATTGCATAGTTCATTAGGAGCAGCTTTTTTCGTAGATAATTATAAAGGAATGGAAGCCAGAGATACTAATTTAGAGGAGTACTCTAATGAACACCCAATAGTAAGAACCCATCCTGAAACAGGTAAAAAAATATTATATGTAAATTGGACTTATACGAAAAGTATCGTTGGTATAGATAAAGAAGAAAGTGATGATTTACTAACCAAAATTTTTAAACATCAAGAAAGATTAGAGTTCACTTGCAGATTCAAATGGACAAAAAATGCTGTGGCTATTTGGGACAATAGAAGTGTTATACATTATGCAATAGCTGATTATTTTCCTAACAGAGGTTTGGGGCATCGAAGAATTATGGACAGAATTGCGATTAGAGGAGAAAAACCATTTTAATTAAAGCTTCTCCAATTTAAGATTTTTTATTCTACCACCAACCATGAAGAATATTAAAAGGTTATTTAAGGTGTTGATTTATTAATTGTATTAATTTTGTAGACGCTAGTTGGGAAGCTATATCATTACGCCCATACATAACACCATTATGCTCACACTCTTTAGCGTACTCCTTATAAAATTTATCTTCCCTTACATTCCAGTCAAGATAATTATCCAATTCTATTCTCATATCATTGAGTCTCCAGGATCTGGTATAATCTTTCGCAATCCAAAATTTACATTTATCCGTAACATACCACGCCATAGGTTCAAACTTCGGTTTTCCGTCCCATTCACCATATGGATCATCAAAATTATGGTAAGCATCAGGAAAAACATCAATTGACATATCATAACTAAGTTTATTAAAAGTAGTCACCATGTTCTGGCAATGAATTGGAGGTACTGCATCTTTCTCTCCTATAAAAAAATGAAGTTTGTTTTTAGAATAATTGGGTTCATCAAAATACCGGCAAAAAGGATAATAAGGTACTCTTAAAGCAAAATCACTTTCATTCCCCACAATTGATTTTCTAATTATATCTAAACCAGTCCAAAGAGCTACTTGTCCACCCCAACTAAATCCTGTAATACCAATTTTATCTGAATCAACTTTTGGATGTTTTTGTAAAAATTTTAGAGCATATAAAGCATCTGCTGCCCCCATCCACGGAGTTAGGATGTTGAAATTTCCAGCACCAATTGGATTAAACCTACTTAGCCCTCTTGATTTGCAGTTATCAAGTTCTAGTGTAGCAACGCCTTCTTTTTTGATATCCACACCATAAGTAAAATTCCTCATATTGTATTCGCAACCTGAATTCACGATCATAATCATGACGGGATATTTATCTTTATCTCCATCAGGAAGAGTTAACAATCCTGGTATAGTGAATTTTTCATCATTCTCTACACCATCAACATAATCTAAAAGATTCTTTGGGGAATAAGACTCAAAAGATATTTCTTCTGTTCTGTGAAGTGTAGCTTTACAACCATCGCCGCTTTTTACTTGTATTGTGTTGTTACTAATTAATTTACCTTTCCACTTATCTTTATCTTTCCAAGGAGTTTCATCTTTAACTGTAAAAGAATTTTTTTTAAATTTAAATGATTCTATTTTGCTAGTTCTATCTCCGTGATTAATCCATCTATCATTCTTAAATTTTTTTTTGCCACCTTCTTCTAGAATTGTAAAATCCATTGCGGCTGAGAATTTTCCATTACCGAGTTTGTATTCACCACCACCCCATTTATTGTCTTTATCCCATTTACAAATAGTAATTCCGCGCCATCTTCCATCTATAGTTGCATCGGGATCAAGAGATTTTGAGAAAACATTTTTTGAGTAGGAAATAGTAGTAAGTATAATTGATATTGATAAATAATAGAAAATTTTTTTCATCCCAATCATCCTACCACCATACACGAGAAATGTTGAAGATATATATTAAGCAAAAGAAATATTATTTGTATTTTAAGATCCCTCAACTAAAACTAAATGAGTATTAGATGCTAATTCTCTCACTGCTTTAGCTGCTTGGTATTTTTCTGATTCATAAAATTTACGAGCAATATCAATATTTTCAAATTCAATAACTAAAGCAATGCCTAAATTCTCACCTTCTCTCACATCAGGATTAGGTTCACGAACAAGAACTTTACCTCCGTATTCAGCAATAGTTGGTCCAGCCATTTGCCTAAATTTTTCCATACCTTCTTTGTCATGAACACTAAGATGTGCAATTAAATAACCTTTTTTCATCATCAGTTCCTTTTATAAATTTATCCTACCATCAACTACGAGGAATGTTGAGAGTAAAAGCGGGAAATGAATCCCGCTATTTTCTTTCAATTATATAATTAATTTTTATTCAGACTTTCTGCTTTGCATATAGAACAGTACGGCAAAGATAGCAAAAAACACTAAATTAAAATAACCAGTAGCTCCTCCTGCTTTTCCTGCCATGATATGGTATCCAACGATTAAAAACCATAGTACATTGCCAATCGCCCACAACTGCCCTAAAGATGAAAGTGCATCACCGGCAATATCAGGAATTCGCCATTCCACCAAAGCAAGAAAAAAGATTGTTACACCAAGAAATTGACCAAGAGTAATCAAATCTGGTGTAGGTGTTATTTTAGCCATTTCAAAAAATGTGCTAGCCATAAACAGCAATCCCAATGCATTAAATGCTGCAAATACAGCGCTAATACGAAAAACTAATTTTAAATCCATAAAGTCCTCCTTTGAATTAACACTAATACTTTAACATTTTCAAAGAGGAAAGTTGAGTTTTATAAAGTAGATCAAATATGCATGAAAATTGATGAAAATGAGATGAAATTAAATCTAAATGAGAGGTAAAGAGAAGTTACATAGAATCAAAAGTCTAAGATTTTCAAAGAAATGATCCATTACCTTCTATTTTTTACACAGACCTCTTATGTAAGCTCAAAGTCGTACAGAAGTTATTTAGAGAAGTTTAAATATTTTATTTAGATGTGTCTGTCAGTATGGTAAAATCAATTAATGGTGGTACCAGAGTGGTACCAGAAACTTTTTAAAGTTTAAGCAAGCTGGAAAAAGGTAGAGAAACAAAGGAGTGCCCGTAGCTCAATAAGGAGGAGACTTTATGCGCGTTGGAGTAATTGGATTAGGGGATATGGGGAGCGGATTGGCAAAAAATCTTATTCTTAATAAATTTGAAACAATAGGATTTGATTTAAATAAAAAAAGAATGGAAGATTTTAAAAATATGAATGGTATTTCAGCTCATTCTATATCTGAAGTAGGAGAATTTTCTGATGTTGTTTTTGTGATGGTTATGAATGGCAATCAAGCTAAACAAGTAATTGTAAGTAAAGACGGTCTTATCAATCATCTTAAAAGAGGTAGTACAGTTATATTAACAGCAACAATTAAGCCCTTGGAAGCAAAAAAAATTGGTGAAACAATGAAATATAAGAAAATTAACATAATTGATTCTCCAGTATCTGGAGGTTTTCTTGGGGCGCAAAATGGAACTTTAACAATGATGGCGGCTGGGGAAAAAAATGTACTTGAACAATGTAAATCTGTTATGGAAGCTGTATCCAAAACTATTCACCATGTTGGAGTTAAATCGGGAGAAGGTCAAATTGTAAAAGCTTGTTTACAATCACTTATAGGCTCAATCTTTTCTGCTACCTTTGAAGCCGCAGCTCTTGCAGCAAAAGCAGGAGTTAAAGGAGAAACTTTATTTAATGTTTTTTCAACTTCTGGTGCTGGATGTAACGTTACTAACACTGCTTTAGAAAACATTATTGATAGAAAATTCTCAGGAACTGGAAGTTCCATATCTACAATGCATAAGGATTTAACTATTGCATTAGATTTAGCAGAAAGCTTAAGTGTTCCACTTCATACAGCATCAACTGCTATGCAATTATTTCATGCAGGAAAAGCTAAATTTCCAGACGGTGATAATTGGGTTGTTACAAAGGTAATAGAAGAAATAATTGGAGCTGAACTACATAGATAAGGAGATTAAGTGAAATTAGGTGTAATTTGTGACGGTATAAGTAGAAATTTAGAACACGCTCTTAAAGTAATGGATGAGTTTAATTTGGAATACGCAGAATTACAATATGTTGGTGAAAAAGAAGTTGGCGACCATTCTAGAAAAGAAACAAATGATATAAAGAATTTATTAGACCATTTTAACAAATCCGTTTCTTGTTTATCTCGCCATATATTTGCTGGCTTAACTTCTAAAAATGTTCCTGGAGATCTTGATCATCAGAAACATATGGATGCTTTGAAAAGAGTTATTGAAATGGCTCATATTGTAAAATCTCCTCTTGTGAGGATCATGAGTAATAAAAAAGAACAGATATTATGGGGCAAAGGCGGAGCTGAAAAATGGAATGTACAACATGGTGCTTGGGACTCTCTGCCTCCTCTAATAGAACCTGCTGTTGAGTTAGCAAAAAAAGAAGGATTAATTCTTGTAGTTGAAACTGGAAATGGAACAATGATTAATTCTAATTACACAGCGAAAAAATTGATTGATGATCTTGGCGACAAAGATACTTTAAAAGTTCTTTGGGATCCAGGAAATAACTGCTGGTGCCATGAATTGGCATATCCTGATGGATACAATGAAATTAAAGATGGTTATATTGGTCACATACATATTAAAGATGTCAAGGTTGATACACCGAGAGCAACTTTAGAAGTTAAAAAAATGGGCGAAGGACAGTTAGCTCATTTATTTAAACCAATTGCAGTTGCACTTCGTAATGATAATTATAGCGGTGTAATATCATTTGAAAGTGTTTTTCACCCAGGTAATAATAACTTTGAAGATGGCTTTAGAGAATGCATAGATCTTTTTAAGGAGTATTTTGAATGAGTATTATTACCTAAATTAATATGAATTTTAATCACTTTCTTACAAGTTATCTGCCTGATCCTACCATTGGATCAAAGGGCACTTTTAAATGCCCTTGACATTAAAATTTAAAGATAAATTTTATCTGATAATCCCCATATAAGTATTGCCGATGATACAACCATAAATACAGAAAGACCTAGATCAGTTAAGCTGTTTTTAGCTTCGAGATCCTTATCTATTAACTTAAAATAAAATAAAGATTCATATAAAAGTTGAGCAGCTGAAATAATAAAAATCAAGTTAAAATACACCCATGTTCCTTCAGGACCGCCTGATCTAAAGATAATATAAATTCCTATTAAGAAGAAACCAAATGCAAAGGTTCCGATAAACCTGACAAGATAGATAGCACTCCTGTCTACGTTAAATTCTTTTACTAGACCTTCGGGCGCAAAATATATTCTAACAAGATAAACACCAAACAATCCAGTAACTAAAATGTGAATGATTAGATAAAAAATATTACCAAAATTTTCAATCATAAGTACTCCTTTCAGTAATTTATAATTTCACTGGGCTCAATTCCCACACTTGAACACTTTCAACACATTCATCAAAAATGGTTTTTGCTATCGGATTATTACCTGAAGCAAATTCTTTCAGACCTTCTTCATTATGGACAGAGATTTTAAACATAACATAACTTTTATTTGGTGCTACTGCTGGAACTGTTTTTTCAACATGAGCAACACTTGCTCTTACGCTCATTCCTTCATCAGATTGCATCCATCC
>Ga0315339_1001720_pt1 | contig 18372 bp, 15 predicted proteins | sample ASW17metaG_FD_204514 | JGI IMG/M metagenome (GOLD analysis project Ga0315339, IMG submission 204514) | Ammonia-oxidizing marine archaeal communities from Pacific Ocean, United States - ASW #17 | ecosystem: Environmental > Aquatic > Marine > Oceanic | place: USA: California | collected 2016-12-05
TCGGATGCATCCGCCGCGTTCCATCGGTTCATGTCGCGCGCGGCATTGCGTCCGTGGGGAAAAACTCGGGAATTGCTGTTGAGATCGTAAATAAAGAGATACGCGGCGTTGTCGGCAGAATGGGCGAGTATTAGATCTGTCAGGGTAGCGACCTCCGCCTCGCCGGTCTGTGCGGCAAGCAGATGAACCGCCAGCACCGCATCCGCGCGGGGTGCCTCCTGCGTGCCAGCCGCGTGCGCCGCAGTCAGCGCGAGCACAAAAATACATCCAAACCAGATCCCGCGCATGCCAAACTCCGCTGCCCCGCCTTCTTGCTGCTGCCTCTGCTAGGCCAGACAGTCAAGGGCATTGGCGCAAAAACCATTACTTCCCGTCGCCTCTACGTCTTCTAGGAGTCGGCAAACAATTTCTTCTACTGTCGTTCCTATGTTGACGCGATCCCACTAAAAGATCAAACAGCCATTTTTCATTTCGATCAAAATTTTGCGAACATCCTCTCGATCTACGGAAACCCGCGTGAGAGCCCCGCAGTCTGCGGTATGGATTGTGTTACGCCTCCTTCTTTTTCACTTCGATTTACGCAGCAAAATGGCTCTGCTGCCGCCGCAACACGGCAATTTTTGTTTGCCATTGATCTGCATTGATGCACGCATCGCCCATATCCTCGACGAACTTGGCTGCCTGCCGTTCAGGCCGTCCGACGGCGCACTGCTGTTCCACCTTCTGAGCAAGTTCTATGAGCGCATCAGCATCATCATAACAACCAACGTTAGCCCAACCATGGGTTTTTTATGTCGGATGGTGCGGACATCTGGCTTGACGGCAAAAATCCAATGAAATATGCATTTTTGGGCAGCGCGGGCGTTGTGTAATGGTAAGACCTCAGCCTTCCAAGCTGATGACGCGGGTTCGATTCCCGCCGCCCGCTCCAAGAATTCGTTTCCGGCAAATTGCCGACAAAAGGTGTGAAACGTAGTTAGTAAGCTGTTGTTAAAAGGAGTGGAATGCGGTTGCTGACTCTTGTCTTCCAAGCTGATGACGCGGGTTCGATTCCCGCCGCCCGCTCCAATTTGCCTACCGCTTGTTATTCGAAAGCCTCCATGTTCAACCGACGCCGCAATCAGCAGGATCAGGTTGCCAAGGTTGAACAGGCCGAAGGCGAAACCAGCTGTGTTTTCGTGGGCTCTAAGGGTTTGATGAAACAATGCGAAACCCATCAGCCGCTGCCAAATGACGCCAAAGGCAAATGGCCGCGCCAGGCGCTGAAATCGCATCAGCCGGGCGGGCGCATCTACGTGCATGCCACCGCGCTGCAGGATTTCACCCGCGACGCGCTGGGTCGTATCGACAGCCCGTTTATACTGGTGACCGGCGATAGCGTACCAGACGTCAGTCGCGAAAATCTTGGTGACAAACTGGTTGATAAAATCCTGACGCATCCGCATCTGATCCGCTGGCATGTGCAAAATCTTGGGCTGGACCACCCCAAGGTGCACGCCTTGCCGCTTGGGTTGGATTACCACACCATCAGCCGCAATCGTCGCCCTGAATGGGGCCCAAGTGCGTCGCCCCGCGCGCAAGAGGATATGCTGCATACGATCCGCGCGCTGTCACAACCGCTGTCGGATCGCAGCATAAAAGCCTATTGTAACTGGCATTTCGCCATCAAAAACGGTGACCGCGCCGAGGTGATCAAGGCCGTTCCCACTGCGTCCTGCCACTATGAGCCCGACCGCGTGCCGCGCACCGAAAGCTGGCGGCGCAATACTGAATTCCTGTTCACGCTTAGCCCGCGCGGCGTCGGCATGGATTGCCACCGCACGTGGGAGGCGATCTTGCTTGGCTCCGTGCCGATCATCCCCGACCTGCCGATCAACCGGCTTTTTGACACGCTGCCGGTGGTCATCGTGCAGGATTGGGCCGCCGTCACCCCCGAATTTCTGACTGTTGAACGTGCGCGCATTCTAGACGCCGAATTCGACTTTGCGCCGGTCTTGCTGGAAACGTGGAAACGTCAGCTATTTGGCCGGGAAAACATGCCGTCGCTACAGATGCGCTATCAGGATTTCATGCGGTTGGGGCCGAATGAATTGGCCGAAATTACCGCCTGAAACTACGGCCAAAGCCCGAAATTATTGCGGAAATACAGCACGCCCTCGCGATTGGCGGTGCGCCTGTCGGCACCGTCAATCACTGACTTGCCCAAAGGTGCCAAACGTTCGGATTCGGCCTGCTGCGGGTCCAGCAGGCCGCCTTGTAGCCAAATAGGGATCCCGCGCCGTGCCATCATGCCCGACAGCCACACGTCATCGACGCCCCACAAAACGGGCGGAATGTCGTAGAACTCATCGTCAAACATCGCGGGCTGCACCAACACGCCCGCGTAGCCCTCAAACACATCCACATAACCAGACCGTTTGAACACCCGGCGGGGCGGGGCGGTCAACGTGTGGCGCGCGGCACCGGCGCGGATATTCTGCCAGAGATAGCGCAGTTGAAATTCCACATCCGTCACCCGCCAACGCCGCTCCGCGCGCGGCTGCAAGTCACGGGCGCTGCCGCCATCGGCATAGGCATCCGCCTGCCAGCCGCCCTGCGCAATCACGCAACCGGGATGCCTGACCTTCAGGTCAACAAAGCTTTGCGCCCAGCCGTCGCCATAGATGTGATCATCATCGCAAAACAAGATGTCGACGTCCTGATCCCGGAACTCGCGGGCCGCACAAAGCACCTTGGTCGCCGGGCCGAAATCATCGGCGCTGCGGCGAATTTCGATGCCTGCAGGCAGCTTGGGCAGGGTGCCGTCCCAGTCAGGAAATCTGCGATAAGTTTCGGGAATATATAGGTAAATCTTATCCGCCAAACGCTGCGACGCGATGCTTTCCAGCACTGGGCCGATCTTGTCAAACCGGGCAGGGATAGACGATAGGGAAATGATCAGCACGGGCGCATCCTTATAACCAAACCCCAAAGTTTTCCTGCATATATTCTACCGCCAGACGGTTCGCGGTGGCCCGATCCGCACCATCCACGATAGATGTCACCAGCGGGTCAAACGCCTCTGCTTCGGTGCAGGCGGGCTCATGGATATTGCCCTGCAACCAGATCGGCACATCAGCCCGCGCCAACATTCCCGACAGCCAAACGTCATCGACCGAGCGTAACACCGGCGGGATATCATAGGCGACGTCGTCGAAGAATTCCGGCCGCAGCAGAACGCCTGCGCAACCCTCAAAGATGTCGACATAACCGGATTTCTTGAACACCCGGCGACGCGGCTCGCCCACTTGTCGCCAGTTGCGTCCGGCCAGGATTTGCCGCCACAGGAACGTCAGCTGAAACTCCACATCGGTGATCCGCCAGCTGCGTTCCGCACGCGGCTGATGCGTGCGGGGCGTGGTGCTGGTCGAGATCATATGCGCCTGCAGGCCCAGATATGCGATGGCGGCCCCGGGATGTTGCGCCTTGCCCCTTAGCAACCCTTTGGCCCAATTCCGTTCATAGCGCCGATCATCGTCGCACAACAAAATGTCCACATCCTGCCCGCGAAATTCCCGCGCGGCGGCCAATACCTTGGTCGCGGGGCCGAGATCTTTGTCGGTGCGACGAATTTCAACGCCTTCGGGCACCTGGGGAAGGCTGCCGTCCCAATCGGGGAAGCGATTGTAATGATTGGGAATATACAGGTAGATCTTGTCAATCTTGGCGGTCTGCCCAAGCAAAGACTGCAAGCTTTCGCCGATCTTACCAAACCGCGGCGGAATAGACGACAAAGACACAATCAACATGCCCGTCACCCCAACCAGACGCCAAAGGTCTGCTGCACATGGCGCACTGCCGCTTGGTTGATCTTGTGCCGTCCGTCGCCATTGACAACCTCTGCCGCCAGCGGTGCCTGCTGTTGTGCATCGGTATTTTTCGGCGTCAGCGTATTGGCGACCAGCCAAATCCCGATGTCATTCTTCGCCAGAATACCAGAAAGCCAGACGTCATCGACCAGCCAGGCCACCTTTGGAATATCAAAGGCTGCGTCGTCGAAAAACTCCGGCCGCACCAACACGCCAGAGCACCCTTCAAACATATCAACATAGCCAGACCGCCGGAACAGCCGCCGTTCCGGCGCGCCGCCGCCGGTCACGCGTGTCAACAGCCGTTTCGCGTGAAATTCAACGTCCATCTTGACCGGCCGCCGCACCGCGCGCGGTTGCAGCTTGCGCACATCAGTGGTGCCCACCAAGCCACTGGCGCTTAGCCCGCGTTTGGTAATGGCACAGCCCGGCTTGTTCCGTTTGGCACGCAAAAACTCAGCCGCCCAGCCCGGTGCATAAATCCGGTCATCGTCGCAAAACAGGATATCGACATCCTGCCCGGCAAATTCCTGACTGGCGGGGAGAACCTTGGTCGCCGGGCCAAGATCAAGCGGCGTGCGGCGAATTTCAACGCCCTTTGGCACCTTAGGCAGCGTGCCGTTCCAATCGGGAAATCTTTTGTAATGATCTGGAATATATAGATAAATTCCCGACACAGCCGCATTCTGCGCCAGCAGACTTTGCAGCGTCGGGCCAATCTTTGAATACCTCGGCGGAACCGAGGTCAGCGTGATAATCAGCTTTGACATCTAGGGCCAAACCCCATGCACATCGCGGAAATGCTGGATGCAGGCCTTATTGGCCTCGTCGCGGTCGGCACCCTGAATTTCGGCCTTATGCAGCGCGTCGTAGACCCCGGCGGGGGTATGCTGCGTGTCAGGCTCATCCGCCAGCGCCCAGATCGGCACGCCCTTGCGCGCCAGACAGCCCGACAGCCAAACATCATCGACGGCCCAGATCACCTCTGGGATGTTAAAAGCCTCATCGTCAAAGAAGTCCGGCTTGACCAGCGCACCGCCAAACCCCTCAAAACAATCAACATAGCCCGAGGATTTAAAGGTCACGCGTGTCGGTTCACGCAGGTATTTCCGCTCTACCGGCGGGAACAGAAACTCCCACGCCATCTTGATCTGAAACTTCAAATCCATCGCGCGCGAGCTGCGCTTGGCACGCGGCTGCGGGCGATCTTTCATTTCGCTTTGCCCGTAACGATCCGCCTCAAACCCGGCGATGGCGATGCAGGCATCCACGTGCTGGACCCGCGCCTCCAGAAAGGCCTGCGCCCACTGCGGTTTGTAGCGCCGGTCATCGTCACACAGCAGGATATCGACGTCCTGGCCGCGAAACTCCTGCGCTGCATACAAAATCTTGGTCGCCGGGCCAATGTCGGCGGGCACGCGATGTATCTCTACGCCCTCCGGCACATCTGGCAACACACCGTCCCACTCAGGAAACCGCCGATAGCTTTGCGGAATATACAGAATGATCCGGTCAGCCTTGGCCGTCTGGCGCAGCAGACAGTCCAGCGTCGGCCCCAGTTTGTCGAACCGCGACGGAATAGAAGAGAGCGAGATGATCAACATGGTCGGGCGGGCAGCTTTCTGGCGCGACAGGCGCGGATTGCCTTTAACCAGATTGACCGAAATGCCGCAAGCATGTCGGCAGCAATGCGGCCCCGAACGCTTGCCGTTTCTGGCCCCAATGGCTATCAGTCCCGAAACCGAAAGGACAGTCATGGCGCGCGGCGACAGTTCACTAGACGAACGCGAAAAATCCAAGAAGCTCGGCGCATTGTCCGGGCTGTGGCCCTTTCTTGGGCCGCATCGGGGCATGATAGCCGCGGCCATTGGCGCGTTGATCCTGACGGCCTGCGTGTCGTTGATCATGCCGCTGGCGGTGCGCCGCGTGGTCGACGGCTTTGAAACCTCAGCCGCTGAACTGCTGGATCAGTACTTCGTCGCGGCCTTGGCCATCGCCGGGCTTTTGGCCGTGGGCACCGGGCTACGCTATTATCTGGTGACGCGGCTGGGCGAGCGGGTCGTCGCCGATATCCGCAAGGCTGTTTTTGACCGAATGATCGGGATGAGCCCGTCGTTCTATGAAAAAATCATGACCGGAGAGGTCCTGTCGCGGATCACCACCGACACCACGCTAATCCTGTCCGTGATCAGCTCTTCCGTGTCTATAGCTCTACGTAACTTGTTGATTTTGCTGGGTGGACTGGTGTTGCTGTTCTTTACTTCGGCAAAACTGACCGGGCTGGTTTTGCTGATCGTGCCGCTGATCATCGTTCCTATCGTGGTATTGGGCCGCCGCCTACGCGCTTTAGGCCGCGAAAACCAGGACTGGATCGCGTCGTCTTCCGGAAGCGCATCAGAGGCGTTGCTAAGCGTGCAAACCGTGCAGGCCTTTACCAACGAATCCATCAGCACCACGGCCTTTTCCGAGGTCACCGAACAGGCGTTCAATTCCGCCAAAAAACGCATCCTGACCCGCGCGCTGATGACCGTGATCGTCATCGCGCTTATCTTTTCGGGGGTCGTTGTCGTGCTGTGGATCGGTGCCCGCGATGTGCGCGCCGATTTGATGAGCGTTGGCGAATTGGTGCAATTCGTCATCTATGCCGTGATGGTCGCCGGCTCTACCGGGGCCCTGTCGGAAATCTGGGGCGAACTACAGCGCGCCGCCGGGGCCACCGAACGGCTGGTCGAGCTGCTAAGTGCGCAGGATGACGTGACCGACCCGGCGCAGCCCATCGCCCTGCCCAGCCCGCAACGGGGCGCAATCAGCTTTGACGACGTCACCTTCCACTATCCCTCACGCCCCGATATTGCCGCGCTGAACGGCGTAACGCTAGACATCGCGCCCGGCGAATCCGTCGCCGTCGTCGGCCCGTCAGGTGCCGGAAAATCCACGGTAATTCAGCTGATCCTGCGGTTTTACGATCCCACAACGGGGGCCATCCGCATCGACGGCACTGATGTTGCCGACATGAAACGGTCTGAATTCCGCCGTGCGATATCGCTGGTGCCGCAGGACCCGGTGATCTTTGCCGACACCGCCCGCGAAAATATCCGTTTTGGACGCCCCGATGCCAGCGATGCGCAGGTTACTGCCGCCGCAACTGCCGCCGCCGCGCATGATTTCCTGAGTGCGCTACCCGATGGCTACGACACTTATGTGGGCGAACGTGGCGTCATGCTATCGGGCGGGCAAAAGCAACGCATCGCCATCGCGCGGGCTATCCTGCGTGACGCGCCGATCTTGCTGCTGGACGAGGCTACGTCTGCGCTCGACGCCGAAAGCGAACGCGCGGTACAGCACGCCGTTGACGACCTTAGCCGCGACCGCACCACCCTGATCGTGGCGCACCGGCTGGCGACCGTCAAAAAGGCCGACCGCATTCTGGTGTTTGACGAAGGCCGCATCGTCGCCTCTGGCACCCACGCCGAATTGGTCGCGCAGGACGGGCTTTATGCGCGTCTGGCCCGTCTGCAATTCACCGAAGGTTTAGCCGCCGAATAGGCCCCAAAATAGCCGCGACGTTGCGGCGTTCACACCGAAGTTTGCCGACTAAGGCCGACGACGAGCCTGTTTTTCCTTGCAAATGGCCCCATTTCGCGGCGTGATGGGCAAAGAGAGGATGCACGACAGAGCGCGAGCGAACGCGCCGTCCCGTGCCGATCTGGGAGGATCTACTGATGACATATGCAACGCTCGACGACCGCGCGGCAATCGAGGATGAGGCCGCGTGGGATGCCCGCGATCAGCCCGCCACCACTTGGGGGCTGCTGTGCCGCACCGCTGGCCAACACGCCGACAAACCCGCCACGACCTTTCAGATGTTCTCTGGTCCAGACGACAAGGCCGAAACCCTGACCTGGGCGCAACTGCGTGACCGTACGGCGCAAACCGCCAATTTGTTCCGCTCGTTGGGTGTTGGCGAAACCGACGCTGTCGCCTTTATCCTGCCCAACAGTACCGAAACCATCCTGACCTATCTGGGTGGGCAGGTCGCGGGCATCGTCAACCCGATCAACCCGCTGCTGGAACCCGGACAAATCGCGTCGATCCTGCGCGAAACCGGTGCCAAAGTCGTCGTCACGCTACGCGCCTTTCCCAAAACCGACGTCGCGCAAAAGGTCGCCGCCGCCGTCGCGCTGGCCCCCGATGTGCAGACCGTGGTCGAGGTCGATCTGCTGCGCTATCTGACCGGCGCGAAACGCCTGATCGTACCGCTGATCCGGCCCAAAAACCCGGTCACCCATAAGGCCAAGGTCATCAGCTTTTCCCAGGCGATCAAGGCCCAGCCGACGAAACTAGCGTTTGACGACAGCAAAGGCGACCGCGTCGCCGCCTATTTCCACACCGGCGGCACCACCGGCATGCCCAAGGTCGCGCAGCACCGCTATTCCGGCATCGTTTACAACGCCTGGCTGGGCGATCGGCTGTTGTTCAAACAGACCGATGTGCAAATCTGCCCGCTGCCGCTGTTTCATGTCTTTGCCACCATCGTCTCGCTTGGGGCCTCGCTTGGGTCGGGCGCGCATATCGTCTTTCCGACGCCGCAGGGCTACCGGGGCGAGGGCGTGTTTGATAACTTCTGGAAGTTGGTCGAACGCCATAAGGTGACCTTCGTCATCACCGTGCCCACCGCCATCGCTGCCCTGATGCAACGCAAGGTCGATGCGGATATCTCCTCGCTAAAGCTGGCGTTCTGCGGCTCGGCCCCGCTGCCGCTGGAACTGTACAAACGGTTTGAGGCCGCGGCAGGCGTCACAATATGCGAGGGCTACGGCCTGACAGAGGCCACCTGTCTGGTGTCGATCAACCCGCCTGACGGCGTGAAAAAGGTCGGCAGCATCGGCTATCCGTTCCCTTACACCGACATCAAGATCGTCAACGATACCTCTGACGGTCCCGCCGAATGCCCGGTGGACGACATCGGCGAAATCTGCGTGTCCAGCCCCGGCGTGATCCCCGGCGGCACCTACACAGACGCCACCAAGAATGATCACCTCTATCATTTTGACAAATACCTGCGCACCGGCGATCTGGGTCGCGTCGACCCGGATGGATACCTATGGATCACCGGGCGCGCCAAGGATCTGATCATCCGCGGTGGCCACAACATCGACCCCGCCCTGATAGAAGAGGCGCTTGCCGGCCATCCCGCCGTTGCCTTCGCCGGGGCCATCGGCCAGCCCGACAGCTTTGCCGGCGAACTGCCTTGCGTCTACGTCGAACTGGTCGATGGGGCCAGTGTGACGGTGGGCGAGTTGATGCAATTCGCCGGGCAGCATATCAGCGAGCGCGCCGCGATCCCCAAACATCTAGAGATCATGGAAGAGCTACCAAAGACCGCCGTCGGCAAGATATTCAAACCTGACCTGCGCAAAAGCGCCATCGCGCGGATCTATAACGCCGCCCTGAAACGGGCCGGATTGGACGTAGAAGTGATCGCCGTGGTCGAGGATAAAAAGCGCGGGCTGGTGGCACAGATCAAGAAAACGCCAGAGGTGGATGAGGTGGCCGTGGCCAAGACCCTCGGTGAATTCGCCCGTCCTTGGGAATGGGTGTGAAGGGAATGGGGGTAGCGGGGTTAACAGCTGTTAACCTTAATTAAGATACTGTAAATAAACGACAAATGTTTCGCGCGCGAAACATTTGTCTGCTCCCTTCGTTAGCCAACTTTCAGCCGCAGCTCATCCGGACCAAACACATGCGCATCCGCCAGATCAAACCGCAGCCCAACCCGCTGATCTTCGGTAATTTCGGCCCCGCCTGCGATGCGCACATTCACGGGCTCTATGCCGTCGATGTCGACGTAGATAAAACTGTCGCCGCCCAAATGCTCTGACACGCCAACCACGCCGGTCAGCATCGCCTGATCTTCGGGCACCACGGTGATATGTTCGGGCCGAATGCCGAAATAGGCGGCGTTGCCCTGTATGCCGGGCATCGCGATTGTCGTCCCGTCGGCCAGCTTGACGCCACCCTCGGTCGGGACGCAGCCGATCAGGTTCATCTTGGGCGAGCCGATGAAACCCGCCACAAACAGGTTGGACGGCGCGTGATACAGGTCCAGCGGTGCGCCTTGTTGCTGGATAATCCCTGCGTCGAGCACCACAATCCGGTCAGCGAGCGTCATCGCCTCTATCTGGTCATGCGTCACATACAGCATGGTCTTGCCCAGCCGTTTGTGCAGCCGCGCGATCTCAATGCGCATCTGCACACGCAGCGCGGCATCCAGGTTCGACAGCGGTTCGTCAAACAAAAACGCCGCCGGTTCGCGCACAATCGCGCGGCCAATCGCGACGCGCTGGCGCTGCCCACCCGACAGCTCCTTTGGCTTGCGATCCATCAAAGGGCCAAGCTGCAGGATGTCCGCGGCGTTTTGCACTGCTGCATCGCGCAGGGCCTTGTCCTTGCCCGCCACCTTCAGGCCAAAGCCCATGTTCTCGCCCACCGTCATATGCGGATACAGCGCGTAGGATTGGAACACCATCGCCAGCCCGCGTTCCGCCGCCCCCAGCCCGGTGACGTCATTACCGTCAATATCGACCGTGCCGCTGGTCGCCTCTTCCAGACCGGAAATCAGCCGCAGCACCGTCGATTTGCCACAGCCAGAGGGGCCGACAAACACCACGAACTCGCCCTCGTCGATTGTCAGATCGATGCCCTTGATGACATGCACGTCGCCAAAAAACTTGTGGATATCAAATAGCGTGATCGCACCCATCAGCCTTGCCCCCCTGTCTTGTCCAATTCCCAGGCCAGCCAGATCGCCGCCGTCCAGGAAAACGTGCCGCCCCCCAGCCCGACGGCGGTGTTCGGGCTGAAATATTCGGCAAAACCGCCCTTGCGGATCAGCCGCGATGTATCGCTGCGCACGCGTTCGGCCCAGTCCGCTTCGCCCTGTTCCGCCAACCCTGTTCCGATCATGTAGTTGATCATCGCCCAGACCGGCCCGCGCCAATAGCGCAGGTGGTCAAATTCCGGGCTGCGTGGGTCATAACTGGGCACCAAATATTCGACGGCGGCCTCCCAGTCGGCCAGAAGGCTCACGACCTCTGCTTTGCGGGTGGTGACCCCGGCATAAAGCGCCATGAAACTGGCCGCAGTGGCCGTTGGCGCGTGTTTGCCGCTGCGCAGATCCAGCGAACAATAGGCCCCCGCGTGGGCGTTCCACAGCCGGTCAAAACCGGCCTCCATCCGGGCGATGCGCGCGTCGATTTCGGCGGTATCCTCGCCCAGCAGGACGGCCAACCTCGCCAGATCACGTTCGGCGCGCAGCAAGATCGCCGTCATGCCCACGTCCGCGACGAAAAACGGATTATGCGCCGCAATGTGGTTGTGATCCCAGCCGCAGGCCACGCCAAACTGCACCAGCGCCAGATAGCGGTCATAGTCCTTTTTCTTGGGCCGCATATCCGCATCGACCAGCGATGTATCGCGGCGGGTGTAATCACCCACCTTGCTGACATCGATAGCATCGCCCGGCGCGTCCCAGTCGGGCAGGTTGTCCCGCCCGGACTCCCACGGATGCGTGACCGCGATGATGCCCAACCCCTTTGGGTCGCGCGCAGAATGAAACCAGCGGTGCCAGGCATTCAGCTTGGCCAAAAACGGCCGCGCGCGCTCTGGGTCTTGCTGCGCCAGCGCCCAGATCGCGGTGGCCGCAACCGGCGGCTGGGTGATGCCGGACGATGGCAGCGGGCCTTTATGGGCGCTCCAGACTCCGGGGCCGGGAAAATAGCTGGGCTCATCGACGCGAAAAACGATGTGGGGCACCATACCGTCGGGCCACTGTGCCTGAAACAGGGTTTCCAGCTCTTGCCAGGCGCGGTCGGCGTCAAAGGTGGCGAAGCCCATGGAAACAAACACGGAATCCCAGTTCCACTGATAGGGGTACAGGCCCGCCGTCGGGATCGTATAGCCGCCCTGATCATTGTCACGCAGGATCGCTCGGGCACGGTCATCCATAGAAATCGGGGATTGGTCGGTCATTCATTCAGCCTTTGACACTGCCAGCCGTCAGGCCAGCCACGAGGAATTTTTCAAACCAGAGAAAGATCATCAGAACCGGGATCGTCACGATCACGGCCCCGGCCATCAGATGCTGGCGCGGCACCTCTGACGAGTTCAGCGAAACAACGCCGCGCGACAGGGTGAAAATCTCTGGCGAGTCGATGAACATGAAGGCAAACAGGAATTCATTCCAGGCGATCATGAAAACGTATAGCGCGACCGACGCGATGGCCGGCAGCGACAGCGGCAGGGTGATGCGCCAGATCACCACAAGCCGCGAACAGCCATCCATCAGCCCGGCCTCTTCCAGCTCATTCGGGAGGCCACGGAAATAACCCTGAAGCATGTACAGCGACACTGGGATGGTCGTCGCAGGATAGACGATCAGCAGGCCTAACAGATTGTCGCGCAGGCCCAGTTGACTGAAAACCGCGTAAAGCGGGATCACCAGCACAATCGCGGGCACCATGTAGATCAGCAGGATCGATCTGGAAAATGCCAACCGTCCGGGGAATTTCAGCCGGCTGATGGCGTAGGCACCGGGGATGCTGGCCGCCAGCGTCAGAATGACGGTGCTGACCGAAACGATAGTGGAAATCAGGATGAACTGGCCAAAGTGGAACGTCGTGAACAGCTCTATATAGCTGGAAAACAGCTCTGTGATGCCCTGACGCAGGTTGATCGAGTAATCTAGCGGGTTTTGCAGCAGTTCAGACTGTTTTTTGAAGCTGGTCATCAGCATGGCGTAGAACGGCAGCAACACGATGGCGGTGAAAAACACGAACCCCAACCCCTTGAGGGCGCGGCTGATGACCTCTTCCATGCGGTAGCGGTTGAGCGTCCGCCAGTTGCGCTTGTGGAATGCGATGGCGATGGCCCCGGTGGTGACGGCGCAAAGCGTCAGCAACACCAAAATGCTGGTCAGCGGGGCCACAGCGAACTGCATGCCAAGCGGGGCGAACCCGGTCAGCCCGCACAGAACGACGGCATAGACCGCCATGCCGATCAGGAACGCCAAGCGCTCGCTGCCGATACGGTCGCGCGCCAGCAACAGCGCCAGCGCGCCGGGGATGCCGGCGATCATCGCCGCCGTCGCCGTCATCGACGTATTCACGCCAAACACCAGCGTGACGGAAACCCCAACGACAACCGCCGTCACAAAGCCCCAGATCGCGCCAAGAATTATCGCAAGGGAAAGACCACGAGCCATCACATGCCCTCTTCTTTGGGGACGAATTTAAAGTAGAAGGCGACGAAGATTGTCAGCATGAAAAAGATCACCACCGCCACCGCCGCGCCCGCGCCAAGGTTGGACAGCGCAAAGGCCTGTTCATAGACGTTGACCGTCAGGGTGCGGGTGCCCGACGCGCCGCCGGTCAGCAGGAAAATGTCGTCGAATTTGTTGAACGTCCAGATGAACCGCAGCAGGAACAGGGTCGACAATATGCCGACCAGTTGCGGCAGTGAAATGTACCAGAATTTTTGAAACGGCGTCGCGCCGTCCATCTCTGCGGCCTCATTCAGGTCGGCAGATAGCGACTGCATCCGGGCCAGAATGAACAGGAAGGCCAGCGGGAAATAGCGCCACGCCTCAAACGCGATGACGGTCCAAAGCGCGACGCCGCGTTGGCCCAGGAAGTTGATCGAATGGTCGGTGACGCCGGTTTGCATCAGGATGGCGTTCATCGTGCCCGAAAACGGATCAAGCAGGAAAATCCACGTAAACGCCACGGCGATGACCGGCGAGACATAAGGAAACAGGAACAGCCCGCGCATAATGCTGCGGCCCGGAAAGGCCGTCATCAAAAGTTGCGCGGCGAACAGCCCCAGCAATAGCGCGCCGCCGGTGCCGCCGATGGTGTAGACGATGCTGACCCAGAAAACGCCCCAGAATTCGCTGGCATCAAAGACTTTGCGGAAGTTATCCAGCGTGAAATCACCGCTGATAAGGGCGTTGGTGCCGCTGCCGGTCAGCTCTGGTTTGCTGTCTTTGGGCGGGGGTGCCCCGGCGTCGAAATAGGCCTGTGTGGCGGTCAAGGTGCCCTTGATGCGATGTTGTTGTTTAGGTTCCAGCGTGCCGAAATCACAGAAAATCGCCTGATCCTGCGTCACGCAAGGCGCGGCGATGTCTGTGATGGTCAGCCCGGTTGGCACCGGGTCAAACAGCGTGACATTACGCACTTCTTTGTTGGGAGAGCTGCCGCGCAGGCGGTACTCGATGGCATAGGCGTCGCCCGGCGCGGTGACTTCGCCGCTGACCCGTTCGCGCACCAAAGGTTTCGCGGCGCGCAGATCGGCCAGTTCGATGGGCTTCACGCTAATCCAGAAATTTGCCAGCACGGGCACCAGAACCACCAGCAGAACGGCGGCCACAGTCGGTGCGAGCATGGCAAAGGCCAGCCGCATTTCGCGGCGCTCAATTGGGCCGATGCGTTTCTTGGCACGCTCCAGATCTGCGGCGGTTGCCTTGGTTCTGGTCATTGGGCGGCTCCTGTGATGGGCGGGCCGGAAGAGGCGCGCACGGTCAGGCGGACGGGCAGATTGACGGTGCGCACGGGCGCGTCGCGGTTGGCTTTGCGTTCCAGCAGCGACTTGGCGAGTTGCTGGCCGATGCCCTTTGGGTCAACCGCGACTGTGGTCAGGGGCGGCGACCACAACGCGGCGTCTTCGATGTCATCAAAGCCGGTCACCGACACGTCGCGCCCGGCCTCTAGCCCCAGGCGTACAAGGCCCAATGTGGCCCCGGCGGCGACCACATCGCAGTTGCAAACTACGCCGGTCAGGTCAGGGTGTTCGGCCAGCAAGTCCATGACGGCCTGCATCGCGGCGGTCTTGGTTTCGGGGCAGGGGCGCACCACAGGGGGCGCTGCCCCGGCGGCGATCATTGCCGACACATAGCCGCCGATCCGCTGGGCGATGGTTTCCGACGAGTGGTCGCCGCCCAGAAAGGCCAGATACCGGTGGCCGTGATCCAGCAAATGACGCGTCGCCAAGGAGGCCCCCAGCGTGGAATCAATGCCCACGTGGTCGAACGGATGGTCGGGCAGGGGGCGCAGCAGCGACACGGTGGTGGGGCTATGGCGGCGCACCCAGTCGACTGTTTCAGCGTCGGTTCCGGTGGCGGGCACCCACAACAGCCCACCGGGCGAGCCGCCCATCATGGTCTGCAGATAGCGCTTTTGCCGCGCCGCATCATCCAGCGCATCCAGCACATAAACCAGATAGCCGCGTTCCTCGAGATAAGCGTTCGCCCCAACGACGACCTCTGCGTTGAAGGGGTTGGCGATGTTGTGGATCAGCAGGCCGATATCGCGGCTTTCGCCCGAGCGCATGGCGGCGGCGCGCCGGTTGATGACATAGCTGACCTTGTCGGCGGCGCGCAGCACTTTGCGGCGGGTTTCTTCCGAAATCCGTCCTTGCCCACGCATCACCTGACTGACGGTCGAAATCGACACGCCTGCCTCTTGCGCCACCGTATGAATGGTTGCCTTGGCCGTCATCGCGGCTTGGTCTCCTCCCCTTGTGATCTTGCCGGTTTGAAAGATGTCCGGCAAGGTCAGCTTTGATATAACGTTGTATCTGGTGGTGCTGTCAATGGCCAAGAAATAGCTCAGCAATGCGGACCTATTGGGGAAAGTCGCGAAAAATTTAATCCTTGACCGGTGTAACGTTGTATCTAATAGTCACGGCAGGGGGGACGCTTGCGCCAAGATGATTGGCGTTTTTGCGTCAGCCAAAGACAGTTCGAACTGCTTTATGGGAGGAAGACATGCTCAACAAATTTGGAACGGTGGCCGTTGGTGCGCTTTTGGCGGCACAGATGGCGCATGCCGAAAACATCACTTTCTGGACGCCGGAAACCCAGCCAGAGCGGGTGGCGATTCAGGAAGAAATGGCGGCGGCGTTTGCTGCCAAAACCGGCCACACGGTTGATGTGGTGCCGGTCGAAGAAAAGGACATGGGCACGCGGGTCACTGCGGCTTTTGCGGCCGGGGACTTGCCGGATGTGATCTATCATTCGATCCAGTGGGTTCAGCCCTGGGCCGAGGCTGGCGTGCTTGACGCCGGTGCTGCGTCTGAAGTGGTTGAGGCGCTGGGGGCCGACACGTTTGCCAAGCGTCCGCTGGAAATCGCCGGTATTGGCGATGGCGAATATGCCGCCGTGCCGGTCGATGGCTGGACGCAGATGGTCGTCTACCGCAAGGATCTGTTTGAGGAAAAAGGCCTGGCCGCGCCGGACAGCTATGCCAATATCACCGCTGCGCTGGCCGCGCTGCACAACCCGGAAGACCTGTATGGTTTCGTCGCCGCCACCAAGGTTGACGAGAACTTTATGATGCAGGTGCTGGAGCATGTTCTGCTGGCGAACGGTTATTCGCCGCTGGCGAGCGGTGCCGAGAACGACCAGAAACTGACCGAAGCGCTGGATGCCTATAAGGCGATGGCCAAAGCCTCGCCCGCAGGCGAGCTGTACTGGAAGCAATCGCGCGAGCTGTATTTTGCCGGTAAAGCCGCGATGATCATCTGGTCGCCGTTCATCATGGACGAGTTGGCCGGTCTGCGTGACAGCGCCCCGCCGACGATCAACGACGATCCGACCTCTACCGATCTGGCGTCCAAGACCGGTTTCGTGACCCGCGTGTCGGGGCCGTCGAACCCTGATGGGGCCGGTTGGGCCGACATTCGTTACATGGGCATCACCACCGACGCCGACACGGATGCCGCGATTGAGTTCGTGAATTTCGTTATGGATGAAGGCTATAGCCACATCCTGCGCATCGCGCCCGAGGGCAAGTTCCCCGTGCGTCGCGGCGATTCCATGGATGCGACCAAGTTCGTCAAAGAATGGTCCGGTCTGCCGGTTGGCGTTGATCGCAAGGCCCCCTTGGCTGATCTTTATTCGCAGGACGTGATCGACAATATCGTCGCGGGTCTGTCCACCGGCAACCGCTGGGGGCTGGAAGAGGGTGACTTGAACCGTGCGTCCAAGATCGTGAACTCGCTGTTGTTCAACCGCGTTGTGCGCAAGTTCATCGACGATGAAATCAGCGCCGAAGAAGCTGTGTCGATGATTGCGGAAGAAGTCGCCAAGATCGAGTAAATTTCTCCGGAATTATCCTGCTGACACATCATCCCGAATATCTTGTGTTTTGATTTCCTGATCTGAGGTGTGGGCCAAGTTTGCCGGTCCATGCCTCATCGACCTGTCAAACGCGCGCCCGACAATATCACTTTCGCCGAGATCGAGCAGATCGCCTCGGATGAAGAAGCGTGCCTGGCACTCTTCGAGCGCCTGCGGTTTCCAGGCGGCCTTCGCTGTGCGGCCTGCGATGCCTCCGAGGCTGCCGGTCATCGCTTCTCACGACACCGTTCGCGACGTGGTCTTTTCACCTGTGGTGCGTGTCGAGGGCAGTTCACACTGACACCCGGCACGGCAATGCATCGCACCCGACTATCTCTTAGCCAATGGCTTCGTGCCATCTGGCTGATTGCGGCTTCCAGCAAGGGTATCTCGGCCCGCAAACTCTTTGAGATGCTTGGCATCACCTACAAGGTAGCGTGGCACCTCGGACACCGCATCCGCGCGAAGATGGCCAACGAGAGCGTCGCGCCTCCAGGCATTGTGGAGATGGACGAGATTTCTGCTGGCGCTCCGCCGCGCAGGCCGCATGGCGGCGGACCAAGCGGCGTGAAGAGCGGCCGTGGTCCCCGGCGGCCGCTGGTGCTGACCATGGTGGAGCGTGATGGACTCGTCATCTTCCAGCGCATCGCCAGTCATTCAATCGCCGCCATCCTGGGCGCGTCGCACAACCGGCTCGCCGGTGATGCTGTCATTTCAACCGATGCATTGCCAGCTTATCGCAAGGCGGTTTCCCGGCGCGAACACATCACAGTCAAGCACCCCGCAGACGAGTTCGTCCGGCGCGATGCCGGCGGGCCCGGCGTGGACCCCCACACCAATACCGCCGAAGCTGTCCACGCCGAGATCCGACGTGTCGTCATCGGCGTGTGGCACTGGATCTCGCCCAGGCATCTCGATCGCTACCTCGACGAGATCTCCTGGCGACACAATGGCCGAGATGTCGGGCATGCGCGCCGTGCTGGCCCGCCACCGGCAGCCGCGCTTTCATCGCCGGAACCCATGGATCGATCAAAGGCAGGCGACGATCAGCGCCTCGGTCGGCACAAGCCACGCGCCACTCTGGGTCGGCATCCGTGGCATGCAGCCCGCGATCGGAAAGAATGGCAAGCCGAAGCGGACCCAGGCCACCATCCAGATCCCGCTCAAGAGCTACGCCTGGTTCGAGGCGCGGGGCGGCGAGATCGCGAAGACCATCCAACTTATCGAGTGCGGTGCCGACCGCAGCCGCCCGGGCGAGCTGGTCGTCGGTGTGGTCTCTGACATGGAGAAGCCGTTTGGCGACAGCCAAATGGCCTATCGACCTCTGCGCGAAGAACTCTCGCTCGACTT
>Ga0315339_1001721_pt1 | contig 18356 bp, 12 predicted proteins | sample ASW17metaG_FD_204514 | JGI IMG/M metagenome (GOLD analysis project Ga0315339, IMG submission 204514) | Ammonia-oxidizing marine archaeal communities from Pacific Ocean, United States - ASW #17 | ecosystem: Environmental > Aquatic > Marine > Oceanic | place: USA: California | collected 2016-12-05
AGCTGCTCAACCTGGAGATCTTCGACACGCTCTACGAGGCTCAGGTACTGATCGAGCGTTGGCGAATGGAATACAACACGCGACGGCCGCATAGTTCCTTGGGCTATCGGCCACCGACACCGGAGGCGTTCGAGCCGTTTTCAGCGAGCTACGGGGCTCCGCCCCTGCGCCCGCCGAAAACGGCCCAGATCCTAACTTAGAAAGTGGTACAACTTGTGGGGGCAGGTCAGTCCGCATCGCGGAAATGACGGTTGCCTTAAGGCTTCAAGCCGAGCTAAATCCTGCCTTGTCACCAAGTATAGAGTCAGGCCCCGCCAGAAGGACGTATAATGCCCTATTCGGAGAAGTGGGCCGCACCCTTGCCAAAATCACCTGACTCTGGCAAGAGCGGATCGGAAGGGTGAAGTTGTGGGTTTTCGGGGTTGGACGCGCTAGTTCCGACACGGACGTTTTTGGCAGCCCCCCTACAACCGGCAAGTCGGCTCAGGTCTGGACCTCGACGCGCTGTGAGCTGGCTAGAGTGCGGGATTTCGGAGTGGGGACCGGATTTCCCGACAATAATTTGCAGACGAGTACTATGCACTTCTTTCAAGGCCGTTGAGCCTGCTTGTGGCTAGGCAACTCTTCGTGCCTATTCTGAAACAAGTGGATGCTAACCGGACGGGTGGGGCGTCCTCGGCAGGCAGGCGACAACGCTCCGACTCACTGGATGTACCCGAGCGACCGCAGCGTCCGAAACTGCTCGGATGTGAGGAGCGAGTCCTCGCGGCGGGTGAATCGTTGCGCGAGTGCTTGATATGACGCGAACTGGCTTCGAGAAACTCTGTGTACTCTTCGGCCAGGTCAGGCCGCTCCTCGTGCAGGATTTTAAGACGTGACCACTATTCCACGTAGAGGAATTCGTTGCTCGCGAGGAGCATTTGACACAGGCTCGTCAGTGCTTTGCCGGATGCCTTCTCAGGAGCAAAGTTGGATTTGCGATAGAGTTCTTGCTGCCTGTCGATGTGGTCCCGTGAGATCGTCATTTCCCTGACATTCGGTTTTCGCGCCAGCGCAAGGCGATAAGCGGTTTCGATCTTCCTGTCGATCGACGCAGTCCCGGACAGGATGTTCACTCGGTCCTTGATGTGCTTGGCGTGGCGCAACACGAACTCGTCGTTCATCAGCGTCAACGACTGCAGAGGCGTCGCTGAGTTAATGCGCCGGTTGCAGTTAGTCTGCATCAGAGGATAATCGAATACCTCCAGAAAATTGAGGGGATAGTTGCGCCGCGCCAGCACGTACAAGCTTCGACGCCCAGCGGCGTTCGGGGTGGGATCGTTGCGATCGATCGATTGCAGCCCGCTGGAATCGTGCTCGATCAGAATAGCGGGCCCGCCGACCGTCGGGTCCAGCTTGCCAGCGGCGGTGATGACCGCATCTCGCATCGCTTCCGCTTCCAGGCGCCGCATGTCCATGCGCCACAGCAGTTTGTTCAACGGATCGCGCTTGTTTGCCGCGACATGGGCCGAGCCTGTCTGGCGCGACGACTGCCGATAGGCCGTCGAAGTTACGATCAACCGGTGTAGTCGCTTTATCTTCCAACCGTTCTGCATGAAGTCGACGGCCAGCCAATCCAGGAGTTTCGGATGAGATGGTTGGGCGCCCAGCTTCCCGAAGTTCTCGGGTGTCGCTACGATGCCTCTTCCGAAATGATGTTGCCAGATGCGGTTCACCGCCACGCGTGCCGTGAGCGGATGGGCGGAACTCGTCAACCATTGGGCTAGCGCGAGGCGATACCCGCTCGTCTCACCCTTGGTCTCAGCGGGTCGACCGGCATCGGATTCCCCCGGCCTCGACAATACTTCCAGAAAACCCGGCTTCACTTTCGGCCCCGGGGACTCCACCGCGCCCCGTTGCAGCAGACGCGTTGCAGGCGGCGCACCCACGTCCCAAAGCGCCTGGATCTTTCCGTAGCTGCGCCGGTAGCCTTCGAGTGTCTCGATCCGGCGGTCGATTCTTTGTTTCGCAGCTTTGTGTTGCTCGTTCTTTTCAAGCAGTGCGTCCACTTCATCTGACGTTACTTCGAGGCGCTTCCCGAACTTCTCGAGAAGGTATTTCTGAACGTCGGTGAGATCGTCGTCTGACCGCACAGCCACCTTCGCATCCGCGCGGATCTCTTCAGGCAACGCCTCGAGCTTCGTGTCGAGAAGCATGTCCTCATACGGCTTACGTAGATCGGAAAGCTCTTCTTCGAGCTTGCCAAGCGGCTCTTGGATCTCGGCGTTGTGGCGATCGATCTCTTCCTGCTCGGGCTTGGAGACGTCCGGCAGGTGGCGAAACTTGGGCTGCTTCCACGCCATCGGGTTGTAGGCCGGTGTGAACAGAGCGAAGAAACGGTAGTAGTCTCGCTGTGGGATCGGATCGTAGCGATGGCTGTGGCAGCGCGCGCAGCCAACCGTCAAGCCCATCAGGCTTGTCGATACCTTCTCCATCAAGCCGAACAAGACATCGTGGCGTTCTTTGAACAGGTTCGTGATGTCGGGGTCGGTTCGATCGAACGCCGTCCGCAAGTAGCCGGTCGCGACGAGTGACTCCACGGTTTCGCCCGAGTATGTCTCAGCATTGCGCCAGTCGACGAGCTCATCGCCCGCGAGTTGTTCGGTGACGAAGCGGTCATACGGTTTGTCGTCGTTAAGGGCTTTGACGACGTAGTCGCGGTAGCGCCACATCCCTTCGAAAACTTCGATGGTAGGGAGGTCGTTGTCGAAGCCGCTCGTGTCGACGTAGCCTGCGGCGTCAAGCCAGTACCGTCCCCAGCGCTCGCCGTAGTGGGGGGAGTCCAACAACCGGTCGATGAGGCGATCGTACGCGTCCGGCTCTGCGTCCGACATGAAGGCGTCGATCTGTTTGGGGCTCGGGGGCAGCCCGATCAAGTCGAAGAACGCGCGGCGCAGCAGGACCTCCTTGGGAGCATCGGGTGAAAAGCCGAGGCCCTCCGACTCGAGCCGCACCAAGACGAACGCATCGATCGGCGTGCGCACGCGCTTCTTGCCTCGGACCGAGGGGACGGTATGGCCCTCCGGTTTGCGGAAGGCCCAGTAGCGCCGATCTTCTTCCGTGATAGGCGGCGCTTCCTTCTCGGTGAACGTCTCGCGCTCGGCACCCGCCTTGTCGGCACGCACTGCGAAGGTCGACGTATCCACCCAATGGCGTAGCTGCTCTAGCTCCTCTCCGCCGACGCGCGACCCCATTCCGGGCGGAGGCATCGCCCCCGATGCAACTTTACGAATCAGAATGCTGGCGTCCGCTGATCCTTCCACGATCACTGGTCCATTCTGGCTGCCCTTCAGCAGCGAAGCGAGCGAGCGCAGATCCAATCCGCCCATCGGTTCCCCGTCACCATGACAGGCGACACAGCGGGCTTGCAAAACCGGCAACGCTTCGTGACGGAACTTCTCGATCTGCTGCCCGGAAAGAACGATATCCTCCTCCGCGTCCGACAGCGCACCGCCTTCAATCCATAGCCGGATCGTCTCAATGTCAGCCTCCGTCAGCGGCCGCTTGAAGGCCTCAGGAGGCATCATGCGGCTGGAGACTTTTTGGTAGAGGAGGCTCTTGTCGGGTGAGCCCTTCACCAACACCGGGCCGTTGTGACTGCCCTTGAACAGCGACGCCGCTGTCCGCAGGTCCAACCCGACCATCGAGTTGCCGCCGTGGCAACTCAAACACTTGGCGGTGACGATGGGTAAGACGTCGCGTTCGAAGCGAGGGGCCTGTGCGGCTGCCGTTGTTACGCAGCAACACAGGATGATGACGAGGTTGCGGAGCACTCGCATGAAAAGCATCTCAGGCGATCGCGTTCGCCGGCGAGCCGTGAACCGGGTTGTCGATCAGGTCAGCGACGACCTCCCCGCCCGTTACCGTGGCATCGGTCGGCGTTTGCTCGCGGCCTTCGTGAAGATACGTCAGCCTCTTGTGGTCAATTCCCAATTGGTGAAACATCGTCGCTTGCAAGCTTGGGACGCTCACCCGATTCGCCGTCGCCTTGTAGCCGAACTCGTCGGTCTCCCCGTAGGTGAGCCCTTTCTTGAATCCCCCGCCCGCGAGCCACAGGCTGAAGGCGTGCCGATTGTGGTCGCGGCCGTCGGAGTTCTGTGTCGTCGGCAGGCGACCGAATTCACCGGCCCACATGATGATCGTGCTGTCGAGCAGTCCACGGGACTTGAGGTCTTTGAGCAACGCCACCGTAGGTTTATCCGTCCGCGCGCAGACCTTCGGTAAATCGCTAGCGAGCTTGCTGTGGTGGTCCCAAATCTGTCCTTTACCCGGAAAGATTTGCACGAATCTCACGCCCGCCTCCACCAATCTGCGTGCCATCAGGCAACGAGTCCCGTAGCTCGCGGTAATCTCGTCGTCGAGACCATAAGCCTTGCGGGTGGCTTCCGATTCTTTCGAGAGGTCCAGCACCTCGGTTGCCGCCAATTGCATTCCCGCGGCCATCTCGTAGTTCTGGATGCGCGCTTCGAGCTCGGACTCTCCCGGATGGTTCCGCAGATGCTCGGCGTTCAGCCTCGACAGGAAATCCAAGCTTTCCTGCTGCGCTCCGGGCGGCCTTGGGTCGGCCGGGCCCAGATGGTGCACCGGCGTTCCCGTCGAGCTGAACTCCACGCCCTGGTACAGAGCCGGCAGCCAGCCGCTCGACCATACAAGCTTGCCACTGACGCTGTAGCCCTCCGGGTCGCGGAGAACAACATAGGCCGGCAGGTTCTGATTCTCACTGCCGAGTGCATATGTGATCCACGCGCCCATCACCGGCCGTCCCGGAAAGATGTTGCACGTCTGCAGCATGTGCAGCCCTTCGGGATGATTGTTGTGCTCCGTATACATCGAGCGGACGAGGCACATCTCGTCCGCCTGCGTGGCCTGATGCGGCAGTATATCGGCCAGCGTCATCCCCGACTCGCCGTGCTGCCGGAACTCGAACGGGCTCGGCATCAGAACGTTGTCGTTGTTGGGTTGGTGGATCTCGACGCCGTCCGGATGGGGTTGCCCGGCGCGCTTGGTGAGCTCGGGCTTGGGATCGAACAGATCCATCTGGCTCGGCCCGCCGTTCTGGCAGAACTGAATGACGGCCTTCGCCCGAGCCGGGAAGTGTCCCTCACGCGGCTTGAGATCGTTGTAGACGGGCCCCGCCGCTCGCAGCGGATCCGATTCCACCAACCCGGCAAGAGCCAGGCTGCCGAACCCAAGACCGGTCATCTCGAGCAGTCTGCGCCGTGAGAGTATCGGCCTCATTCCAGCGGGTAGAGTACGGTTTAGTATGAAAACCTTCTCAGATCAGTCCCTGAATCTGGTTTGCCGGGGTTTGTTGCTCCCTGAGTACGCCTTGATTATACGCCCGTCCTGATGATACTAAAAGCGGACGATCCCCGCGCTAGAATTGCTACAGGGGGACGGATTAAGAGGATCACCACCACTCCTCGGAAGCACGCACTCACCATGGCCGCCCTGCGCCGCGTTACTTGGAAGATCGTAGCTCTAATGTCAACCAGTCTCTCTGCGTTCTCTCAAGTAGACACCGACATTGCGGGAGCCGCGCATGCGGTGCTCGCGGAGCACTGTCTGTCTTGCCACGGATCGACGAAAACATCGGGGCTTGATCTTCGAAGCCGCGACGCGCTGCTGCGCGGCGGCGTGCGTGGTCGGGCTGTGCTCTTGGGCCAGGTTGAATCGAGTCTGCTGTACCAAGCGGCGGCTCATTCAGGAGATCTAAGAATGCCACCGGGCAGCGCCGATCCACTGCCTGAAGATCAGCTTGATATCCTCCGGCGCTGGATGGACGCGGGCTTTCCGTACCCGACCCGAGACCAACCGTCCGGATTAAGCACGGATGAGAAATGGTGGTCATTCAAGCCTCCCCGAAGCCCCAAAGTGCCCGAAGTGCAGTATCTCGGTGGGCGGAATCCGATCGACGCCTTTGTGTTCAAGAAGTGGGAGCAAAAGGGACTGCACCATGCTCCACCGGCCAGCAAGCATGTGTTGGTGCGGCGAGCCCACTTAGATCTGGTCGGTCTGCCTCCCAGCCCCTCGGAGGTTGACCGATTCATCAACGACGAATCACCGAACGCTTACGAGGAGCTGATCGACCGGCTTCTCGGATCAAAGCAATATGGCGAGCGATGGGGGCGGCACTGGCTGGACGTCGTACGGTACGCCGATAGTGGCGGTTTCGAGACCGACGAGTTCTACCCGGATGCGTGGCGGTATCGGGACTATGTGATCAAATCGTTCAACGAAGACAAGCCCTACGATCGCTTCGTCCAAGAGCAAATCGCAGCGGACGAGCTTTGGCCAGATAACCTGGATCTCTACGACAGCAGCTACGCGATCCGCCCCGAGAAGGTGGAGCACCTCGAAGCGCGTGTAGGGACAGGCCTCTACACTTTCGGCACAGCGATCGGCGAGTCGTATCTTGAAACGCCCCAACTGCTCTATGAACGCTTTACGGATTGGGTTGACACGACCGGGGCCGCCTTCATGGGCCTCACGGTAGGGTGCGCCCGATGCCACGATCACAAGTTTGATCCAATCACCCAGGAGGAGTACTTCCGGCTGCAGGCGGTGTTTGCGGCGAGTCGGCCCTTGAGCCTTTCCGTCGTCACGAAGATGACGGAATTCCACCGCAACGAGGCCTACCCTCGCTACATCGCGCTCGATGAGAGCCGCAATGCCTACGAGCTGTTTCTCGATCGCGTCAAACAGCGGCTGGTTCAAGAACAGAAGGCAGAGTTTGGAGCCGACATCATCACGGCTTTCGAGGTCCTGGAGGAGGAGCGATCCGAAGAGCAGAAGAAGCTTGCCGCGCCTCTCGCCGAGGCGGTCGCAAAGATCAATCCCGAAGAACACCTCACCCCTCCGGAAGAAGCCGAAAAGACGAAGTTGCAGCTCGCAATCGCCGAGGCTGTGATCGCCGTTCCGCGACAGGATGCGTCGCACGGAGTTCACTTCGACGCCTTGTTCGATATCCCATCCGCGATGGTGCTGGGCCGCGTCGCGCCAGAGCTCATTCCGGAGATTTACGTTCTCGACCGTGGGAATCTGGGAAGCCACAAAGCGAAGGTGGGGCCCGGTCTTCCTGCGGCTCTCAGCCGTGGGGACGAGTTCGAGACCCCCGATCCAAACGGCCCACGCTATCGCAAGAAACTGGCTCTCTGGCTCACCAGCCCCGATCACCCACTCGCCGCTCGGGTGATGGTCAATCGCCTTTGGCAGTGGCATTTCGGCCGTGGGATCGTCGGCAGTCCCAACGACTTTGGACGGCAAGGCCAATCGCCGACTCATCCGGAACTGCTTGACTGGCTGGCTACCGAATTCATCGCTCGCGGCTGGAGCCTCAAATCGATGCACCGTCTCATCATGACGTCCTACGTCTACAGGATGTCGAGCCAGTTCTCACGTGCAGAGAATCTGGCAATCGACGAAGACAACCGCTACCTTTGGCGGGCCAACCGGCGGCGCCTGGAAGCCGAGGCTGTTTGGGATGCGATTCATTCGGCGGCGGGCACGCTGAATCTGAAGATGGGGGGGCGGCCCTTCGCGCCCCCACTCTCGGACGCCGAGCTTGCGCCCCTGCGTAACAAATGGTGGTGGACGGTGCCGGCCGATCCGGCGGATCATTCTCGGAGAGGCGTCTACATGCTGGCGCGCCGCACGTTTCCATTCCCGATGTTCGACAAGTTCGACACGCCGGATCCGGCTGTCAGCAGCCCGAGCAGGGAAGTGACCACGGTTGCCCCGCAATCGCTGTTTCTGCTCAATAATCCGATCGTCTTCCGGCAGGCGCTGGAGTTCGCCGGCCGAGTCGTGCGAGAAACGGGCAAAGACCCCACCGACTGGGTCGATCTTGCCTGGCGCATCGGTCTCGGGCGGGCGCCGACCGCCATCGAACAGAGCGAAGCGCTCGCGTTACTGAAATCTGCTTCCAGCGAGGGCGGCTGGGAGAAGCCCCCCGCAAATCTCCCGAAAACCCTGGGGAACATCGAACCGGCTCAAGCACGAGCGTTGACGGAGCTTTGTCTGGCGGTCTTTAATCTGAATGAGTTTGTCTTTGTCGATTGAGTCCGATGCCGATCTTAGCTTCCAGCGGTGAACTGATTCGCTCGCGCCGGCAGTTTCTGCGCAAGTCCGCATTCGGCTTTGGATCGCTGGCGCTGGCCCATCTGCTCGACCGCGATGGCCGTGCGTTCGCCGCAGAGACAGCGTCGAGCATTCAAAATCCCCTGCGCGCCAAAGAACCTCACTCCCCCGCCAAAGCCAAGAGCGTCATCTTCATCTTCCTGCAAGGGGGCCTCAGCCAAGTCGACAGCTTCGACCCGAAGCCCGCTCTTGCTCAATGGGACGGCAAGTTGCTTCCCGCTGACTTCGGGGACGGCAAGCTGCTGCTGGCGCAAATCAACGCCTTCGAAGCAAGGTTCATGCAGACCCGCCGGATATTCAAGAAACGCGGCGGGTCCGGCATCGAGATTTCCGATCTCTTCGAGCACACGGCGGAGCTGGCCGATGACCTAGCCGTCATTCGCTCGTGCTACCACGAATCATTCATTCACGGCCCCGCTCTCAGCATGTTGAATACCGGCTCGCTGCGGTTGGGTGCGCCGAGTTTGGGGGCGTGGACCTTGTACGGCCTGGGGAGCGAGAGCGACAGCCTGCCGGCCTACGTCGTGATGACGGACAACTATCTCCGGTCGAGCAAGTCGCTCTACGGCACCGGCTTCCTACCTGCCACCTATCAGGGCACCCTCGTTTCGACTTCGGGGCCCACGTTTGAGAATCTGGACCCGCCGTCGCAGATTAGCGCCGAGCGGCAGCGCAGTATCCTGAACCAGCTCAACCGTTGGAATCGCGGGCATCTCGAAACGCGCGAGGACGACTCGCGGCTTAACGCCCGCATGAGCAACTACGAGCTGGCTTTTCGTATGCAAATGGCCGCACCGGAACTGATGGAGCTGGCAAAGGAGCCGGCGCACATTCGTGAGCTCTACGGTCTCGACGGGGAGCAGACCGGTAAGTTCGGCGGTATGTGTCTGCTGGCGCGCCGCATGGTCGAGCGAGGCGTGCGCTTCGTTCAGCTGTACAGCAGCGGTTGGGACGGGCACAGCGAGTGCGACAAGAGCCATCGTCAGGTGGCGGCCAAGATGGATCAGCCCGTCGCCGGTCTACTCAAGGATCTCAAGCAGCAGGGTTTGCTCGACAGCACGCTGGTCGTTTGCGCCGGCGAATTCGGCCGCACCCCCGTCATGCAAGGGAAAGACGGCCGTGACCACAATCCCTACGGGTTCAGTGCATGGATGGCTGGCGGCGGTATCCGTGGCGGCAAGGTGGTTGGCGCGACCGACGAGTTCGGTTTCGCCGCGGTGGAAGACAAGGTTCATGTCAACGACCTGCACGCCACAATCCTTGAACTTCTCGGACTCGATCACATGAAGCTGACCTACTTTTTCGAAGGCCTCGAGAGGAGAGCCACCGGCGTGGGCGACTCCGGGCATAACAGTTTTGCTTCGCGCTTGATCGAGGGATGAATCCGATGAGGTTGCCGCTCCTTTGCCTAGTGCCCGCCGGATTTCTCGCTATGGCCATCCTCTCCGCGGATGAGCCGAGCCCTGCGCCCGCGCCGCCCGCTTTCGAGAACGTGATTCGTCTACCACAGGACTTCTACACGCTCGAAGGCCAGTCGCTGCGACAAGGCTCCTACCGCGTTCGGGTGCAGTTCGACAGTGCCCACCCGGCGCTGGTCTTTGAAAGCTCCGACCAAGCGAGAACGGTCATCGATGGGAAGCAGACGGACGGCGTTCACGAGGATGCGCCCAGCTTCCCCATCGCGGGCACGATGTTTCTCCGCTCAACGGACGACCCGGTAGGCACCGACGCCGAGCGGCACCATAGCAAGACCGGACACCCCCAATATCAGGAAACCGAACGAGACTGGAAGGCCACGCTCCGCATGTACCGTCACGAGGACGCCAAGAGGACGGATGTTCTACTCCTTTTTCAAAGACGCTTGTCCGGTACGCGCTGGGAATCGACCGAGTTTTGGGTTCAATCGACGAAGCCGTAGTCCTGCTAACGCACGGCTGCCGTCCCCGGCACGGTCGCGTTCAGAGCCGGCATCAACTCGTGAGCAAATAACTCCATACTGTGCAGCCAGCTCTCCTTGTCATCCCAGTCGTAGCTCATCAGGATGAGGGTCCCGAACCCGCCCGTTTCGTCGCGCATGTTGAGTAAGCGCCGCAGCACTTCGTCCACATCGCCCGCAATGATCTGCTCGGTCATGAGGAAGTCGAGATTACAGTCGGCGTCGCTCATCCCAAGGTCGCGTTTGTAGATCTTGCGCCCCAGTCCTTTGTCGAAGAGCCGGCCAATGTACTCGTAGCTCTGTCCCAACGAGTTGCTGTGCGCTTTCTCCTCGGCTTCTGTTGTTGTGTCGGCCAGAAAGATGGATCGCGCAATTTTGAATTGGGACCGGTCGGCCACTCGACCGGCCTCGGCAGCGCCGGCCTCGTAGGAATTCCACATGTCGGCCAGGACGTTTGCCGTCACGAGGCAGTGGCCGAACGGCTGAAACCCCCGGCGACCGGCCTCTCTCATCGAGGAGGAATTCCTGCTCATCCCCGGCATGGCAATCGGAGGATGCGGCTTCTGGTAGGGCTTGTGAACGTATCCGATGCCGGTTTCCTCGTCGACCGTATCCTTCAATCGAATGCGCCAGTGCTTTCCCTCGATCTCGTAGGGAGGGTCGGATTCCCAGAGGAGGAGAATCATGTCGATCGCTTCGCTCACCATTGACGGCCCGTCTTTGGGTTTCAGACCGTAAAGCTCTTGATCGGCCGTCACACTGCCGGGTCCGAAGCACAAGTTGAGCCGCCCTTTTGACAGATGGTCAAGGAACGCCAGCCGCCCGGCAACGTGCGCTGGATGATGTTGCTGAAGACAGACCGGCGCCGGGCCCATCCGAATCGTCCTCGTCTCGCCAAGTGCCCGAGCAATAAACATCTCGGGCATCACGATGTTTTCGTACTTCATCGTGTGATGTTCGCCGATCCAAAACTCAGAGAAACCGAGATCCTCCGCCCGAACGATCAGTTCCAGATCTTCGTCGTAGCACTGCGCTAGAGGTTTGCTCGGCGGATGGAAGGGCATGATGAACATGCCGTAGTTGATACTTTGGGCTCCTTTGTTCATGGACAGAAACTTGGACCTCAGGGCGGCAAACAAGTCTCCCATATTCTAGACGAGCTACGAAGAGGTTCATGCCGAGTTGCCGGCTGGCATAATGGAAGCCCCAGGGCTGCCGTCCTAGTCGATGTCCTAACAAGCGAGGGAGTTTACAATGCCTGACAAGAGGGTCGTTGATCGGCGGAATTTTCTGATCACCGCGGCAACCGGGGTAGGCGTTTCGACATCCGTGCTCACCTCCTCGAAGTGCACGGCTCCTGAGATCCGTGCAACCGCCAGCCAGCACGTTCATCCGGTGCTGATTCGCAACGACCGCAGTGATTTGATCCGTGTCACAGTGGACGTCGGGGAGGTGGGCGTACATGCGACGTCGTTTACGTTCTCGCTGTCAGGTACTAACGAGCTTGAGGACATCGAGACTCTGCGGTTGTTCTACGCCGGCGACAACGGACCGGAAGAACTCGACCACGCTCACAGCGGAAGCAGCTTCTCCGTAGACAAACGGGAATTGCTGGCTGATCTTACGGCAGCACCGTTCGGCGAGCCGTCAAAGCCGGCCGCCGAGCTGACGATCAGCGGCGATCAAGTGCTGCGCGCGGGAAGCAATGTCTTCTGGCTGGCCTGCAAGTTGCGTCCCATTGCCGACCTGTCCCACCAAGTGGCCACCCAGTGTACGATGGTGGAAACATCGGCGGGTGCGGTCAGCCCGAATGACGCGACACCCGGAGTCCGAAAACGGATCGGCATCGCGTTGCGCGAGCACTACGACGACGAGGTCCACACCTATCGCATCCCGGCGCTCGCCACCACGCCGAAAGGGACGCTGCTGTGCGTCTACGACATGCGCCGGCGACAGCGCCGAGATCTGCAGGAGGACATCGACATCGGTCTCAGCCGGAGTACGGACGGCGGGCGCACCTGGGACCCACCTCGCGTGATCATGGACATGGGCGAGTACAACGGCTTGCCTCAGGAGGAGAACGGTTGCAGCGACGCGGGCATCGTTGTGGATCAAGAAACCGGCGATATCTTTTGCGGAGCCATGTGGATGTGGGGCAAGCTCGGCAAGCACCAGTGGGATGGTGACGGCTCCGAACCGGGCTACGAGATCGGCAAAGCCGCCCAGTTCCTTATGGTGCAATCCACTGACGACGGCCTTACCTGGACCAAACCCGAGAACATGACTCGCCAGCTGAAGAAGGCCGATTGGATTCTCATGGCCCCGTCCCCTGAAGCAGGGATTACTTTGCGCGACGGCACGCTGATCTTGCCCGGGCAAGGGCGCGACGAAAACGACCGCAGGTTCTCGACTCTGATCGTCAGCCGCGATCATGGATCGACCTGGACCGTCGGTTCTCCCTCGGCGGTCGGCAATACGGAATGCCAGGCGGTTCAACTCGATGACGGCTCGATCATGCTCAACGCCCGCACAGAGAGGCCGACCGGGCTCCGCTCGGTCTACGTAACCAAAGACCTCGGCCAGACCTGGCAGACGCACCCGACACACCGCAAGGCGCTCATCGAGCCCAACTGCAACGGGAGCCTGATTCGATTTGACTATCAAGAAGATGGGCAACCGAAGCACGTTCTGGTGTTCGCGAACCCGTATTCGCAAACGGGCCGCGATCACCATTCCATCCAAGTCAGTTTCGACGAAGGCCAAACGTGGCCGGCGGAGTACAGACTGCTGTTAGACGAGGGGCAAGGTAACGGTTACCCTACCCTGTCCCAAATCGATGACCGCCACGTCGGCATTGTCTATGAGGGGAGCCAGGCCCACCTGGTCTTCGAAAAACTCTCACTCGACGAGCTGCTTGGAGGGCGCGGATAGCGGCGGCTCTATGCCAAGACGTACCTCTGCCGCCCCACGCGGGTTGGATCGCCGGGTCTTGATGCGACTCGGTTTTAGCGCTGTGGCTGGCCATCGGCTTGGGACAGGCGGCCCTGCGCTAGCTCAACAAGATCTCCGCATCCCGGAAGACATCGAGCCAGCGCCGCCGCGCCAGGATTTGTCGAAAGAACAGATCCGGCCCAAGTTGAGAGAGCTCCTCGGCCTCGACCCGGTCCCAAACCAAGTTCCCCTCGAGACCAGCGAACCCGAGACCAGTCGCGATGGACTGGAACTAACCGTCCTTGGCTACCGAAACTCGCTCGGTGACACGGTCCCTGGTGTCTTGGCGGTTCCGGCTGGCGCCGATACGGGGACGCTTGCGGGCGTAGTCTGCATGTCGGGCACCGGTGGCGGCGTTGAGACGCTGACTGACCCTCAATTCGGCAATCGGCAACCCGGTACGGGCCGCCTGATGGGCTGGGGACGCGAGTTGGCCCGCCGCGGCTTCGCGACTCTTTCGATCACGCTGCGAGGCACCACCAGCCGCCACATCAGCTCCGTCCACTGGGAGAAACACATCCGCTTTCTCGCGCCATACGGGCGCACGATGATGGGCGTGATGGTCGATGAGGCCCTGCGCGCCGCACGCATTCTCGCCGCGCACGAAGCGGTCAACCCGAGCCGCATCGGCATGACGGGCATGTCGCTCGGCGGCAACGTGACGTGGTATGGCATGGCGTCCGACCCGACGATCCGCGTGGGCGTGCCCGTCGCTGGATCGGTCGGCAGCCTGGCGACGGCCATCCACGAAGGCGACGTTAACCGGCACAGCTCATACTTCTATATTCCCCACATGCTCCGCTATTTCGATCACCCGCAAGTGGTCGGCGCGTGCATTTGTCCCCGGCCGTTCATGGTGATCGCCCCTACGCGGGACGAAGACATGCCGACCTCCGGCGTCGAAAAGATGATGAGCATCGTCAAACCAGTATATGACGCAGCGGGCCACCCGGAGCGATTCAAGGTCTACCAGCCCGAGTCAAACCACGTCTACACGGAGGAGTATTTTGAGCGGGTTGTGGAATGGCTTAAGAAGTTCTGCTGAACTGGCTACCAACTTCAGACGGCATTACTGATGGTTCACGAACGGGAGGGTAGTGTCCTATTAGTGTGTGTAAGTTCTTGCTTGAAACGTCAAGCCAATGAGACCCTTGCCGCGTAGTTGAAGCCCCAGCCGGCTTCGAGTAGGATTGTGCTGACCTATGGCCGCCGACACAACGGACGATCCCTACCTACTCACCGCGGATGACGTGGAGCCCGCCCCTCGCCGGCTGCTCGACACCCTGAAGCGACTCGGCCCGGGCTTGTCACAGCGAGCGCCGTCGTCGGTACCGGCGAGCTGATCGCCACCCCGGTCCTCGGGGCGGAGAACGGCTACTCGTTGTTGTGGCTTGTCATCCTAAGTTGCGCGATCAAAGTCGTCGTCCAAAACGAGCTGGGCCGCTATGCCATCGGCACCGGCGAGACCGGGCTGGAAGCGCTGAATCGCGCACCCGGACCCCGCCTGGGTGTCTCGTGGGTGCTGTGGCTGGGGCTATGCATGTATACGACGACGCTGATGACGCAGAGCAGCATGCTGGCTGGCATCGCCGAAGTGATGAATCGCCTCTTCCCCTCGATATCGATCCCTGTGTGGGTATGGGCGGTCACAATCGGAACGATTATTCTCTTGGTTGTCGGCCGTTACAGCTTCATCGAGAAGGTCTCGATCAGTCTGGTCGTCTGTTTTACGCTCGACACCGTTGGCGCCGCTCACGTTCTGATACTGAGGCCTGAGTACTTCTCGTGGTCGAGCGTGGCTGACGGTTTCTCGTTTCATCTGCCGCGAGGCGGCTTTGTGACGGCGGCGGCTGTATTCGGAATCACCGGGGTCGGGTCGGCGGACTTGATCAATTACCCGTACTGGTGCATTGAGAAGGGATACGCTCGTTACACCGGCCCGCGCGACGAGACCCCAGCTTGGCTCAGTCGCGCTCAAGGATGGATTCGCGTCATGGGAGTGGATGTCGGCGTTTCAGCGGTCGTCTACACGTTCGCGACCGTTGCGTTCTACCTGCTGGGCGCGGGCATCCTGCATGGGCTCGGAGTCGTGCCCGAGGGGACGGAGACCATTCGCGCGCTTTCGAACATCTACACCGAGACATTGGGAGGCTGGTCGAACTACCTCTTCCTGGCCGGTGCCGTCGCCGTTCTGTATTCTTCCCTCTTTGCTGGGACGGCGGCCGCCGCCCGCCCGTATGCCGATTTCGTCCGCCTGCTCGGTGGCTACGAGCGACATGACTCCGTAGCGCGTTTCCGCTACATTCAGATGTTTTCCGTCGTCCTGCTCTTGATCCCGGTGCTCTACTACGTCCTTCTGCGGGAGCCAGTATTGATGGTGAAGATCGGCGGAGTTGCCCAAGCCCTGATGCTCCCCATCGTCGGAGCAACCACCCTGTATCTGCGGTATGTTCACTTGCCCAAAAGGATTCTTCCGAAAGGCTGGATCACTCTAGCGCTTTGGATTACGACAGCCCTCACTGCTGTGATGATGGGATACTCGCTCTTGCGCCAACTGGGTTTGTGAGCGGTTCCGGCGGACACGAACGCAATGCCGAAATTCAAGAGGATGTCAGTTGTAGAGGCGCTGGCGGCGTTCCTTGTTGAGAACGGGATTCGGTATGCCTTCGGAATCGGTGGCCATGGCAACACGCCCTTGCTCGAAGCGTTCATGCCCTACCACCGGAAGAACAAACTCCGGGTCGTGGACGTCCAGCACGAAGCCGTCGCCGCGCACGCAGCGACCGCACTGAAGTGGATGAACGGAATCGACTCTGTCGTGTTCACCTCGATCGGGCCGGGCTGGTTCAACACATTGATTGGGCAGTCGACCGCCATGAGTGACGGATATGGATATCTCGTGCTCGCAGGCGATAAGACCACGGCCTACGAAGGGCCGAACATGCAGCAGATCATGCGCGACGGACAGTTTGGATTTGTCCACGCCGCCAATGCCGTCGCCAAGCAGGGCTATACCATCATTGATCCGCGCAACCTCTACACCGTACTTCCGGAGGCTCTCGCTAAGACGCGGGAACCTGGTTCGGCAGGTCCAGTGAATGTTTTTCTGCCGATGAACCTGCAGTCACAGGAGTACGAATACAACACCCAGATGTTGCTTCGACCCGCACGGCAACACACGGTCGCCGTGCGGCCGGACAAGGCCCAGGTCGCCGAGGCGGTCGCCGAGATCCGCAAGCATCGTAAGATCGCGATTCGAGTTGGCGGCGGAGCGGTCGCGGCGGGTGACCTCGTCAAGTCCCTGGCGAAAAGAATCGGAGCGGCCGTCGTCATGGGCCCTGTCGCCATGGATGCCGTCGAATCAGACTTTCCGCTGAACGTCGGCCCAGCAGGTGCAAAGGGATCCATTGCGGGCAACTACGCCGCCGAAAACGCGACCCTTGTGATCAACATCGGAGGACGGGGTGTTTGCCAGTCCGACTCCTCTGGCACTCTGCATCGACGTGCCAAGGCATTCATCAATATCAACCTCAACGCGGTCGATGCTCAGCGCTACCAGGGCATCGCTGTGGTCGGGGATGCGCGGGCGGCCGTCGAGGAGATGCTGATCGAGCTTCGCAAAGGAGCGCGCATTGAGCCTGACGAGAAGTGGCAGGCGGCCCTCGGCCGGGCCAAGAGGAAGTGGGAGACGTATCTCCAGAGATTCTTTGACCATCCGGTGATCAACGGAAAGCTTACGCAACCGGCCGCCGTCAAGGCGATCGATGACTATGTAAACGGGATCGGAGGGATCAAGATTTTTGATGCGGGCGACGTCCAGGCTCATGGTTTCCAGATCTGCCGCCACGAACAGCCCAAGACGTACTTGAACGAGACAGGCAACTCTTGTATGGGCTTCGGCATCTGTGCCGCGTTCGGACTCGGTCTCGTTCGCGGGGGCCGCTATCCAACCGCGATCATTGGAGACGGTTCGTTCCTCATGCAAGTGCAGGCGGTCCGTGACATGGTCAAGCACCGATCAAACTGCACGATTGTCGTTCTGGACAATCAGGCGATGGGCGCGATCACCGCTCTCCAATGGGCCCAAGAGTACGAGGGCTTTGCCACGCTGGATCCGACCCGAGTTCAGCCGGTTGACTACGCGATGCTTGCACGGTCCATGGGTTGTCAGGCGTACAGTCCTCGATCAAGTATCGACTCGCTCACCGAAGCGCTCGACCAGGCTTTCCGTCACGAGGGCCCGGCGGTCATCGATGTGAAAGTGCATCTCGGCCCAGAGGAGTTCGCGGCTCTAGGCGCGTTTGGCCGCTGGAACGTCGGCCCCTGGTCGGAGCATGTCGAGAAGATCTGGGAAGGCAAAGCGAAGCCCGAATGAGACTACGACCGGACCTCTCCGCGATGACTGAAAGGTGGACACTGCCTTTCCCTAGGTACTCTTGGCGTCCCATTTTGACGCTGCTCGTCTTTGCCCTAGTGTCTTCTTGCCAGCAGCAGCCTCACAAGACGCGAATAGGCGTTGTTCCGAAGGCGATCTCATTGGTCTTCTGGCAGAGTGTCCACGCGGGGGCGGTCGCGGCAGGGCGCGAAGAGAACATCGATATTGAGTGGAACGGTCCGACGACCGAGGTCGACTTCTCCCGGCAGATCGAAATCGTCGACTCCATGATCAACTCGCGGGTGGACGGCATCGTCGTTGCTCCTTCGGAAGCGACCGCACTAGTGGGTGTTGTTGAGCGGGCGGCTCGGGAAGGGATACCGGCCACGATTTTCGGCACGGGCATCAACACGGAACAATACATCTCTTTCGTCTCCACCAACAACTATGAGGCCGGTGTGGTTGGCGCCAGGACGTTGGCCGCTGCGCTCGGGGGCAGGGGAAAGGTCGCCGTGGTTCGCATGGTCCCGGGCAGCGCCTCCACCACGGCTCGCGAGGATGGCTTCGCCGATACGATCACTCGGGAATTCCCGGAGATCGAAATCGTGGCGGAGCAGTATTGCATGGCGAACCCCGCGAAGGCCTTGGCGGTGGCCGAGAACATGCTAACCGCTCATCCTGATTTGAGTGGCATGTTCGCGTCGGCGGAACCTGCCACCGTAGGACCGGTTCAAGCCCTCAAGGCCTGCGGTGACCTGCCCCCTGAAAACGAATCCGAATCTTGAGAGAGAATCGAAGGATTCGGGTGTGTGTAAGGAGGCAGGAAATGACGAGGAAGCGATACACGAGCGAACAGATTATCCACAAGCTGAGGGA
>Ga0315339_1001722_pt1 | contig 18356 bp, 13 predicted proteins | sample ASW17metaG_FD_204514 | JGI IMG/M metagenome (GOLD analysis project Ga0315339, IMG submission 204514) | Ammonia-oxidizing marine archaeal communities from Pacific Ocean, United States - ASW #17 | ecosystem: Environmental > Aquatic > Marine > Oceanic | place: USA: California | collected 2016-12-05
TCGCCCTCCTCGCCCTCCTGCTCGCCGCTGCCGCAGGCGCCTGCGGCAGCGATGTCGACTCCCCCGCGCTCCCCATCACCGCCTCCGTCCTCGTCGAGGTGAGCGACACCGACGCTCGCTGGTTCCGTGACGTCGAAGTGCGTAAGGGCACCGACGGCTACGAATTCCTCGAAGTAGCCGTCGAAGGCGAACTCGCCGCCGAGTGGCACCCCGAGTTCCGGTCGCACTTCGTCACTGGGATCGACGGCATTGCAGCAGAGGGCGCCGCATTCTGGGGCTTTTTCTTGTGGAACGAGAGCACGTCGGGATGGGAGCCGTCGACCATTGGTGCCGACTTGCTGTCAGTCAAACAAGATCACGTGATGGGATGGGCGCTCGTCGAGTTCGACCTCGACAACCCGCAGTTGCCCGTGAGCACGCCCTAGTCACGAATGGTAGGGGCTAGCTGGCCTGGCGCGGGCTCTCGTCCTGCACCTGCAGCCCCCGCTCGACCTCTTCCGCGAAGCCCTCGCGCTCCATCGACTCGCGCTCTTCGCGTTCGCGCTCCTCGCGCGCTTCGCGCTGCCGCCTGATCCCCATTCCGTAGTGCACGGCCAGCGTGTAGATCACCCCTGCTGTCGGCACGCCGAGCAGCGCTCCGGAGACGCCCGCCAACCGCGCACCAAGCACCACCGACACAATTACCAGCATCGCCGGCATCCGGACCGCGTGACCCAGGATGCGCGGCGTCAGCAGGTTCAACATCACCTGTTGCACAAACAGCAGCACTGCCAACACCACCAGGAATGTCACGAAATCGCCCGCCAGGATCGCAATGGTCAGCGGCAAGATCAGTGCCAACCAGTCGCCGATGAACGGCACCATCAACAACAAGCTTGAAAGGATTGCCGTCGGGAACGCCACAGGTAGTCCGGTCGACGCCATCACTGCCGCTGTTCCGACGCCGTAGATCGCCGACACGACCAGCATTCCGCGCACGTACCCGTGGAACGTTTCATCGATCGTCGTCAGTACGAACCTCGTCTCACGTTCGGCCCGCGGCGGCAACACTTTCAGCGCCTCGTGTAGGCGTCGCCCCCCGTCGAGCACGATGTAGAACGAGATCGCGATCACCAGTGTGATGCTGAACAGCGCCGACGCAATGTTCTGCAGGATCGGCACCGCATTCGTCGTCAGCCAAGCGCCCGCCTCCTCGAAGATATCCTGCAGCGGCTGCTCTTCGACCCGCTCGACTAGCCCCGCTCTCAGACCAATATCCTCAAGCAGGTTGTCCACCGTCTGAGCCAACGCAGGAATTGTCTCGACCAGGCTTGGAATCTCGTCTGCCAGCCCCTCAATCTGGTTCACCGTGTTCGGGATCACCAGGAACGCGAAGTTTAATATCAACGTAATCAGGCCCAGGTACACGAGGAGGATCGCCAGCGGGCGGCGCATGTGGGGGATACGCATCAAGCTGTTCACCACGTGAATCAGCAATGAGCCAACCAGCCACGCAAAGAAAAAGATCAGGAGGAGATCGCCGAGGAATCCCCACACTCGACCCAAAGCGCTCGCGAGAAAAATCACGGCGCTGAAGAAAATGGTCACGAGGACCGCACGGAACCACCAGCTGCGTTCTACCAAATGTTCACCGTTCCTCGCTCATTCTACTCTTGGGCGCGCCAACGTCGCTGAGACAGCCCGACGAGTTATGGACGAAACGATGATGAACGGCGCACGCCTTGCCCCAACCAAGGCTGGTTCACGGCGACCGCGACGCCCCGCCAAGCTGGCTCGCGAATACGTCAGCGTCCGTCGTTGGCAGCTCACACTGGTATCCGCTGCATACGTACGCCTGCGCCGCCCCATTGCGGGTCCCACGTCCCTCGAACAGCGGGCTCGCGAACGCCGCCGGCTCGGTTGGGGATACGCCCACGATTACGCGATTCGGATCGTAGTTGGTGTGCAATGCGCGCAATAGCGCCCGTGTGTCCGCGGCGTCGGGAGTCCCCACGATGACTACCTCCGCCGGTTCCGCCAGGTACAGTTCCATCGCCTTCAGCCAATTGCCAAACGCTAACGGCGCTTTCGCGAGCAGCGGCACCATCGACCGCAGCAACCGGGACGCTGTGATCGTGTATTGCGCATTCCCAACGATCACCCCCATCCGCAACAACGCCTCCGCCGCTGCGGATGACCCACTCGGCATCGCGTTGTCGTACGTCTCGCGCGGACGGATGATCAATTGCTCGTGGTCCGCGCCCACGTCAAATAGACACTCCGCGTCGTCATCCCAGAATAGGTTTAACATCTCGTCCGTCAGCTCACGCGCCGCATGGAGCCACGCATGGGTGAACGTCGCCGCGTGCAGCGACACCAGCGCGTTGATCAGCAGCGCGTAGTCCTCCAGGTACCCGAGCAAGTGCGCCTTGCCATCCTTCCACGTTCGCAGCAGCCGCCCCTGCGGCCGCATCGTCCCTAGCACGAACGCCGCCGCCCGCTCTGCCGCTTCGATGAATCGCGCCTCGTCCAGCACCGCGCCCGCCTCCGCCAGTGCCCTAATCGCCAGGCCGTTCCACGCTGTCAACACCTTATCGTCCGTCGCCGGAGGCACTCGTTTGCCCCTTTGGTCACGCAAAAGCTCCCGCGCGTTCGCCAAATCTGGCCCAGCCGGGTGATCCATGTTTGCCAAATGCAGGATATTCTGACCCTCGAAGTTGGGCCCCTTGTCTAGCGCGTAGATCTCCTTGAGCGCCGCCGCGTCCCTTTTCGTCAGCGTCGTGTCCAGCTGGTCCGGCGTCCAAATGTAAAACTTGCCCTCAACCCCCTCGCTATCCGCATCCTGCGATGAGAACAACCCACCCTCCGGGTGCCGCAGGTCGCGCAGCAGGTAATCCAGCGTTTCTACCGTCACATCGCGGAACCTCGCCTGGTTCGTCATCTGGTACGCCTGCAGGTACGCGAGCGCCAACAACGCATTGTCGTACAGCATCTTCTCGAAGTGCGGCACCAACCAGCGCTCGTCCGTCGAGTAGCGTGCGAATCCGCCGCCCAGGTGATCGTAAATACCACCCGCCGCCATTTTCTTCAGCGAATGCAGCACCATCGCCTTTGCATTGGGCGCGCCTGTACGCACGTGGTAGCGCAGGAGAAACTCCTGCGGCATGGACTGCGGGAATTTTGGAGCTTCCCCGAACCCGCCATGCACCGAATCGAACGCCCTTACCAAGTCCAGGAACGCCAGATCGGCCACGTCCGTGCTGATGGGCTCGTCCGCTGCCCCCTTCTGCGCCGCAGCTTGCAGCGCGGCCGTCAGCGTGCGTGCATTGCCCTCCACCATCTGCGGTTTGTTGTGGTACGCGTCCGCCACCGCGTCCAGCACCCTCGGCCACGCCGGCATCCGTCCGCGGTCCTCGTTCGGGTAGTACGTACCCCCGTAGAACGGCGCACCACTGGGCATCAGGAACACGTTGAGCGGCCAACCTCCGCGCCCCTCCATCGACACCAACGCCTGCATGTAGATTGAGTCAACGTCCGGTCGTTCTTCGCGATCGACCTTGATCGACACGAACAACTCATTCATTTTCGCAGCGATCTCCGAGTCCTCGAACGACTCGCGTTCCATCACGTGGCACCAGTGGCATGCCGAGTAGCCGATGCTCACCAGCAGCGGTTTGTTCTCCGCACGCGCCTTGGCGAATGCCTCCTCCCCCCACGGGAACCAGTCCACCGGGTTCTGCGCGTGCTGCAGCAAGTAGGGTGAGGTCTCATTGATCAAACGGTTGGTCATAGCATTGCCAGTAACGCCATCGTCGTAGCCGCGGCCACGGGGACCGTAATGTTGTCGTCCAAGGGCATCGGGAGAATCTCCGCCGCCGCCGCCGCCACCGCGCCCGGCGCGATCCACCACGTCAACGGCACGTCTGGATGCACCGCCGCTACGTAGCCAATGCCCGTCGCCGACAGTGCGAACGCCAATGATCCTACCAGCGATTTGCCGAACACGCGGAACACCGGATCCCGGCGTCCCACTAGCGCTGCTAGTGGATCGCCGATCGCCAGGAAGTACAACGCCAATGCCGCGATCTGTTTATCGAAAATGAAGAACACCAATGTGCTTGAGAGCACCAGAAACGTCGAACCGGTAACCTCGTAGCGCTCCCTTGCCTTGAAGAATGGAATGTACCGGATGGACAGATCGTTCACCCAGGGCACCAATCCCCGGCCCATCTCCCCGCCCACCACTACCGCGCATGCGATGATGAAACCCCAACCCAGCGGTTCGGTCGGCGCGAACAAAATGAATGTCGGCATGATCGACCCGCCCAGCACATGGAAGACTCGCCTTGGCCAGATCGAAGGTGTGGCGGGCTGGTGAGCGAGGATTTCGGAAAGACTGTGGTGTTGTCTGCCCATATTGCGATTCGCAACAGTTGGCCGTCACCGGGGCCGAGGAGCCGCCAACTTTCGGAGCTTCGGGACCAATTCCGCGATAGTGTCGACTACATAGTCGACCTCTTCGTTCGTGTTCTCCGGGCCAACCGTCAGCCGCAGCGTCGATCGCGCCGCTGCGTCCGAGTACCCCATCGCCAGCAGCACGTGGGACGGCTCAATGGACGCTGCTGTACACGCACTGCCGCTGGACGCCGCAATGCCTGCGAGATCGAGCCCCATCAGTAACGGCTCGGCCTCCACACCCGCGAACGTGAAATTGACATTGTTCGGCAATCGCTGGCTGGGGTCACCGTTCAACTGTGCATTCGCGACACGCTCGCCGATGCCCGCGATCAAGCGCTCGCGCAGCGCCAGGCTCGCTGCCGTCGCAGCCGCCCGCCGCACCTCCACCATCTCCAGCGCTACGCCCATGCCCACGATCGCCGGCGTGTTCTCCGTGCCCGCGCGTCGGTCCCGCTCCTGCGCACCGCCCACCTGCGTTGGCGTGAACGACGTACCTCGCCGAATGTAGAGCAAGCCCACGCCTTTTGGCCCGTAGAACTTGTGCGCCGATAGGCTCAACAGATCCACACCCAGCGCATTGACATCGAGGTCTAGTACCCCTGCCGCCTGGACCGCGTCCGTATGCACTGCGATGGTCCGGCGCTCGGCGCTCGCACGCGCCTTCACCTGGCGCGCGATCTCCGGCACCGGCTGCACTGTCCCCAGCTCGTTGTTGGCGAGCATCACGCTCACCACCGTCGTTTGGGGCGTTAGCGCTGCCTCGATGGACTCCGGGGTGATCAACCCATCGCGTCCTGGCGCAACGTACGTCACGTCGAATCCGAGCGTTTCCAGCAATTCAGCCGCGTACAACACCGCGTGATGCTCGATGGCCGTTGTGACGATGTGGTTCCCGCGCCCGCGCAGCGCCAGCGCCGCGCCCATCAGCGCCGTATTGTCCGACTCCGTCCCACCGCTGGTGAAAACGATCTCGCCCGAACGCGCGTGCAGGACCCGCGCGCAGCGCTCCCGCGCCTGGTCCACCGCCCGGCGCGCTTCTTGGCCGAGCCCGTACATGCTCGACGCGTTGCCAAACTCCTCGGTGAAGAACGGCCGCATCGCTTCAACGACCTCCGGTGCCACCGGAGTCGTCGCAGCATGGTCCATGTAAACGATATCCGCTGGACGCGTTCCCACGTGCTCCCGTCTACCGTGCAAGCCTCACCCAAAAGTTATGCAGCAGTTTACCATCTCACCCTCGGAGGGCCCGTTCGCTCGGATACATAATTCTCTATAATGATCCCGCGCCGTACGCTCCTGTACCGTCTGGTGCCTGTATTCGCCCGAACGGAGGAATACCATGCTAAAGATCAACAAAGTAGCTCACGTGGTGCTCGCCGTCTCCGACGTCGCCCGCTCAAAGGCCTTCTACCGCGACGTCCTCGGCATGGAGATCGTCAGCGACCGCCCCAACCAAGGTCCTTCGGCGTTCCTCTCATTCGGCACCCAGCACCACGACATTGCCCTTTTCCAGGCTCCGCCGGGCGCCGAGCAGGGACAGTTGCGGCTGATTCACGCCGCGCTTCAGCTCGAAGGCGGGCGCGAAGAGCTTGGGGAGATGGACCAGCGGCTCAAGGACGCCGGCGTAACCCCTACCAGCCCGGTCACCCATGGCATCACCAACTCCATCTATTTCCAGGACCCCGACGGCCACACTTTTGAGATATACATCGAAGCATTTGCCACCGGCGCCGAGGGCCTCGCCTACATGCGCGAGCAGGCCGGCTACGGCATCACCGACCCCATCACCCTCTAGCCGCTGATCCGCTCCAGCGGGCCTCCACCACCTCGGGGAGCGGGGGGGGGGGAGCAGCTTGATCCGGAAGTGACCCCACTCGTTGTCGGAGCCATCGCCCGCCGGGAGCCTACCGTCGACGTGGCCAGCAAGCTCGACCCAGCCTTATGGAACTGTAAATGTTATGCCTGAGTACCGCATAGTGTGATTCACGCCCCACATCCCCGCGCACACCGAGAGGATTGAGAAGAGGGTTCCGAGTCCCCTGCGTCTCGGCGATCTAAAATGTCCCTGCCTGTACGCGCGCCAACACGCTGCGTGGCAAGAACGCCGCGGCATGCACGTCTGCCGCGTAGTAGCGAACGCCGTCGACGGGAGGACGTGCTGGTTCGCGCACGTCGATCGCCTTCGACCCCACCGAGAACGCCCACCAGCTCCCCGCGTACGTCGCGATCGCCTGGGTCAGGCAGTCAACGATCGGGAAGTGCGCCGCCAGCCGCTGCTGCACACGCGTCACGAAATCCGCGTGAAAGTGCAGCGACTCCGACTGGGTCACCAAAATTCCGTTCGGCGTCAGCCGCCCCACTGCCAATGAGTAAAATTCGTCCGTGAACAACTCCGCCGCGGGCCCCACCGGGTCCGTCGAGTCCACGATGATCGCATCGAAGCTGCGTGTGTTCTGCGCCAGAAATGCCGCGCCCGGCATGCCCACGCGATCCACCCGTGGGTCCACCAGCGACGCCGTCATCTGCGGTAGCCACTCACCAACCACTCGCGTCACTGCATCGTCGATGTCCACCAGCACTGCTTGCTCGACGCACCCGTGCTTCAGCACCTCGCGTATGCTGCCGCCGTCGCCCCCGCCCAACACCAGCACCGAGATCGGCGCTGGATGCGCGTGCAGCACCGGGTGAACTAGCGTCTCGTGGTAGTACATCTCGTCGCGTTCCGTCAACTGCACCACCCCATCGAGGACCAGCATCCGTCCAAAGAACGGATGCGCGTAGACCTCGATCAACTGATACGCCGAGCGCTCCTGGTGAAGCAGCGTCGTGTCCCGATAGCGGTAAGCGATAGGGGAGAACGGGTCGGACTCGGTGAGCTCACCCATCTGGGCCCGACCACACGCACACCACCGGTGGTTGGGTCAGCCCATTGAATGCCGACGCATACACCGTCGTATAGGCGCCCGCGGGGTGGATCGCCACCCGATCGCCCACCGCCACATCCGGCAGCGCAACGTCTTTCGCCACCACGTCCATCGAATCGCACGAGGGCCCCGCGACGGTCCACCGCACGTCCGGGCGGCTTCCCGTACCGATGCTCGTGAACCCGTAGTTGATGCCCCCCGCCGACTCCATCAGCCCGTTGAACACTCCCACGTCAAGGTAGAGCCAGTTCGTACCCGACCGTGTCGCTTTGCCAATCACCTGGGTCACCAAGACGCCCGCGTCCGCCACCATGCCGCGCCCTGGTTCCACCTCCAGCTTCGTCCCCGCAGGGTAGCTGGCCGTCGCCGCCACGATCGAATCCAGTGCCGTGCGTGGGTTCGGGTTGACCCCATCGTGCGCGGCCGGGAATCCGCCACCCATATTCAGCGTGTCAAACGCAAATCCGTTCACCGCCGCTGCGTCCCACACCACCCGTGCCTCGCGCAGCGCATTTGTCCACGCGTTGGGGTCCGTCGCCTGCGAGCCCACGTGGAACGTCAGCCCCATTGGCTTCAGTCCTGCGTCCGCCGCCAACCGCGTCAACCCCATGATCTCAACTGCAGTCGACGCAAATTTCTCGTCCAGCGGCCATGCGCTGCCCGAGTTGTCCACCACCAGGCGGAACACCACGTCGCACCCCGGCGCGTAGCGGGCCAGCTTCTCGACCTCCGTCGCCGAGTCAGCCACGAACCGACGCATCCCCACCTCATGTGCCGCCTCGATGAACGCCGGTGGCTTGATGGGGTTCGACGTGATTATGCGGTCGGCCAGTACCTCGTGCGTCAGCACCGCGTCTAGCTCCGGCATCGACGCCACCTCGAACCCAACTCCCACTTCCGCCAGGATGCGAAGCACCTGAGGATCATCATTCGCCTTAACCGCGTAGAACGTCGCTAGCTGCGGCGCGTACGCCATGAACGCCGCAGCGCGCTCGCGCAGCGCGCGGGCGTCCATCACCAGCACGGGCGTCGTCGCCGCCAAACGGACGGCAAGCGCGATCTTGCGCGCGTTAGCGCCCGATGTCATCATCTTTGGTGTTGCAGTCAAACTCGGGAAATTCCTGTCTCGAAAAATCCGGCCCATCGGCAGGCCGGAAATAGGCGTGAACACCCGCAAAGAATAGCATCGCCCGAGCGACCCGCACAACCGGATTCACCCGTGGACCACGAGCGTCCGATGCTATACTCCCGCCTGGCCGAACAACCCCGACTCCCGACGCTCGGTGCATTCCCACCCAGGGTCCGCGCTCGTGGTCTAATCGATCGGCCTAGGGCACGCAGGGCCTTTCCGCCGCCAGGGGCGGCAGTGTCCCCCGATCAGTTCGCGGCCACCCACCAGTTTTTGGGGTTGCACAGCCCGTTCCCGGGAATGCAGAGGCCCAACTCTGCTGGGGTATGCGGGTGTCCCCCATACCCCTTCTTTGTAGAACCCTTTCCTAGCAGGAAGAGGGTAGGGGAATGGTAGAAACGTTCGCGTTTGCTGCGGCAGCATGACTGACAGCTTGTTTGAAAACGCATTGGTTGGATACAAAAGTAGGTAAGCACGTGAAAGCCGAAATCATCGCGGTAGGAACCGAACTCCTTATGGGGGAGACCCAAGACACCAACTCCTCTTGGATCGGCTCCCGCCTGCCTGCTCTCGGCCTCGAGCTCGAGTGGGTCACCATCGTCGGCGACGACCTCGACCGTGTCGCCGAAATTATCGAGCGCGCCTGGCGTCGGTCCGACGTCGTCCTCACGATCGGCGGTCTCGGCCCCACGATGGACGACCTCACCCGCGACGGCATCGCCAAGACCTTGGGCGAAGACATCACCACTGATCCAGCGCTGGAAGCCTGGCTCGAAGAAAGCTTCGCCAGGCGAAATATCACCCCCATGCCCGCGCAGAACATACGCCAGGCGGGCATCATCCCCTCCGCCGCCAGCATGCCTAACACCATGGGCACTGCGCCCGCCTGGTGGATCGAACGCGACGGCAAGATGCTCGCCACCATGCCCGGCCCTCCGCGCGAGATGATGAACATGTGGAACACCCAAGTCATGCCGCGCCTCAAAGAGCGCATCCCTGGCCAGATCATCATGTCTCGCATGTTCAAGACCATCGGCCTCTCCGAGGCCGCCGTCGATGAGCTCGTCGGTGACGTTTACGACCTAGATGGCATGGAGCTCGGTGTCTACGCCAAGCCCGACGGCATCTACGTCCGTGCCATTGCCAAGGCGGATACCGAGGCCGAAGCTCTCACTACGCTCATGGGGGCCGAAGAGAAGATTCGTGGGACACTCGCCGACTACATCTGGGGCACCGATGAAGACGACCCTTCCGCCCGTATCGGCGAGCTCCTCAACCTGCACAAAGCCCATGTCGCCGTCATGGAGTCATGCACCGGCGGCATGGTTGGCTCGGCCATCACCGACATTGACGGCTCCTCCGACTACTTCATCGGGGGCGCCATCACCTACTCCGTTCCGATGAAAGTCCAGGCGGGAGTCGACGCGCGGACCATCGCTAAGTTCGGCGTCTACAGCCTTCAGACCGCCGAGGCCATGGCGCAAGCCGCGCAGCAAACGTTCAACGCCGAATACGCCATCGGCGTCACTGGCGTCGCCGGATCGGCCGATGTAGCTGGCGAGAACGGCCTCCCCGACATCAAAGCAGGCACGGTCTTCATCGCCGTGGCTACTCCCGAAGGCGTCAGTGCCCAGGAGTACCACTTCCCCTCGCGCAGGCCGCTGGTCCGCAACCGCGCCACCACTGCCGCCCTCCTCCAGCTCGCCCAAGCTCTCAAGTAACGCATCCCGATCGTATCAACCCGCATCTCACAACAACCGCCAGCGGGTCAGCACTGCCCCTTCTCCAAACGCCAGATGGATAGCGATAGAAGGTCGGGGCGGTGGGCGCACTCACGCTCGGGATCGAGTAGCGCGCGGTAAACCATGCGCTACTCGATCCCGAGCGGCTCCAGACCAAAGCCCATTGTGGCCAAAAGCGTTCGTGGTTTCGGACTACGCCAAGCATGTGCGTGCGGGTAAACGTTCGCTAAAGCGTAATCGTTCGGTACAGCTGCGGGAGCCGGCGCGGCAGCTCCATGATGTCCGGCAGCACCTCGTAGCCCAGGTCCCCCGCCATCGTGCGCAGATAATCGTGGCCATTGCGGTCCACCGTTAGACAGAACGGCGTAATGTTCAGCTGCTTCGCCTCGACGAGCGCCATGCGCGTGTCCTGCACTGCGTACTCCTTCTCCACCCCCTCGCGGCTGTACCCACGGTCCTGGGGGCGTCCATCGCTGATCACGAACATGAACTTCGTTTTCGCATCGATCCCCGCCAGCTTCGACGCCGCATGCCGGATCGCCGGGCCCATCCGAGTCGCGTGCAGCGGCGCCACCTTATCCAGCCGGCGCTTCGGCCGCTCTGTCAGCGGCTCGTCGATTTCCTTGATCACGTAGAACTCCACGTTTTCGCGACCGAACCCCGAGAACCCATAGACGCCGTAGCGGTCTCCGATGGCCTCCAACGCATTCATCAGCAACACCATCGACTCCTTCTCAACATCGATGATCCGCTTGTACGGGCGGCGCGACGTCTCACCACGCCGCGCACGAAGCCACGCCGTGTACGCCACTGGATCGCCCGGTACATTCCAATCGCCATCGCGTGAGCCCTCCTCCACGGCCTCCGCCGTCGACGCACTCATGTCGATCAGGAACACCACCGCCACATCGCGCTCATCCTTGTTCCGGCGCCAGTAGATGCGCTCGTCCGGCGTCACCCCGCTCCGTAGGTCGATCAAAGCCTCGATCGCCGCGTCTAGGTCGATATCCTCGCCCTCTGGCAGCCGCTTTTGCTTGCGGTAAATCTCGGGCCTAATCGACTCGAACTGACGGCGGATCTGCTCCACCAGTCCCGCGTACTGTGACAACGTCTCCTGGTAGAACGTCGGCTCCCCGGAAACCGCCATACGCTCCTGTACGATGCACCAGCGGGGGCGGTAGTCGTTCGCCCGGAAATCCCACTCGTCGTAAACGTAGCTCTTCGGCTCAGAGGGTTCCAGCGGCCCACCCTCCTCGTCCTGGTGCGGGATCTGGTTGTACCCGTGGCCCTGCGCCTCCGGCGCATCAGCGCCCGCCTCCTTCATCATGTTCGCTGCTACCGTCTGCACCTCACCGTCGTCGCCGAACTCAACCTCCGTGGAGTCGCGCAGCATTTGCTCGATCTCCTCCTGCGTCAGCCCTTCCGTCATATCGTCGCCGTCCTGATCGTCGCCACCCTGCTGGCCGCGCATTTTGGACAGCATCTGCACCATCTCGGGCTTGAAGTCGCCTCGATACTCCACGTCCTCTGGCGATTCGTACTCCTCGCCGCCCTCGCCTTCCTCGCCTTCCTGCTCGTCCATCTGCTGCTGAAAATTCTCGACGATGGACTCAACATCCGGCTCGGTGAACTCCGTCTCGGACAGGTCCGCCTGCTCCCAATCGTCAGGTGGGATCTCCTCGTTCGCGATCTGCGAAATCATGTGGTAGATCCGCAGCGTCGCTTCTGCCGTGTCCTCGACCGTCGCCTCCGGGTCCTGCACTTGCCGCAGCAGCGCCGCGATCTCCTTCGCTTGCTCCAAGTACTGCGTCGGCACCGTCGCATCCTCGGTCTGGTGCAAGCTCATGCGGATGAGCAGCTCCACCAATGCCTGTTGCGCTGGCATCGTGTGGATCGGCGGGCGCGACGACAGCGTGTCGCTTTGCACCTTTCGGTAGTGCGCCGTCAGCCCCTTGTAGCGCTCCAGTAGATTCGCGTCCACCCGCGCGTCCTCGACTACCGAGAACACGTCGGCGGCCAATCCTCGCACTGGGAATAGATCGAAGAACGTCGCCACCTCGGTCGAGCCACGCTCCGCCCCGACCCCATCCGCCACCTTGCCCCGTAGATCCTCGAACCGTGCGGCCTTCGCTTCGAAGTCAAAATCGAAGCTCTCGAACTCAATGTGCCCCACCTGATGCGTCGTTACCACCTTCAGCCACGAGAAGTTTCCTTCCTTCGAATCATGCTGGTCGACCATCGCCGGTAGGAACACGTTCCTGCCATCTGTTGTCGCCAGCTCCATCGACACCCAGCCGATGTTCTTGTGCGTCAGCTCGCCGACGGCCTGCAGTTCGACCTCGCTACCGGCCAGCGCGTTCGCGTACATACCCAACAGCCCGCGCACGCGCTCAAGCTCAATGCTCGACGACAGGGACTCCAGCAGCAGTTCCGCCTTTTGCGACTCCAGCTTGAAGTACGCCACGCCACCGTCGGCGTTTTCCTTTAGGAACTCCACCCCGCGCGCGTACCACTCGTCCATCTGCGCCGGGCTGATCCGCGCCAGCACGTCGGGCGCCGTCTTCAGGAATGCCCCCACTGCCTCGTGCGACGAATCCGCTAGGTCCTCCGCGCGCTCGATCACCACCATCTGCTCATCTTGCGGCAACCGCGCCAGCGACTGCGCTGACTCCAGCATGAACGCTGATACATTGCCCATGCCCATGCGCGCGAGGCGCTCGGTCAGCGCGAAGTACCGCCGCCGCAGCTTGCGGTCGACGCTCAGGTTCACACGCGACGCCGCTTCGAACGACCCACGCACCTCGCGCCAGCTCGTTTCCGCCAGCACCGTCGCCAGCGAAATCAACTCTTCGCGCTCGGTCACCGCTGGCAGCACGCGCTGGCCTAGCACCAGCGCCTCCGACGCGAGGTCGTATGAGCGGTTCGACAGCGTTTGTACCAGCGTGACGAACAACTGCAGTTCGTGGAACGTCACGTTCTGCACCAGGTCGTTGCTCACATCGAAGAAACGCGCCGCCAGGCTCGACGACTTCCACGTGCCCTTGGACAAGCTGTGGCCAAGAGATGCCCAGTTCGCGATGTGCCGCGGCGCCAGGGTAGGGAGCACCTCGGGGCTCACCCGGAAATAGGACGCAGCAACCACCGGCGACTCGTCGACCAGCTCCGTCCCGCTCTCCACCCAGCGCTCGAACTGGGGAAACCCAATCACCTGCACCACCGCCGGCGATGCTTTGTAGTATTCCGTCGCCGCCTCCCATGCGCGCGTGCCCAGCGACGCCAAGCGCACGCCCTCCTCGGCCCAGCGCAGCGCAGACACGGGGCCCACCACTGCGGTCACGTCGCCTACCGCCGCCTCGTACGCGGCGAGCAGTGCCGCCGGGTGCTTTTGCAACTCAGCAAGCACGTGGGAATGGTCAGGTGTGCTGGTCACTTGGAGGTCTCCTCAGTCTGTTCTGCGTCCTGGGTTCGCTTCCGAGCGCTCAAACCCAAGTCCGTGTTGATTACATCCAGCAGATCGGCCAGTATCCACGCCGTCGCACCGAAAACCAGGTGCCCATCGTGTCCGTACGACACTCGTTGAATCATCGTCCCATCGCTGTTCAGCCGTGCCTCGTGGCGGACCGCCGTCCCGTCGAGCAATCGGTCCAACGGTAACTTCACAATCTTCGCGACCTCGCGAGCGTCAGGTCGAAAAGCGTACGGGTACGGTACGACGCCCACCGTAGGCCATACGAGGAAGTTTGTCCGCGTTATCCGCGCATCCAAGGGCCCTAGCACGTCCACGTCCTCGGGCCGGACTCCCATCTCCTCCCACGTCTCACGCAGCGCGCACGCCGTCATGTCCGCGTCGCCCGGCTCTAGCTTGCCCCCAGGAAACGCAATTTCACCCTTGTGCTGACTCACTTCGTTCGAGCGAACGTTGACGATCACGTGCCACCCGCCATCGTAGTGTTGCAGTGGGACCAGCACGCCCGCCGGCGTGGCCCCGTCCGAGGCCTCCGCTACCGGCGTCCGAACGGCTAGCGCCGCCCGTAGTCCCTCGACGAGCGCCGCTGGCCTTAGCGTGTTCAGCGTGTTTAGCGCGTGCAAGCGGTCTGAACTCCTCGCCTACGGGAAGACCGACGTGACGACTTCCATGACGCTCTGTTGGATTTCTCGATCGTCCGTGAGCGACCAAACGATGGCGACCTCACAGGCACGCCGCGCCGCAACGCCTTGTTGCATCAGCTTTCCCGCGTAGATCAGCAAGCGAGTACTCGCGCCCTCTTGCAGACCCTGGCCGATCAGGTTTCGGATCTTCTCGCCCAACAACGCGAGCTGTTGCGCCACCTGGCGGTCGCAGCCACTCTCGTGCTCGATAATCGGTCCCTCCAGGTCGCGTGGCGGGAAGTCGAACTCGATTGCCACGAAACGCTGGCGGGTGCTGTGTTTCAGGTCCTTCAACGCGTTCTGGTAGCCCGGGTTGTAAGAGATCACCATCAGGAAATTTGGGTGGGCCTCGATCACCTCACCCAGCTTCTCAATGTGCAGCAAGCGTCGGTGGTCGGCCAGCGGATGGATCAACACCGTCGTATCCTTCCGCGCCTCTATAACCTCATCTAGGTAGCAGATGCCGCCGTGCTTTACCGCACGTGTCAGCGGCCCATCGATCCACCGCGTGCCCGACGGCTCAAGCAAGTAGCGCCCCACCAGGTCGCTCGCCGTCAGGTCCTCGTGACACGCCACCGTGACCAGCGCTGACATATCCGAGCGGTTTTCCTCGATCCGATCCTGGTTAACCCGCCAGGACATGTACTCCACGAACCGCGTTTTCCCCGTCCCTGTCGGGCCCTTCAGCAGGATGGGGATGCGCTGCGCGTGGGCTGCGCGAAATAGGTCAACCTCGTCCGCTACCGGGAGGTAGAACGGCTCGTTCTCGACGACGTACTCTTCAATGCTCTGCTGCTTGTAAGTTTGCTGTGTCATCTTCACTGCCTCATCAGGTGATTTCGATCCTTCCAAAGCTGTTCAACCTTGGCGCGCAACTCGTCAACAGTACCTGCGTTCTCGATGAGAACGGACGCCTTTGCTTCCGACTCCCGCACCAACGCTTCCTGCGCAGCGATGCGCCCCCGAACCTCCCAGACTTGCAGTCCGCGCTGCTCTGCCACACGTTCAGCGACCTGCTCCTCGGGGGCCCTGACCGCCCACACCTCGTCGGCAAGATCGTCCCAGCCCGCCTGCACCAACACCGCCGCGTCGATCACCGCAACCGCGCAGCCTTGCTCGGCCAGCTCACCGAGCCTCGCCTGAATGCGGTCCCGGATGATCGGGTGGATCGCCGAGTTCAACCAGCCCAGCGCTTCCGGACTACCGAAAACCAACTGCCCTAGCTTGCGCCGGTCCACCTCCCCGTCATCCGTCAGCACTCCTTCGCCGAAAAGCTCGCCGATCCGGCGCCACCCCATTGATCCCTTGGCGTACGCTTCGTGGCCCTCATGGTCGGCGTTGATGATACGGGCGCCGAGGCGCTCGAGCGTGGCCGCAACCGCGCTCTTGCCTGCCCCCATTCCGCCGGTCAGTCCAATAACGCGCAAGCTGCTCCGGTTTTCACAACGGTTTGCGCGAGCTTTTGTCGCCTGCGCAGTGAAGCAGTCTACCATGCGGAGAGGAACGCACCAACCGTAAATTCCGTCCTGCTACTATTCGTTGCCAATGACCCAAACCAACAAACAATCCGCCCAAGATCTGAGCGAGCGTGCCATCGCCCTCTTGGAGTTCGACCAGGTCCGCGAAACCCTGGCGTCTTTCACCCAGTCCGTCCTCTCCCGCGAACGCGCCCTTGCCCTGCTGCCGTCCTACACCATCGACGGGGTCCAGCAGCACCAGCAGGAAACCACCGAAGCCCGCGATCTGCTCGAAGAGGCCGGCTACGTCGATCTCACTTTGGGCCCCGACCCGCGGCCGCTGCTGGCCCGCTCCGCCGTCCAGGGCGCCCTTGCTGGCTCAGAGCTCGTCGTCGTCGCCGATGCCCTCGACCTCACCCGCCGCGCCAAGACCGCCGTTGGACGCTCTGACACCAAGACGCCCCTACTGCGCGCCATTGCGCGGAACATCACCGACCTTCGCTTCCTCGAACGCGATATCCGGTCCAAGCTCTCCTCTTCCGGCGATCTCCTCGACAACGCGTCGCCCTACCTGCGCCAGTTGCGCCACGAGAGTCGCGACGCCTACCGGCGCGCGACTCGAGCGCTGGAGTCCATCATCGCATCCGACGCCGGAAAGGAGGTGCTCCAAGAAGGCATCTACACCGTGCGCGCCGAACGCCTGGTCGTCCCAGTCAAATCCGACTTCAAGGGCCGTCTGCCCGGCATCGTTCACGCCGTCTCCGACTCCGGTGCCACGCTCTTCATCGAGCCCCTATCCAACGTAGGTCATACCAACGCCTGGCGCGAGGCCAACGCCGCCGAGGAGGAGGAGAGCCTACGTATCCTGCGCGAGCTCTCAGTCGCCGTCAGCCGGCGCGTCGCTGACATCAACCACGCCCTAGAGCTCACCGCCAGGATCGACGTTGCTTTCGCCAAGGCTCGTTACGCCCACTCCTACCATGGCGTCACTATCCCCACATCCAGCCCTCACGTCCACCTGGCCGAGGCGCGCCACCCCCTGCTGCCCGACGCGCCCGTCCCTGTCTCGCTCACTATAGCCCCGCCGACCTCAGGACTCGTGGTCACTGGCCCCAACACCGGCGGGAAGACCGTGGCGCTCAAAACCCTCGGTCTCATGGCGCTTATGCATCAAACAGGGTTCCAGCTCCCATGCGACCCCTCCACTACCCTTCCTCTCTTCGACGCCGTCTTCGCGGACATCGGTGATCAGCAGTCCATCGCCGAGGCCGAATCCACGTTCAGCTCCCACATCGCTAACATCGCGTCCATCCTGCGCCACGCCACCCCCGCGTCGCTGGTCGTGCTCGACGAGCTCGGCACCTCCACCGACCCAGACGAGGGCTCCGCCCTCGCCCGCGCCATCGTTGCGCACCTGGCGGAGCGCGGCATCCCGACTCTCGTCACCACTCACCACCGCGCCGTCGCCGCTCTCGCCGAACAGCTCGACGGCCTGGAGAACGCCAGTGTCGAACTCGATCCCGTCACCCTCGCCCCAACCTACCGCGTCACCATGGGTCTACCCGGTCGCAGTTACGCCATGGAAGTCGCTGCACGTCTCGGCCTCGACGCCGCGGTCTTGCGCGCCGCCAGGCGCTACCAAGACCCGATCCACCGCGAGGCGGAAGAGCTGCTCGCCGGCATCCAGCAGGAACGCCATCGCACCCGCGAAAAGCTGAACGAAGCCGAACACGCGCAGCAACGCGCCGCCGAGCTCAGTCGCGAGCTCGAAGACCGCATCCAAGAGCTCGAGCGGGCCCAGACCCAGGCCGTCGATGACATCCGTCGCGAGCTCCAGCACGAGGCCCAGCGTATCCAGGCCAAGCTCAAGCAGGCCGAATCAACGGCTCAATGGACTGCCTTTCGCGAAGAACCACCGCCCGCGCGCGTGATCGAAGACGCCCGCGGCGACGTCGCCGACCTGCAACGCCTGCTTCGCTCCCGCGTCTGGGGCAGGCAGGCCAAACCCCCCGGCCGCAAAAGCGCCATAACCGTCGGCGACGCGGTTGAAATCGGTTCCATGGGCTTTTCTGGAACCGTCGTCAGCGCCCCCGACGACGACGAGAAAGTCGAAGTCCAAGTCGGCTCGGCCCGTATCCGTATGGAGATGTCCCGCCTCCGCAAAGCAGGCCCTGCCGCTCCCGGCGACGCCCACATCGAGACCAGCATCAAGCTCGCCCCCGGACGTGCCGGCGCGCCCTTGGAAGTCGAGCTCGACTTGCGCGGCCTGCGCCTTCACGATGCCGTCGAACGCCTTGACGACTATCTCGACAATGCCCTCGCCCAGGGCCTCACCCACGTTCGCATCATCCACGGCAAAGGCACCGGTGCCCTTCGCCAAGGCGTCTGGCACCACCTCGCCAATCACGGCGCCATCGACCAGTTCGACTTCGCCCCCAACGAACGCGGCGGCGACGGCGCCACCGAAGTCACCTTGGCCTAGCCCATCCCGCACCCACTCATCGCCTAGCGCAAGTCG
>Ga0315339_1001723_pt1 | contig 18346 bp, 15 predicted proteins | sample ASW17metaG_FD_204514 | JGI IMG/M metagenome (GOLD analysis project Ga0315339, IMG submission 204514) | Ammonia-oxidizing marine archaeal communities from Pacific Ocean, United States - ASW #17 | ecosystem: Environmental > Aquatic > Marine > Oceanic | place: USA: California | collected 2016-12-05
AATATCTCGTAGACCCGGCTTTCGAATGAACGGCCCCGGCGGATCACTTCGACAGCCGAGCTCGGAAGGCTGGAGTTTTCGTAAGCGTCTTCGATATCCCTGCGCGAAGGTCGCGTCCGGAGCAGCTCCATCATTTCGCTGCTGACGGTAGATTCCTGCTCGTCGAACGGACCTGGCATTTGCATGCCAGCATCCATCCTCATCATCGCCATCATCTGAGCCATCGACATATTGGCGCGCATTTGCAGGCTTCTCGCGAACTCATTGCGGGCATCCGCGGTCGCCGGCGAATTATCGATGGCCGAGATTCCGGAGAACATCGCGGCCTGGGCGATATAGGCAGCGTCGATGAAGTTTGCGAGCTCCGGTTCCACGTCGCTGAATTTCTCGCCGACGGTCTGAGCGAAAGCTGCCGTGACAACGAAAAGTATCGACACGAGCGAAAACAAGACAGAAGAAGCGAGGGCCGAAATTCTGTGTCCAAGTACCTGGCGGGTCATAGTGCTATTCCGTTCGTTCGGACATGCATGCCGGAGAGGGGCTGTAGCCGTAGTCCCTTTCGGCTGATTGTGAGCTGAGCGGCTAGTTAGTCCGGCTCGTCAGCTCCGCCGTTTCCTGTTCCGTGCGGTGTTCCCGCTCGGCCAGAAGGGCTTGATAACCTTCCTCGTCGAGGTGAGTCACGGCAAGCCAGGCGTGGGTCATTTCGTCGGCCGTCCGGCTTCCGCCCATTACCCAGAGATCAGGATCCGGATTGTTCGGGTTATTGTCCGTATTGTCGTACCACTGCTTGAGCACGAGCACTGCACCGGTCGGAATCAGCGGCGCAACGTCGGGCTCGTACAAGTGACTGTGATGCCAGACCGCGCTCCAGTTGGAAACCTGGCTGATCGATTCGGTTAGCCCCGTCTCCGGATAGTAGATCTCGAACGAAGCAGCCCGCAAACGAAGGTGTCCATGCGGCTGGAAGCTGTCGATGCGAACCGGATGATCGAAGGAATGAAATCCCTGCGTCATTTCATAGCCGTTCGGCGGAATGATCAGATCGCTCTGCGCACCCATACGGTACAAGTTCAGGTCCTGCTCGTATTTGGCTTCGTAGTCTTCATCGTAGAACCACACGCCAAGCTCCACCACGTTGTTTTCGATCATCTCGCCCGGCGCCATCGTGCCGAGGCCTCCGGGGTACATGTGGATGTTCCACGCGATACGGCCGTTCGGAGGTAAAGTCCGGCAGACGCCTTCGGGCATCACTTCGCCCCATTTGCCCATCGCGTACTCGGTGAGCTGACTGAAACGCTCGAAGCTACCGTCGCCATTCGGAATCTCCACACTGGAATTCGCATGGTGGACAACGGATTTGGCGGTCCCCCTCGGCTTGACCTGCATCGCCTTGATGCAACGCGTATCGTTGAGCCCGGTTAGGGTATAGGGTCTGTGCCACATGTCATTGCCGAACGCCGGTATGTCGATCGGCTCCGATGCGAGCACGAGATCGGGCTGGCCGAATTCCTCGGCGAAATTCCACTCGTCGAGGCTGCGCACTTCAGCGGCCGGAGGGACGATATCAGGGTTACCCAAAGGCGCGCCTTGATCCACCCACGCCAGTATCGTATCGATGTCTTCCTGTGCGAGACGCCAGTCTCCGAGGAGGTCCTGAATACCGATATGTTGATCGTAGGCGTACGGAGGCATTTCCCGGCGCTCTACCCTGTAGCCGATGATCGGCGCCCAGGGGCGGACCTGCTCGTAGGATGTGAATTGCATCGGCGCAATGCCGCCTTCCCGGTGACAGACCACGCAGTTTTCGTTGATGATCGCAGCGATGTGGCCGTTATAGGTGATCTCTTCGGTCGCCGCGGTCTGAGCGTGACTCGGCGCATGCGTGCCCCACACGGCCCCTAAGACCAAGCCTGTAGCGAGCGCTTTGCAGACACTCAGCCGGTTTAGGTTCCAGAAATGCAATAATTTCATGCCGTTCCCCCAATCGCCATCTGGATATCGTTCAGTTTAGGCGTTTATTGGGCTCAATGAGCCCAGAATCGCAAAAAAATCCAATATCGATTTGTCTACCGCAAACAACCTCGGCTCCCGTCAAGGCTGCACGGTTATTCGTTGGTAGGCATTCGTCCAGCAACACTGATCTTCTTCTGAGCTGTCCGGAGCCGGCCAGTTATCGACCTGGATGCGCAGCAGATACTCCCCGGCCTCGGTAAACGTCGCATACATGTTCGCGGTACCGGAGCCTTCCGCCAAGATCACGTCCTGCGGTTCGGGTTGCCTCGGCGGTCGTCCTCTGCGAAATACCCGAGGCGCGACAGGCTCAACGACCTCGGTCGACTCATGTCTTTCGAACACGACGGCTGCCGGTCCCTGGTGGACTGCCCAGTTCACCCACAACGCGACGGGTTCGTCGAAGCGCGGATCGTTCGGATCGCGTTCCGACGGGTCCATGGCGTGCACCGTCAATGTCACCGGCGAACCGACTCGGACCCGTTCGTCGGGGCCCGTCACGATACCGCCGGGACCCGAGCTGCGCTCACCGTCCTCATCAAACCACACCAGCGGAGACACGGTACCCTGCGGGCGGGGCCGTCGGTCCAGTTGATAAGCTTCGCTAGAGGCGCGGCCCGGCACTTTGAAGATGGGGTTCTCGCCGGTCTTGATATGCCACCAGACGCTTTCGTTACGCCTATTTTCCGGCAGCGTCACGGTGAAGACTCCGGTGTGCCTCGTCTGATCGAAAAACGTGGGCTGAACGCCGTCGAACTCAGTGGGCTCGATCCGATTATTCTCACCGAACGGGACGACTATCGTGCCCAGATCGTTCTTGTTGTGATAGCCGAACGAGATGGTCACGGAGCCGTCTTCGTTGTCGTACCAACCCTCCATCACCGGCACAATCGGCAGCCCGGCAGGCGGAAGTATCGTCAAGGCCCTCGAAGACAGTGGTTGCTGTGCATACGAAGAGAGCGATGCGACGACCAGGCACATCGAAACGGTAGTAGCCAATAAACTCGCATTTTTCTTCATCTGAGTCTTCCACTTTCCCGGCTATCAAAATTCAGCAGCCCCGAGACGGGACGGTCTACGGGGGTTATCACTGGCGCGAGTAGTTATAGTCGCCAGATACGTGAATCACCATGAGATTTGTAGCCACGCCGTTATCGCCGACAATGAACCGGTAACCGAGTCCCAGGCCGTCGAACAGCGTCTCGGATTGGGGCACTAACAGGCGCGAGGCCCCCTCGTCGACACCGGCGGCACCGAGGCCCGACGCGTTGTAGGCACCTACGACGGTAGCGAACAATTGACCGCCGGAGAGCGACACCTCGTAAGTCCGCTCGCTTCCTTGATATATTCCGGTGTATACACCAACGTACCCTGCAAGCACGTCGGGCGGCACAGATACTCCCAGATTAGCGGCGTCCGAGAGATTGCCCTCCCAATCTTCGCTGCCGCGTTCGCAGACCGCCTCGAGCATTTCCGTATCGGCCGCTAGCTCCATGCTAACCGCAAAGCCCCATGGCTCCGAGAACGCATCAGGATCAGTAAAGGTGACCTCCACCTCCAGGTGACCAAAGTCGGTACGCCGGTAGCGCTCTGTGATCCGAAGCGCCTCTGTGTGCGAGACTCCGTAGCGACTCACCCATGTCTTGTCGTTGAATCCAACACTGTCGACTACCAGCGTGTCGCCGTCCCAACGCCCCACCGAATATCCCGACCAGCTTGGCAAAGGCCTGGCTTCCAGCTCTCGGCCGTCCATGTGAATTACGCGATAACTAAGATTATCGTTCAGAATCGCGACAGTAGTCGGCGTCTGAAGGAAGCGTTTCCAGCCACCAGACCGTTCGACCTCGGGCCCGCTCGGCTGGCACTGGTAATGGGGACGCGCCTTGTAGTAGTCCTGCTGACGCAGACTAGCGAGCTCGCCGATCCACGGCTTCATGTTGGCGGGGTCGAGCTGAGCCACGGGAGGCGGCCCATTCCACACGCCGGTTAAATCCGGGTGGCCGTCGAGTCCACGCGGCATCGGCGCGGTGAGGTCCGGGTTCCCGTCAGTCGCACGCGGGATGTCCGGCCAGGGGCGATCCAGCCATTGCGCTGCCGCGGGCAGCGTACCCGCAAACAGGATGAGCACCGCAAAAAACAGCTTCATACATACCCTCCAGCGTTCGAGAACCGACTTTGGATTCCGCAGATTGCCAGCTGTAGTGACCTGATTCTACGCCTGAGGGACCAACGACTCCAACCGGCTTGTCTCTCAAATCGGTGCGACTTTTTATGACGACGTTTTGCTTTGGAAACCAACCTATTACTTGCCCTTTAGCGACTTGTACTCTCCCGCACTTTCCCCTCACAATCGAAGTATTAATGGGGGTATTATGAAAAAGAGAAACACGCAATGATGCACAGCTGGGAGCATCCATGCGCGTCCGCCTGACAAGGTTAAGCACAACCACATAGGAGCAACATGCGGAATTCCTCGCCTAGTTTCGACCTCGATACATTTATCGCCGATATCAAAACTGCCCGGCGGGATTCCGATAGTCAGGCCGCGGTCGAAGAAGTGCTGCATCGTGCGGTCTTGGATCCGAGTGCGGTTATAGCAGAAATCGGGGAGCCCAAACTTAGCGGTCTTCATAGGATCTACAACGACGATGAGGTAACCATTTTAAACGTGGTCTGGCCTCCTCTGATCTCGCTGCTGCCCCACAATCACAATATGTGGGCTTCAATAGGAATCTACACAGGTCGTGAAAACAATATTTTATGGGATCGCAATAGCGACACCATCGAACCCATCAGTGCCGCCTCGTTGTCGGCGAAGGACGTTTACCGCCTACCGGCTGATGCGATTCATTCGGTCACGAATCCGATCACGCGTTTTACCGGTGCGATTCATGTTTACGGCGGAGATTTCTTCAAACCCGGACGTAGCGAGTGGGATGCGGAAACCTTACGCGAGCGACCGTTCGATTTCGAGAACGCGCGAGTGGAATTTAGAAAAGCTGCTGAACGGTTCAGCGCGGCCCCCTAGAAAAATTAAGGAACGTAGGATGATAGGGCAAGTAGTTACAAGAAGAATCACTCCGAGAACATTCTCAATAGCGTTTCTCAGCTGCTTGATCATGCCTGCGGTTGTGTCCGCGCAGGATGATTCACGTGCGGAGAGCTGGCCCGAGACGAAACAACTCATGATCGAGCGCGGGCTGCAGTTTGACTCGGCATGGGCTTTCTACAAGACATTAGAGTCTATGACGGAAGCCAGGACGCTATCCCTTGAGGAGGTTCCCGACTGGAGCGGTTTGTGGGAACGATCAGGACCCGTTCCCCGGTGGTTCGACTCGGACCAAGTTGGCCCACAAACTACCGCCGCCCTTAAAGGTGAGTACGCTGCAATGCTTAACGAAATACTCGCAACAGCTGAACAAGGGCGGGTTTCGGACCCTCATTCAGGTTGCGGTCAGGCACGCGGTTATCCGGGAATGCTAAAAAATGGACGCCCTCATGAATTTGCAGTTACCCCACATCAGACATGGCATTTAGGTCAGGCTCGAAATGAAGTTCGCCGCATTTACACAGATGGTCGAGGCCATACACCAGAGGATTGGGCCTACGAAACCGAGCATGGTGACTCAATTGGTTTTTGGGACGGCCAAAAACTCATTACGCACACGATGTATACGAATGGTGGTTGGATCGGAAGGCTACAACCTTATTTCAGCACTGCCTTAGAAAGCATTGAAATTTGGCAAAAGACTGATGAAGAAACAATTCAAGTCGACGTCTGGATTTTTGACTCTGAGGCCCTGGAAGTACCATGGTACACACGTCAAATGTATAAACAGATCCACCAGCAAGAAGGTTCACCACTCCGTTTAGAATATTGGTGGAATTGTCATAGTCAGAATAATATTGTGGTAGAAACGGAAGACGGCGGAACGACATTTCTTGATTTAGACTTTACTGATTTGGACGACCAATAAGTCGTAGAGTGATTTACGTGACTGACACAACATTGAAAAAGCTATGCGCACTACTTTGCACACTAGCTTGTTTTGTCTCTTCTACAGCCCCAATTTCAGCCCATCACTCTGCAGAAATGTTTAATAGAGATAAAATTGTCACATTAGTTGGCACTGTTAAAGAATTCCGTTATATCAATCCCCATTCCTGGCTAATTGTAGATATTGAAAATGACGATGGAACTATCACCACATGGGGATTTGAAGGTGAAGGTCCTCAAGACATGATGCAGGGTGGTGTTCGAAAAAACGATCTTCCCCCAGGCGCAAAAATAACTATAACCGGAAACCCTATGCATGATGGACGTCCAGCGGCCATGTGGCAAACTATCATCAAAGAAGACGGCACACTGCTAAACTGGAGAACACCCGGCACGGACTAGCTCCCAAGCGGGCATCCCACTTACCAGCGTCTGGGTGCCCTATTCCGCGTAATCGCCCCCAGTGATGTGCGCTCGAGCCGGGGCCGGAAAAACACATGTCACAACTAAAGCTGTCTATCGCAACGACGGATTACGACCATTTTCGAGACTTTCGGCTTGGGCACGTCAAGGCCGAAGGAATCAACCACAACTGGCTGAACCTAGGCCATCACGAATGTTTTGCGCGATTCACGGCTAACCGTGAATTCGACGTCTGTGAGCTATCCTTCGCAAAGTTCGCGGCACAGGTGACACGCAACGACCCTGACATCATCGGGTTACCCGTTATTTGTTCGCGCTTGTTCCGTTTCAGCTCCTTCTACATCAACCGAAACAGCGGGATCGAAACGATCGCCGACCTTGCAGGGAAAAAGGTGGGCTCACCGGAGTGGGCACACTCAGCCGCCGTGTACATGCGCGGTTGGATGCACAACGATATGGGCGTCAAACTCACGGACGTGCATTGGTACCAAGCGGGCGCCAATGCCTCGGGTCGCGAGGAGAAGGTAGAACTCAATCTTCCGGAGGGCGTTCGACTGACGCGTGTACCCGACAGATCGCTCAGCGAGATGCTCGCCACAGGCGAAATCGACTGCGCCATCATCGCGCGACCGCCAACGTGTTTTCTAGAAGGCCACCCCGACGTAGTACGGCTTTACCCCGATTACCTTGAGATGGAGGAGGACTACTACGAGCACACGGGTGTATGGCCGATCATGCATATCATCGCGATGCGCAGACAAGTTCTGGAGGAAAACCCCTGGGTCGGCCGAAACCTCTACAACGCGTTCGTCGAGTCAAAACGTCGCAGCATCGAACGCCTCTTCGACCCAGCAGTATCGCGCTACCCCCTCCCATGGCTTGCAACCTACGCCCGCAAGATGCGCGATCGGTTCGGCGAAGACACCTTTCCCTATGGTATCGAAGAGAATCGCCCGACATGGGAACAGATGGCGCTGTACACCTGGCAGCAAGGAATCGCACGCCGGCAATTTGACCCAGAGGAGATTTTCCCCAAAGGGTTGATGACCAAGGTCATTATCTGACAGTGACGCCAGACGAGGTTGACGAGAAATGACTGAAGCCCCCGAATCCGCAGGCCCTATCCCGGCTGAGTTGACCGCGGACCTAGCGGCTGCAAGTCGCATTCTCGCCGCACAGGGCGTCGTCGACGGGTTCGGTCATGTCTCGATGCGCCACCCTGGGGCACCCGATCGCTACCTGATGGCGCGATCCATCGCACCCGCGCTCGTTAGCCCTGAAGACATAATCGAATACAACCTCGACAGCGTTCCCTGTAACCCTAACGGGCGAGGCAGCTTTCTAGAACGCTTCATTCACGGCGAGATCTATAAGGCCCGGCCGGACGTCATATCGGTTGTACACAGCCACTCACCGTCTGTAATTCCGTTCGGTTTGGTTGACGCAGAGATGCAGGCGATGTTCCACAACGCAGCCTTTCTCGCGGACGGTGTACCCGTGTTCGATATCAGTGAGAAATTCGGCGCCACCGACATGCTCGTCAGTGATGGACCGCGGGGGGTGGCGCTCGCCGGTACCCTCGGCACTAAGCCCGTCGCGCTGATGCGCGCACACGGATCCGTCGCCTGTGGCCCGAGCCTGCAGATCGCGGTTTTTCGAGCCGTGTACACCGAGGTCAATGCGCGCATCCAACACTGGGCAGCCGCTATGAGTAACGGAAGCTCAATGGCAGCACTGGACCAAAAGGAAGGCCGTCTCGCAGACGTCCCGAACCAAACCGCCGGACTGCGCGCATGGGACCTCTGGCGTGGCCAGGTGCGCGAACAAGTTGGCTGGTGAGGACTAAGAATTAACGATTCCTAAGGAAGCAAGCATGACCGAAACAGAACCGCTAAAACGGCAACTCGTAGACTGCATCCGCATGCTGGAGCAATCTGACATCATCGACTACAACGGGCATGCAAGTATCCGCATCGGCGAGAACCGGATGCTAATCAATATCGGCTCGTGTCAGCGTAGCCAACTCACCGTCAGCGATATCTGCACGATCGATTTGCAAGGCGACGTCATCGAGGGGGACGGTAGGCCGCCGCTAGAGTTCCATTTGCATGCCGGAATCTACAAGGCTCGATCCGATGTGCAAGCCGTGGTGCACGCACACCCCAAGTGGTCCACCTTCCTAACCATGGTCGGCGAACGCTACGAGCCGGTCTACGCACAGGGCACGTTGGTCTATCCAATGCCGGTTCTCGATTCGCCCAACTCGATCAACAACCCTGACATGGCGCAGCGACTCGCGGCCACACTGGGTGACCGGCCAGCGGTCATGATGAAGTCGCACGGGGCGGCGACCTGCGGCAAAAGCATCGTGGAGGCATTCGTGCTTGCCAACTACCTTGAGGAAAATGCCTACAGACAATATCGGGCGCTGCAGATCGGCAAGCCCTACGCATTCAGCGAAGAGGAAATCGCCGCGTGCCAGGCGAAGCTCTGGACAGAGAGCCTCTTCACTCGTACGTGGGATCACTTCCATTCCAAACTGGACACAGAGACGCGCTGAGACCCTTTCGCGAAGCTAATCGTGTTATTACCTCACTGCTAATATTCCACCATGTCACAAACCAACCGATTTCTTTTGGCGGGCGTCATGGGTTGGCCCGTGATGCATTCGCGTTCCCCCCTCATGCACAACTACTGGTTTGAGCAGCACAACCTGCCGGGCACTTACGTACCACTGGCTGTCGAACCCGAGGGGCTAGCAGCGGCGCTGCTTGCCCTCGCACCACTTGGCTACGCGGGATGCAACCTCACGATCCCGCACAAACAGAAAGCAATGTCGATCGTCGATGAGGTTGATGACGTGGCGAAAGCCATCGGCGCCATCAGCTGCGTGGTGGTCCGCGGGGATGGCTCGCTATTCGGAACGAACAACGACTGGCATGGCTTTATCGGCAGCTTGAAGCAGGAGCAACCGGGCTGGCGCGCCGACCAAGGGCCCGTAACGGTCATCGGAGGTGGCGGCGGGTCTCGCGCGATCTGCTACGGACTTCTCCAGGAAGGCGTTAAGGAGCTGCGGCTCGTTAATCGGACTCAGGCCCACGCCGAGGAAATCGCCAAGGATTTCGGTGGCCCGATTACAGTGTTTCCCTGGGAAGCGCGACAGGAGGTACTCGATGGGGTTGCGATGGCGGTCAATACCACCAGCCAGGGCATGCTCGGGAAACCACCGCTCGATCTGAGCCTCGACTTGCTGCCCCAGTCTGCGTTAGCGGCTGACATCATCTATATCCCTTTGGAAACGCCCTTCCTCGCCGCAGCACGTGAACGCAGCAATCGCACCTTCAACGGCGTCGGCATGCTGCTGCACCAGGGCAGACCCGCGTGGAAAATGTGGTTCGGTGTCGAACCCATCGTTACCCCGGAGTTGCGCAAGCGCATGGAACATAGCATCGCGGCACAATAAGGCGGAAAGGGAAGCGTCTATTCGGCCACCAAACCCGCTGACTCGATGGTAAGCTACGCGTAAGAAGCTGGGGCGCTGCCACCAGCAGTTCGGAGGACAAATCCCACGGGAGAGACGTGATGAGCTTTCCGAAAACTCTACCGATAATCGTGACAACCCTTCTCGGGAGCCACCTCTTCGTAAATACGGCTGTTGCGCAGTTGGGCATGGCGGTACTACCTCAGAACGATTTCACCTGGACCTGGGGCGACGAGAGCTTGGCTCGTGGCAGCTTCAGAAACCTCTCGATGATCGGGAGCGACGGGGGCTTTCGCTGCGAACTCAACGCAACAATGCGTTCAACCAGTCGTCTGGGGAGGCAGGAACTTAATCGGATCGAAAACAATATCCGTGACAACCTGTACTTCGTACGATCCGTAGCGAATATGATGTATAACCTGGACCTGCAGAGAGAGCTCGGTTATGCCACGCTGGCGTGCGAGAGACCTCAGGTGGACTTAGACGCCGACGAGGAGAAGCGGGCTGAGAGGGAAGCCAGGGCGCGAGAGAGAGCGGCCAGGGAACGAGAACGGCGGCGGGCCAGACGCGCGCGCGAGTAAGCGAACAACTAACCCCGGCGGAGCACCCTCAAGACGACCTACTTTGCGCCGGCGAGCTCCGTCATCTCACGCTGGCCAGCCAGCAGCGGGCCCTAACCCGGCCCACAAAGCTAACCGAGCCCGCAAGCAGTCTGGCGCAGCAGCTCAACTAGTCTGTAGATATGCCGCTCCTGCGTATGAATATTCACGAGGTTGAACCGCATCCACAACTCACCGTCATGGAGGAGCGTGGCGAACCAGGTTTCCCCGCTCGCCACCAGATCCCTAGCGATATTGACCTGCAGAGAATCCACGGCTTCCGCACTCAAGCCAAGCGGTTCGAAACGAACACAGGCCATAGATAGTTCGCCGTCTGGCAGAACGCGAAACCCAGCCTCCACAAGCTCGCGCTCCAATAGTCTAGTTAGACGGATGTTTTCTCGCACGCTGTCACGCACGGCATTCCATCCATGCGCGCGCAGCGACATCCAAAGGGTCAGGCTCGACGCACGTCTGGACGTCGGGAGCCCTCGGCGAAAAGAGTCGATATTCTCCTGGTGTGGAATGTAAGGAGCACTGATATCGAAACTTCGGTGCTCAATCTCGGGGTCTTTCACCAGGATCAGGCTCGCCGTCAGCGGTGCAAAAAACCACTTATGAGGATCCAGTGCAATGGAGTCCGCCCGTTCGAGCCCTGCGAACCGAGGTTTCAACTCCTCGACCAGCAGCGCTGCCCCACCGTAGCAGGCGTCCACGTGAAACCAAAGCCCTTCCTCTTCCGCAACAGTTGCAATCTCATCCAGCGGATCGATCGCGCCGGTACCCGTCGTCCCCGCCGTCGCGACGACAGCAAAAGGCTGTCGTCCCTCGCGCTTGTCGAGCGCGATTCGCTCGGCCAATGCGTCCGCCCGCATTGCACCGCGTCTCTCCGTGGGCAAGCAGATAACACAGTCCTCACCCAAGCCGGCAGCCTTTGCAGAGCGAGCGATGGAAAAATGGCCGGACTCGGCAACATAGAGCATGGGGGTTCGGGTGAGTGATCGGGGGCCTGCCCGATCCCACTCGGGAAACTGGCTCGTGCGAGCGAGCAATAGTCCCTGTAGATTTGCGAAGGTGCCGCCGGGCAAGAGCATACCTGTCGCCTCTTCGTGACCGAAACAGAGGGAGGAAAACGCTCTGAGGAGTTCTTGCTCGGCAGCCGCCGCGGCTGGCCCCTGCCCGAAAGCCCCATGATTGTTGTTGATAGACGAGACCAGCATGTCCGCGAGTGCCGCCGCCGGCAGCGGTGAGGAATTGACGAGGCCGAAGTACATGGGATGCGGCGTAGCCATGGACGCCGGAATAACCATTTCACCAAAGTCCTGTAGCGCTGCCAGTAGACCAACGCCCTCGTCCACTAGGGTCTGCTCAAAACGTGGTGCGAGCTCCTCCGGCGTGCAACCGGGATCAACACGCCGAGACTCCAGCCCTCGATACAATCGAGAGAAAAGCTCACCAGCCCGGGCCGCAGCCTCCTCCAGGGGTTCCTTATCAAGATCAAATGACATGAGCGTACCCCGCGAAAGCGGCTATGTTTCCCAGACCGTTAGCCAAGCGTTCAACGGGCGGCAGCGCCCGCATTAATGCCTAACTAAGCACCTATCCGCAGCAACTCGACCAGATTCCCGCCAACTATGGCTTCCTTCTCAGCGTCGCTGAGATGAGCCGTATCTAGTATCAAATCGAGGGAGTCGGGCCAGAAAAGCGGAATGTCGGTCCCGTAAACAATCTGGCTGGCACCGACCTCAGCGACCAAATGTCGCAGACCTTCGTCGGAGAAAACCATAGAGTCCACCAGTACCTGGTCTCGCAGATACTCACTCGGGCGCTTCGAGTTAGCACAATTGGCATTATTGCGAACGTCGCAGGCAACCTCCGTGCGGCCGAGGTAAGAGGGAAGATACCCACCTCCGTGAGCCCCGATGACGCGCAAACCTGGGTAACGGTCGAGGGTGCCCTCGAAGATCATTCGCGTTAGAAAGGTCGCGGTCTCCAGCGGGTTTCCTATAATGTTCCCGAGATCCCCCGCACCATCAAGCGCACCCGCTTTAAGGATATTGTCCGCACCGCCTGGGTGCATAAAGATCGGAACGGACAACTCTTCGGCCTTCGCCCAAAAAGGATCGTACTTCCGTTCGGTCAGTGACTCGCCATTCACGTGACCAGCAACCGAAGCTCCCCTGAAATTCAGCTGATTCACGGCGTAATCCAACTGCTCAGCAGCCAACTCCGGATGCTGTAATGCCACTGAGGTCAATGCGACGAATCGATCGGGGTAGGTTGCGATCCACTCTGCGATACCCTCGTCCTGAACTCTGATGATGTCGCGCGCCAGATCGCGATCCGCTCTGTACCACCAGTACTGATTAGCGCTCAAGACCTGAATGTCGATGCCACGCCGGTTCATTTCGTCCAAGCGATGCATGCCCAAAATCCGATTCTGTGACATCGGACGCTGAACATTCGTGCCGCGAATGACTTCCTCCACCTCCGTTACCGCACAGTGACCGTGAATGTCGACGACCGTGACCCGCTCGCCCGCAATGGAGACCTCGCGACGCGGGACCTGGGAAGCAAGCGGTGGTGCCTCGCACCCCGAAAAAGATAATCCGGCGGTGGCTACAGCCAGTGTCTTCAGAAAACTCCGTCGATCGTGCATCGCCCTCCCCTTTTTCTCGACTGAGCCCCTTTATTGCACCCCATGCGTGCGATGGTCCTTAGCCTGCGGCTGTTCTGAACCACTATCTTCCGTGTACGTGGACCGGCCCTAGTATAGGCTCTCGTTCTGTTTGGCTGCCATGTAAACATTAGACGATGATCGCGAAACCTCCGAGAACAGTGCACTTGGAGCGCTTGAGCGTTGCCTACTGCGTGCTGAATCTAGGTCTCGGTCAATCATTGATCGCTAATGGGCAGGAGCCAGATACCACGATGGAAACGATCACCGTTACAGGAAGCCGGGTCCCAAAATCGGAAACTCAGATCGGCTCTTTAACCAACATCGATGTGCAAACGATCGAAACGCGTAACGCCAGCAACGTGTTCGAATTGATTCGAGACGTTCCGGGTGTCCACGTGAACCTCCCCGGAGGACGGGGGAATCTCGGCTCCATCTTTATACGCGGATCCGAGCCGAACTACGGTGCAGTACTCGTGGATGGCATTCAGATGAACGATCCCACTAATTCCCGAGGTGGGTCGTTCGATTTCTCCACTTTAAATATCGACTCTGTCGAGCGGGTCGAGATAATCAGAGCACCCCAGTCATCGATATACGGATCGGACGCGCTGAGCGGCGTAATCAATCTCATCACACTCTCCGGGACCGAAACCTTAACCACCGGTGTCGATGTCGAGGTTGGCTCACGGGATTACTCCCGAACAGGATTTCAGTTAAGCGGCCCCGCATCAAAAAACGGCCATTACGCCCTATGGATGGGCGGTATCAACGAAGGAGGTTCCTCGGACCCAGCAGAGTTTCAGAGCCACTCCCTAACCGGCAAATACACATCCTCCACAGATGATCTTCCCCGCCTGTCAGCCTATGTGCGCCACTCCTCCGCAGATTCCATCGCCTACCCGGACGACAGTGGCGGAGAACGTCTGGCTGTTAACCGTCAAAAAAACCATCGTGAAACCGAAGACTCCTCGTTGGGATTCGATACAGAGATGACGATCACGCAGCAGACCAGTCTCCACGTGGCCGGCTCACTCTTTAAACATGACGAGCAAGTGTTCTCACCAGAGGTCGCGCAGGGGGTTCGTACCGGGATACCTCAAAACGCGGGCATGGCGAAGTTCAGTCGGAATACCTTAAATGTTTTTTTCACTACGGAACTCGGTGATTCCTTGTACGCGGCTTACGGCATCGGTTACCAGGAAGAGGACGGCATGGGCTCTAATCTGATCACAATGGGACCTGAAACCGTCGTGCCCGCCAGCTATCAGCTCAAGCGCGACAACCTCGGCGCCTACGGCGAGATCGACTACAGGATCACTGAACAACTAAAGTTCGACGCGGCGATTAGAGTCGACGATACCGAAAGCGGGGGCACCGTGAGCACAGGCAAGCTCACACTAGCCTATGATCTGCCCAGTCTCCCGACACGAGCCTATTTTTCCTGGGGAGAGGGCTTCAAGCTGCCCAGCCTGTTCGCCCTCGGGGACCCCCTAGTGGGTAACCCGTCGCTCGAAGCAGAAGCCGCCAATAGCTGGGAGCTCGGACTACATTCTGCTCACATCCAGGGCCAGCTGCAGTGGAGGTTCGCGGCTTTTGATCAAAGCTTTTCAAATCTCATCGACTTCGACGCCGCCAGTTTCATGATCGTTAACCGATCCCGTGTCGACATCGACGGATTCGAGTTAAGCGCGGACTATCGGGCCGGCGAACACTGGCTCCTCTCGGCGCATGCCACGCGGCTGGAAATCGACATGCTCGACACCAAAGCTCGGTTGAGACAACGTCCAGAGAGTACAGGTGGCCTGGGCGTGAAGTGGACACCGTCAAAGGCCTGGCGCGCCTACCTCGGCCTGCATTACGTCGGCCATCGCCTGGATTCATCGGTGCCCACGGGCGAGATCAGACTTCCCAGCTATCAAAGTATCGATCTCACTTTCAACTATCAGCTCAAACAGAATCTCGACCTCAGCTTCACGATTGACAACTTGACGGACGAGTCCTTCGAACCGGCGATCGGGTTCCCAGCCCTAGGTCGCGGTATCAGAGTCTTGATTCGCGGCACACTCGGTCGCACCTAACCGGAGGTTCTATTGACACCTCGGCAGGCGGGCAGAAGCGTTCGGCACCACACCAATAGCAAGCACAGCCACCCCGCAGTAACCGGCTAACCGACATTACTGCCGGCTAAAGCGCGAGCTGAGCATCACTCAACGCCGTGACGCTGGCGCTTCCGGCCATGATCGAGGCGTGGTAGGCCATGATCCTGGGCATCAGATGCTCAGCATAGAAGCGAGTCCTACCAAGTCTCGCCGCGAGATATAACTGATCCTCGCCGGAGGTCCCATCAAGACGGCTCAGAGCGGTAAGCCCAAACACGGCCAGCTGCCACCCTCCGAGGAGGGTTCCCATCAGCATCAAGAAATCAACCGAGACTGCACCAGGCAGCGCTTCGTCTTCCTTGTGCCTCGTCAGAATGTAATCCGCCGCCTCTCCCGCAGCAGCAAGCCCCTGTGTTAGGGCACCCCGGATCTGACTCAGCGGCTCCCCCGCTCCCTCCAACGGGCGATCCAATGCTTGAATCTCATCGAGCAGCGCCCGGATCCCCTGTCCACCGTCATCGATCAACTTGCGTCCGATCAGGTCTCTCGCCTGAATGCCAGTGGTGCCCTCGTAGATCGTGGTGATTCGAGCGTCCCTCAGAAGCTGCGCCACTCCGGTCTCCTCGATGTATCCCAGGCCACCGTGCACCTGCAAACCGAAGGAGACCATCTCCTGGCCAAGCTCCGAACACCATGCCTTAATGATGGGCGTCAATATCGACAGCCGCACCGCCGCACGCTCGCGCGTCTCCTGGTCCCTGCTGGCACGCGCAACGTCGGAAACGAACGCGGCGCGGTATGCCAGCGCACGCATCGCCTCATTACATGAGCGCATCAGCATCAACATCCGCCGCACATCTGGATGGTGCAGGATAGGCCCGGGCTCAGTGTATCCCGGGGGATTACCTTGCACTCGCTCCCGAGCGTACCCAAGGGCCTTCTGATAGGCACGCTCGGATAGAGCAATCCCATCAACACCGACAGAGATGCGCGATTTATTCATCATGGTGAACATGTAGACCAAGCCCTGGTTCTCCTCCCCGACGAGATAGGCCACCGACCCGCAACTATCGCCGTAGCTCAGAACACAGGTGGGACTCCCATGGAGGCCGAGCTTTCGCTCGATGGACACCGTCGTGATGTCGTTGGACACCATGGTCTTGCTGTCCTCTGCCAGAATTCGTTTTGGAACGAGAAACAAGGAGATCCCTTTGATACCCGGCGGACTTTCGGGCGTGCGGGCAAGCACGAAATGCAAGATGTTGTCGGTTAGATCATGATCACCCCAGGTGATGAAGATCTTCTTACCCCGAAGCCGATAGTAGTCACCCTCCGGCTCCGCGGTCGCTCGCAGCGCGCTTAGGTCCGAACCAGCCTGAGGTTCGGTTAAATTCATCGTACCGGTGCATTCTCCGGAGACAAGCTGTCGCAGGAAGCGCGCTTTGAGCTCTTCGCTACCATGGTCGCGAAGAGCGCTAGCCGCCGCAGAGGTCAACAACGGGCAGTTCGAGAACGCCAGGTTCGCAGACTTCCAGATCTCGCCCACGGGAACCGACACGAGCTCTGGAAGGTCCTGTCCGCCCCATTCCTCTTCGAACGCTAGACTGCACCAACCGCCCGCAACGAACTGTGAAAAAGCGGATTTGACCTCTTGAGAGATATAAACATGTCCATCCCGAAGCTCAGGTACCTCTCGGTCCCCCACAGGATAGAGCGGAACTAGGACCTCCTCGGCCCAGCGGGCGGCTTCCGAGAGAACCGAGCCGACCAGGTCAGCATTGAACCCGTCTCTCGCCGGCAAGCCTTCTGCCACGCGCTTTGCCGCCAACTCATCTATTAGGAATTGCATCTCGCGCAACGGGGCACGATACTCGGACATTGGTGATGCTCTTTATGACGGATCGGACGAAATCTTACTCGGTCTCCGTAGCCGTAGCATAGCGAGCTCTGGGCAGGAGGCCACGAAGTCGTCCGAGGCTGAGCGTATTGACCAGGGATAGCCATACCATGGAAATTATGCGGATCAAGTCACTGTGGACTGAACTACGAAGTCTCGTTGTCGCAGGGTCTGGCGTACTTCTAGCCGGTTGTTCGACATCGATCTGGGTCGAGGCCGACTGGCCGCAACCGTTGGTAGAGCCTCTCCCCGTCAGGATGGGCTTACTACTCGATGATGAGTTTCTCGACTACGTCCATTACGAGGAAATCCCCCGGCAGGCGAGCTACCTAATCCAAATCGGCGAAGCGAACGAATTAATGATGGACGGACTCTTCCGGTCCATGTTCGCTGCCCTTGAGCCGGTTTACGTTCTCCCGTTGGCCCCGGACGACAACTATCGAATCGACGGGGTGTTGCGACCAGAGTTGGATCGGTACGAGTTCGACGTCCCAATTGGAGAGCGAGACGAATTCGTAGAGGTTTGGATACAATACCTCGTCAGACTTTATGAGACGGATGGTCAACTCGTGACGGAGTGGCCCGTTAGCGGTTATGGAAAGGCCGAGTTGAACGACAGGCACGCCTCGCTTAACAAAGCTACTGTGGTTGCCATGCGTGAGGTAGGGGCGGTTATTTCCACAAGGTTCTCTGAGCAACCAGACATTCAATACTGGTTACAGGAAAAAGAAAATGCGACTGCGCTATCGGCAGAAGCGCCCTTCAATAACTAAGAGCATGAACCCCAAGGCGATCCTTCTCGCATCGATTTCGCTGGGGATCCTGAGCGGCTGCGGCGTGACCGCCCGAATCGAGCCTTACAAAGAGACCGACGCATTTCTCGCAGAGGGCGAACAGGTCGTCGTGTTGGCTCGCAAGCATCACGCCGGTCACGAAGCCGAAGAAGATTTCGTCTCCTGCGTCAGTGACGGACTGGCCGGCCCTTACTACGACGCCGACGGGCTCAACGTACACAACAGTACAGAATTCGAAGACGATCTCTATCCCTGGTTTGAACCATCTATGGCCCCGCTCACCACAGCGGAGCTTTCAGAACTCCTTCAGAAACCGAAAGTGCTGGAGACAGTCGAATCGAGCGGAGTGCGTTTTGTCGTGTGGCT
>Ga0315339_1001724_pt1 | contig 18336 bp, 17 predicted proteins | sample ASW17metaG_FD_204514 | JGI IMG/M metagenome (GOLD analysis project Ga0315339, IMG submission 204514) | Ammonia-oxidizing marine archaeal communities from Pacific Ocean, United States - ASW #17 | ecosystem: Environmental > Aquatic > Marine > Oceanic | place: USA: California | collected 2016-12-05
TCAACAGATCATTGATGTCATACGAGCGAGCAACGACAATGTATCGCGGTTGATGGTCGTCGCGCACTGCCCGGGCTTGGGCGATGCCGCGCGCCTGCTGACAGGAAGGGGCGACGAGACTCACTACGCGCGGCTGTTGGAGTCGTTTCCACCCGCCGCACTCGCCCGTTTTGAGTTCAGCACGAGCAGTTGGCGCGAGATCGGGCCGGGCGGCGGCGTCCTGACCAGGTTCGTGGCGTGAGCAGCCGCTCGGTCAGCGCAGGCGCCGCCATATCTGGGTCTGCCCGAAGATCGATAGACCTACATAGCCGCGCACCTTCAGCGTCCCTCTCGCCCTGGAGCGTGAGCTTGCACCTGTAGGTTTTGCCGTCCTCGGGATGGTAGATGTGGCCGCCGCTCCACTTGCCCGGCCCATCAGCGACGAAGCCGGTCAGCAGCTCGATGCCGACGATCGGCCGCGAGCGCATCGTCTCACCCTTGTTGCGCCGGTCGCGTTTCTCGTTGCCCTCGTCGTCGAGGGGTTCCTTGAGCTAAATATGGCGCCGACACAGCGCCGGCCCGCACGCGTAGACCTCAACATTCGACTTGGCCTCGGGCGTCTCCCAGACATCGAGCAGGCTCGCCTCGTCGGCCGGGCGCCGCCACGACGAAAACGAGCAGCAGCAGGCCCACGCCGAGCGCGCCAATTGCACGGCGCGTCAGATGTGTCGGCAACACGTCGCTCCACCGACCCCGCTACATCGTTCCAGGGTACGCGCCACCATCCAGCAGCAGATTATGTCCGACGAGGTAACCTGCATCGGCGCTGCAAAGAAAGGCGCAGGCGTGTCCAAACTCGCGCGGATCGCCGAAGCGCTCGGCAGGAATCAACAAGCGTCGCCGCTCGAGTTCAGCGTCGGGGTCAAGCCCGTTCGCCTCCGCCATGGCCCGCGTCACGCCGGTCATCCGCTCGGTGGCGAAGGCGCCCGGCAGCAGATTGTTGATCGTCACGTTGTGCCGAGCCGCCGTGCGCGCGAGGCCAGCAACGAACCCGGTCAGGCCGGTGCGTGCGCCATTCGACAGGCCCAGCACGTCGATCGGGGCTCTCACGGCGCTCGAAGTGATGTTGACGATACGGCCGAAGCGCCTCGAGATCATTCCGTCGATGACGGCCTTGATCAATTCGATCGGCGTCAGCATGTTGTTGTCGACCGCGCGGATCCAATCGTCGCGGCCCCAGTCGCGGAAATCACCGGGCGGCGGGCCCCCGGCGTTGTTGACCAGAATGTCGGGCGCCGGGCAGGCCGCGAGAATATCGGAGCGCGTTTGTTCGGTCGCGATATCGCCGGCCACCGTGATGACCGTGGCGCCGGTGGCGCTCCGAATTTCGTCGGCGGTCTGCTCTAACCTATCGTGGTCGCGAGAATTGATGACGAGCTTCACGCCCTCCCCCGCCAGGGCCATCGCGCAGCCCCGGCCCAACCCCTTGCTGGCCGCACAAACGATGGCCTTCTTGCCGTTTAAACCAAGGTCCATGTTCCCTAATCCTTCTCGCAACTAGCGCCCAACACCTGACGCGCCAGGGCAATACTCACCTTGCAATGCGTCACCAACGCTGCGGCGTCGAGCGCCGCTACCGTCTCGCGAGCGGCTTGGAAGGTACGCTCAATGCGCAGACACAGGAATTCTACGAGGTCTTCGCTCACCTGCAACTGCCGGTCGGCGAATAACTTGACCACGACGGCCCGCAGCGTAGCCTCGTCGGGCGCTCTCACCGCGACCGCCGGCAACGCGCGAAGTCTCGATCTCAGATCGGCCAAACTCACCGACCATCGCGCGGGCGGGCGCCGGCTGACCAGCAAAAGGCTGCCGCCGCAGTCGCGCAGCATATTGAGGAAATGCAGTACCACGCGCTCATCGGCGCCGCCCTCAGCATCCTCGAGGACAAAGGCCGGCGCGGTGGGCAACGAACCCATGTGGGCGGTCACGTCCGCAAGCGCGGAGGGGGGCACCACCTCGGCCTTCGAGACCGCGCGCCAGACCTCGGCCAGATGGGTCTTGCCGCAACCGGCCGGTCCGTGGACGGCAAGTGTGCGTCCCGGCCAATCTGGCCAGCGATCGACCCACGCGACCGCGTCCGAATTGCCTGGCGTGACCAGCAGGTCGTCGCGGCCTAGGGCGGGGCGCGCACCGAGCTCGAAAACGAGCTGACGTCCCGTCACGCGTCGCCCGCGCCAACGAAATAGCGGCTCTTCAGGTAGCGCGAGATGAGAAAACGGACCAACACACCAGCAATGGCGGCGACCGGCACAGCGATCAGGACGCCCAAGAAACCCGCCAGCGCGCCCCCCGCGAACAAGGCGAAGATCACCCACACCGGATGCAGGCCTATCCGGTCGCCGACGAGCTTCGGCGTGAGGAACGTACCTTCGATAAGCTGACCGGCGAGGAAGATGGCGATGACGATGACAATAGGCAACGGTTCGGGCCAAAATTGCACGACCGCCACACCGACCGACAACGCGAGCGTCAGAATCATTCCGACGTAGGGGATGAAGGCCAGCGCGCCGCCAATGAGCCCGATAGCGAAACCAAAATTTAGCCCCGCGAGCGAAAGCGCAATGGCATAAAACACGCCCAGAATGATGCACACGGTGGCCTGGCCCCGTACAAAGCCAGCGATCGCATCGTCGATAAGCCGCAGTTGTTCGCGGACCGTCGTGGCGTGATCGCGCGGCAGCCAGCCATCGACGTGCGCGACCATGCGGTCGTAATCGCGCAACAGATAAAACGCGATGACCGGAGTGATGAATGCTAGCGACAGCAAGTTGAAGAGGGCGAGCCCGCCGCTCCAAATGCCAGAAACGACGCCGCCTAGCCACGCGATGGCATTGCCGGCCGGGCCCTGAGCCGCCGCCCGCACACTGCCGGCTTCTTCGCCCAACAGCCGGCTCAGAATGTCGCGCACCAGCGGCGTATCGAACGACTGTTCGATCCAGTGCGCGGCTTCAGGGAGTTGTCCGACAAGCCCGATCAACTGGCGCTGCAAGGTGGGGAACAGGACCACGATCAGCGCGATGGCGATGGCGAAAAAGAGGATGGTGACGAGCGACGTCGCCAAAGATCGCGACGCCCCCCTCTCTTCCACCCAGTCGACGAGCGGATCGAGAAAGTAGCCGACAAGCATACCGGCGACGAAGGGCAGGAGAATGCTGCGCAAGAAGAATACGATCGCGATAAGGACGACGAGCGCGGTCAACCAGAAAATCACCTGACGGCGCAGGCTCATCTCACTTCCTCTTGTTGCGCAACGCCGCGCGTCCACTGGATAAGGTAGTTAGTGCCTGACGCCACGGTGGTGGCGGCAACACAAACAATCATGACGGTCGGCAATTCGCCAAGCGGCATCACCAGCGCGACCTCCCCGAGAACTACCGCTGCAAGCACCATCTGTAGCGCGGTGTTGATCTTGCTGATCGTCGCCGGCTGAGGGCTGAAGCGGTGCGACAAGGTATAGCTCAGCATAAACCCGCCGACGATCAATAGATCGCGGGAGACAACCAGGATCACGAGCCAGTCTGGCAACTCGCCAATCCGCCCCAAGGCGATGTAAGTGCTGACCAGCAGCGCCTTGTCGGCAAGCGGGTCGAGATACCGGCCCACGCGCGTCGCCATGTCGAAGCGCTTGGCGATGAAGCCATCGAACGCATCTGAGGCACCGGCGGCCACGAACAGCCAAAAAGCCATCTCCAGCTGATCGGCCAGCAACAACCAGACCACCACTGGAACGGCAAGGAGGCGTGCCAAGCTTATGAGGTTGGGGAGGTTCACGGTGCGCTCCCTAATCCGCGCAGCCGCATGACCCAAAAGCCCTCCTCTTCCCTCAAGTCCAGGTCAAGTTGGGCCAACGACAGCACGAGCTGCTCGGCAGCGCCAAAGTAGTGAAGGACGAGACGGGCGTCGGCGCGCGAGATCGCGGCCAATTCGATCTCGCGGATGATGGCGGTCACGCGGAGACGCTCGCGCACCGCCAGCCAGTCCGCGAGGGTGTTAAGCGGCACCCGAGCACTGAGACGCCCCTCGACATCGAATCGCAGCAGCGTGTCCTGCTTCCAGCGTTCCTCTAGACCCTCCTGCGCCTGTCGCACGCCGGTCGCCAGCAGTGCGCTGACTTGATCGCGGACGTCGCCCACGATGGCCTCGACCAGTGTCGTTTCACCGGAAGGGCCAAAGCGTTGAAGACCGATGTGAAGCCTTGGCACGTTGTTGGCGAGGTCGACGACCATCGCCGCGTAGACAACCAGGGTATCCTCGACCTGATAGCGCCGCGCGATGGCCCGAAGTTGACTGGCGTCGCCGGCCAGCGCCTGCCTAGCCCCGATGGCAGCCACATCGGCGAGGTCACCACGCGGCAACACCAACTGAACCAGGCTATCGGGGTTGGCCGGTAGATCCGACCACGCCTGACGCCACGGATTGGGCGCGTCCCACAGGAAGAACGCGCCCGCCACTTCATAAACCGGCAACACCAGCAACGGTTTGCTACGGGTCTCGGTGTGGGGAATGCCCGCATCGTCGAGCAGTGCTCGCACCGCCTCTCGCTTAAACCTAACCGTCAAGTTAGCGAGGTAACGTACTGAAGAAACCCTTTCTTCCTCCACGCTTATGTCTTGAACCATAGTCGCGATATCAATGTCGTCGGCCGCCGGGAGGTTGGCGTAATCGCGGCGCAGGGTGATGCGGCGCAAGAGCCGGTCCAGGGCCCCCCGCTGCCCCTCGGCGAGAGCCGTCGTGCGCGCGCTCGCGGCCGCCTCGGCGGTCACATCGACGACGACGCCCGAGACCGTGAACAGGTCATCGCTTGCGGCGCCGTCACCGCCGAGGGCAACCCCGCCCACGACCAGCGCCACGCTCGCAAGGCGTCGAATGATGTGCATTCTTTTCTCGAGCGCACCGCGCCGGACGAACCGGTCGACGACTCCCATTGCAAACCGCCGGCTAAGGAGTAGGATTCGCGGCGGCGTGAGACCATATCCGATCCCCTGGGACAGCATCAACCACTACAACCCTAGGGCTTTCGCACCAGCCGGTCGGCGCCCCGGCGGTTGAGGAGACCCATCGTGGCGCTCCAGATCGGAATTCTCATATCCGGGCGAGGCACCAACCTGCAGGCCCTGATCGACGCCTGCCGGGAGCCCGAGTTTCCGGCCCGCATCGCGCTTGTCCTTTCCAACAACGCCGAGGCACCCGGTCTGGCGCGGGCGACCGACGCCAACATTCCGACGCGAGTCGTCGATCACCACGATTTCGGGGACCGCGATGTTTATGACGAGGCGGTGGGCGCCGCGCTCGAAGAGGCCGGCGTGGAACTGGTCTGCCTCGCGGGTTTTATGCGGCTTCTCTCTGAGAGCTTTGTCAGTCGCTGGCGCGATCGGATCATCAACGTGCATCCCTCGCTGCTGCCTGCCTTCAAGGGCCTCAATGTACACGAGCGCGTTCTCGCCATCGGCGTACGCTTCAGCGGCTGTACAGTCCATTTCGTAAGGCCGGAGATGGACGACGGACCGGTCATCGTGCAGTCCGTAGTGCCGGTGGCCCCGGACGATACGCCTGAGTCTCTCGCGGCGCGGGTGTTGGTGACCGAGCACCGTTGCTATCCGCTGACAGTGCGATTGATCGCTGAAGGACGGGTGCGGGTGCGCAACGAGCGCGTGTTGATCGAGGGCGGAAAGCTCACCGAAGGCGTGATGATCAACCCGGCGATCGACTAGGCTCGGCCCGCTAACCGACCACTTCGATCTTGCTGAAGAAGAACGCAATTTCTTTGGCCGCCGTCTCTGGGGAGTCAGATCCGTGGACGGAATTGGCCTCCACGGATTCAGCGTAGTCCTTGCGGATGGTCCCCGCGGCCGCGTCGGCTGGGTTGGTCGCGCCCATGACTTCACGATTGCGGGAAATGGCGTTCTCGCCCTCAAGGACTTGGGCCACCACCGGACCCGAACTCATGAAGGCACACAGGGTGGCGTAAAACGGTCGTTCCTTGTGAACGGCGTAGAACGCCTCGACCTGGTTGCGGCTGAGCCGTAGCCGCTTTTGGGCCACAATGTGCAAGCCCGCCTCTTCCAGACGTTGGTTTATGCGACCGGTTAGGTCGCGGCGCGTTGCATCGGGCTTGATGATCGACAGGGTGCGCTCGGTGGCCATTGTCTACTGTCGCCGATTATTGTCGGTGCTGATGAGTGTTCCTCTGGCAGCCGGCGCCTTATAAGGGCTTTGCGCGCATCAGACAACCGGCCGGCATGCCCGGGCCTAGTCAGTCGCACCGCTCCCAGCCACCACGCTCCGACTGCTGCCAATAGGTCACCGGCTCGCTCGCGGCCTTGAGTGCGCGCCAGCGCTCGCGCGCGGCCTCGAGCGCCACCGGATCGTCCCCATCGAACAGATTGAGGCAACGATCGAACTGGTCGGTCGCGAACGGCTCCGCGCCATCGACGAGGACGAGCACCGACGCCCCGTTAGGGTTCTCGGTCGCCTTCGTGAGATAGATCGGCTGGGCCTCGGCGAAGCCATCCGACGCCGCCCCGTGGGCCAGGAACGAGCGCTCTTCGTAGGTCCACAGATAGCGGTTCAACTCCTCAAGGCGCGCCTCGGAACCAACCCGCACCACGGCGCGCCGGCCGCGTTCCGTCACCTTCTCGAGCAGTTTGGCAAGGGCGTATTCGAGGGGTGCCCGCCGCAGGTGATAGAAGGCGAAATCGTCCATCCGCCGCTAGCGCTCGTAGCGGTTCGCCACCCATCGGTCGAGCAGACGAACGCCGAACGCGGTCCCGCCTTTGGGCACCGTGGGCGTGTCCTTCTTCGACCAGGTCACGCCCGCGATGTCGAGGTGCGCCCAGGGGCGCTTGTTGACGAACTGCTCTAACAGTTTGGCGCCGGCGGTGGCGCCGGCGCTGCGCCCCGCACCCACGTTGTGCATGTCGGCGATCCGAGACTTAATATCGTCGTCATAGGACGAGTCTACAGGCATCCGCCACAGTCGCTCACCCTCGCTCTTGCCCGCGGCGGTAAGCTGATCGGCCAGGTCATCGTCGTTGGAAAATAAGCCTGCGTGCTGGTGACCGAGTGCCACGATAATGGCGCCGGTCAACGTCGCGAGATCGATCATCGCCTCGGGCTTGAAACGATTCTGGGTGTACCAAAGGACATCGGCCAGAACGAGCCGGCCCTCCGCGTCGGTATTGATGACCTCAATGGTTTGGCCCGACATCGTCCGCACCACGTCTCCCGGACGCTGCGCAGCGCCAGAGGGCATGTTCTCGACCAAGCCAATAATGCCGACCGCGTTGACCTTTGCCTTGCGGCCGGCGAGCGCGGCCAACAGGCCGGTCACGACGCCGGCGCCGCCCATATCCCACTTCATGTCCTCCATGCCGCCGGACGGCTTGATCGAGATGCCACCGGTGTCGAAGGTGACGCCCTTGCCGATAAAGGCGGCGGGGTTTTGCCCGGCCCGGCCGCCGTTCCACCGCATGACCACAAGCTGGGGCTCGTTGACGCTGCCCTGGGCGACGCCGAGAAGCGCACCCATACCGAGCTTTTCCATGCGGGCGCGATTCAGCACCTCGACCTTGAGTCCGAGGCGGGCAAGCTCGCGGGCCCTCTTGGCGAAGCTAATTGGGTAGAGCACGTTGGCTGGCTCGGAGACCAGATCGCGCGTGATGAAAACGCCGTCGGCGACCTTGTCAAGCGAACGGTGGGCGGAGCGCGCCGCGGTCGCACCCTTGACCAGCACCTTGAGGGTCTTGAGCGTCGGCCGGTCCTCGGGCTTTTCCTTGGTGCGATAGCGATCGAAACGGTAGCCACCAAGGCGGGCGCCAAAGGCCGCGTTCGCCGCCGCCTCGGCCGTGCCGAGCTTGCTCCCCTTGATCACATCGACGCACAGAGCGGCCTCGGTCTCTCCACTGGTGGCCAGGCGCGCCACGACGCGACCGCCGAGGTCTTGCAAATCGCGCGCATCCACCTCTTCGGCCGTGCCGAGTCCCGCCAACAACACTCGGTTGACGCCGATCCCCTTGGGCTCCCGGAGTTCAATGAATTCGCCGGCGCCACCTTTGAAACGCCCACGACCCATGGCGCGAGTGAGCGCACCATCCACACGCTTGTCGACCCCGGCGGCGGTTCGCGTGAGCGTGCGATCGGCCGTCGCGGTCACGACTAATGTCCCTGAGCGTGGCAGAGCGATCTCGGCGAAAACAATCTTCATCCTGGACCTCGGCAATACGTGACTACGGCGCGATCGCGCCGCGCGGCCATCTTAGCCTCCACCGCAACAAAAACAGAGCCCCGCCTCGCCGCCCACGCGCCCCTGTGAATGTCTATAATCCCCCCAATGCGGGGCTCCACCCGATACATCCTGCGCCAATTGGCACCGCCACTCGTTGTGGTCACCATCACGTTGACCGGCGTTGTGTGGCTGAGCCAAGGGCTGCGCTTCATCGACATGATCGTCAACATGGGCTTGTCGGCATGGACGTTCGTGGAACTCACCTTGCTGCTGCTGCCCACCGCTCTCGTCTATATTCTGCCAATCTCGCTCTTTTGCGCGATTCTGTTCACGTATCATCGTCTCAACGCGGATAGCGAACTGATCGTTATGCGCGCGGCCGGTCTGAGTCCGCGCACCCTGGCGGCCCCAGCCCTCCTGTGCGCGGGGATCGTCAGCATCGTACTGTATGCCGTCACGCTCTATCTGATGCCGGCTGGCATGCGGACCTTCAAAGGCATGCAGTTCTCGATTCGCCACGATTACGCGGCGGTGCTGCTTAAGGAAGGTGTGTTCAACAATCTCACCGATGGCCTCACGGTGTACGTCCGCGAGCGCGGCGCCGGCAGCGAGCTGCTGGGCATTCTGGTTCACGACAGCCGGATTGCGGACAGACCGGTCACCATGATGGCGGAGCGCGGGATGATGATTCGCACCTCGGAGGGGCCGCGATTCGTTCTGGTGGGCGGCAACCGCCAAGAGGTAGAGACAGAGCTCGGTCACCTATCAATGCTGTATTTCGACCGCTACATGCTGGATCTTGGACAGTACACCAGCCGCTCGGACTACCGCTGGCTGGAACCGAGCGAGCGCTATCTGCACGAGCTGATCGATCCCGGCGATACGCTCGACGACGTGAACAACGCCGACAAGATGCGCGTCGAAGTCCACCGGCGGCTGCTGGCGCCTCTCTATTGTTTCGCCTTGGCTCTGATAGCCGTGGCTGCGATCCTATCGGGGGAGCTTGATCGGCGCGGGCAGTGGCGCCGGGTCGTGGCCGCCGTTGCCGCCGCGATCGTACTGCAACTCATTGGACTTTTTGTCCTGCAACTTGCGGCCCGGACGCCGTCGCTGATCGTGCTAGCCTATCTCAACCTAGCCGCAGCCGGCGCCGCAAGCGTGTACGTGCTGATGGGCGGAGGCCGCAAGTGGCGCTTCGCGCGATGGCCGGCGGAAACGTTCTAGATGCGTCTTTCATTGACGCTGACCGGTTATCTCGGCCGCCGCTTTCTCGCCAGCATCGCCGGTGTGATGATCATCCTTCTCGGGTTGATGGTGCTGTTCGAAATGGTCGAATTGTTGCGCCGCGCGTCCGGACGTGAAAGCGCCAACTTCGGCATCCTGCTGGAGATGGCGCTGCTGAAAACCCCGCTTCTAGCCCAGAAGATCATACCGTTCGCGGCCCTGTTCGCGGGCATGTACAGCTTCGCGCGCCTGACCCGCGCGAACGAACTCGTGGTGGCGCGGGCGGCGGGCGTATCGGTGTGGCAATTTCTCATGCCGGCCCTGGCGACCGCCCTAATATTGGGCGGACTTATGGTCACGGTGTTCAACCCGCTCTCGTCGGCCATGGTCTATCGCTATGAGCAGATGGAAGCCAAACACCTGCGCGGACGACCCAGCCTGCTCGCCGTCTCGAACTCTGGCATTTGGTTGCGCCAGGCCGACGAGAATGGACAATCGGTCATCCATGCCCAAGGAGTCTCCCAGCAGGGCCTAGAGTTCCAGGGTGTGATCATCTTCTTGTTTGAGGACGCCGATCGTTTCGTCAGTCGCATCGACGCTCGCACCGCCACGCTGCACGACGGGTACTGGGAATTGGCGGACGCCGTTCTCACCGAACCGCGGGGATCACCCGAATTTCGCGCTACCTATCGCCTCGAGACGTCGCTGACCTACGGGCAGATCCAGGATAGCTTCGCATCGCCCGAGACCATGTCCTTTTGGGCTCTGCCCAAATTCATCGATATGATGCAAAAAACGGGATTCTCTGCGGTGCGCCATCGTCTCCACTGGCACGCCATGTTGTCGGTACCGCTGTTGCTTTTCTCGATGGTGCTGATTGCTGCCACCTTCGCGCTCCGGCTGACCCGCTATGGCAGCACGGCACTACTTACTGCGGGCGGCATCCTCGCTGGTTTCGTCCTTTATTTTCTATCCGACATCATCTTCGCGCTCGGCCTCGCGGGCGCCATTCCAGCGATCCTTGCGGCGTGGACTCCGGCCGGTGTCGCCACACTCCTAGGCCTTGGGATGCTTTTCCACCTGGAGGACGGCTGAAGCGAATGCAGTGTTTGACGGCGATCCTTGTTGTCGGCGCGCTGATGTCCGCGCTGTCGGGTAGCCTGGGCTCTTCGTGGGGTGGCATGGGCGCGGCCAGTGCCCAGGAACGCTCACCCGCGATCGAACCGGAACACCCGCTTCAGTTGCTCGCCGATAGCGTGACCTACGACCTCGAACGGGGCGTGGTTGTCGCGTCGGGCCACGTGGAGATCGTCTATGGCGAGCGCATCCTGCTCGCCGACGAAGTCCGCTACGACACCAAGAGCGATACCGTGGTCGCGTCGGGCGATTTGAGCCTGCTCGACCCGGACGGCGACGTGATCTTCGCGGACCGCATCGAGCTAACGGACGCGCTGCGCGAGGGGTTCGTAACCAGCATTCGCATCCTCATGGCTGACGAGTCTCGCCTCGCCGCGAACAACGCGCGGCGAGGCGCCGATGGTCGCACCGTCATGAGCAAGGCGGTCTTCTCAGCATGCTCGGCGTGCCCGGAGCATCCCGAGAAACCACCACTTTGGCAGATAAAAGCGGTGCGCGTCATTCACGATAAGCGCGAGCGACGGATCGAGTACGAGGATGCATTCCTAGAGTTCTTCGGCGTTCCCATCGCCTACACGCCGTACTTCTCGCACCCCGATTCCACGGTCAAGCGACAGTCCGGTTTTCTCGCGCCAAGCTATGGCAGCAGCACGCAACTCGGCCTGAAGCTCGAGACGCCGTACTACTTCGCCCTACGGCCCGACCTCGACGCGACGTTAAGCCCGCTCTTCACGGCAAGGGAAGGGCTGGTGCTCGGCGGCGAATACCGACAGCAATTCGAGACCGGGCGCCTAGAGGCGAACGGTAGCATCACGCGAGGCCAACGACGGGACGAGAGCAACGCCGAAATCGGCGGTCGCGAGATCCGTGGCCATCTCGCGGCGAGCGGCCGCTTCGCGATCGATCCCACGTGGCGCTGGGGCATCGACGCCGAGCGCACCACCGACGATACCTACCTGCGCCGCTTCGATATCGATGGCGCCGACACTCTCACCAGCAACATCTTCGCCGAAGGATTCCTTGGCCGTACCTACGCCAGTGTGAATACATTCGCGTTCCAAGGGCTGCGCGACGAAGACGACCCCGGCAACACGCCGATTATCTTCCCCGAGATCGTTTATCACTTCGTCGGCGAGCCGGGCTCACTCGGCGGCCGTTTCACGATCGACGCCAACGCGTTGATCCTCGAGCGGAGCGACAGCACCGATAGCCGGCGGCTGTCGCTAGGAACGGGCTGGCATTTGCCCTACATCGCACCTCGGGGCGATATCTACGAGTTCCATGCATCCCTACGAGGCGATCTGTATCAGGCCGATGATGTGGGCGATCCCTTCGATCCGACCGGGGTACCCAGCGATGGCTTCAGCGGACGCCTCTATCCCCAGCTCGCCCTCGATTGGCGCTATCCGTTGCTGCGGCATGACGGGGCGCTGCAGAAGGTTATCGAGCCCATCGCCTCGGTCGTTCTCAGTCCGTACGGCGGCAATCCCGATGACGTTCCCAACGAAGACAGCGTGTCGTTCGAGTTCGATGACACCAACGTGTTGCGACCGAACCGCTTCACCGGTCTCGATCGAGTCGAGGGCGGTCCGCGCCTGAACTACGGCTTAAGGTTCGGCCTCTACGACCCCGACGGAGGGTACGCGACTGCGATGTTCGGACAAAGCCTGCGCGTCAAGGCCGACACGACGTTCGCCGACAAGACCGGTCTCGAGGACCGGCGGTCGGATTTCGTCGGCAGGCTCACCTGGGCGCCCTCAACACTGCTGGACCTCAGCAACCGCTTCCGGCTCGATCGAGACACCTTCTCGATTCGCCGTAACGAGATTAAGCTTTCTGCCGGACCCAAGCTTCTGCGCGCGGATGTCGACTACGTATCGTTGGCGCGCGAACTTACCGCCGACGAGCTGACGAGCCGCGAGGAGATCAACTTTCGCGGACGATTGCAGGTGACACGCTACTGGGCGGTCGACACCAACACGCGGCGGGATTTCAGCGATGGCGGCGACACCCTGGATTACGGATTTGGCATCATGTACGAAGACGAGTGTTTCATTTTTATGTCGCGCTTCGAGCGTGATTTCACCGCCGATCGCGACATCCAGCCCTCGACATCGCTCAACTTTAAGATCCGCTTGAAACACCTTGGTTAGCCTCACTTTGTGGTACTCTGATTGCGCGGGCAGTTCGCGGCTGCACGCCCGAGTGCGGCGAGCAAAATGTGTGGCGAGGCGATGATGCGGCTCGCTCTGTTGTCTTTGATCTTGGTTCTCGCGGCGCCATCGGTCGCCGCTCAGGACGTGCTCCGCATCGCCGCCGTCGTTAACGACGAGGCGATTTCCGCCCTCGACCTCGAGCAACGGTTGAGATTGTTCCTGGCCAACGCGCAAGTTCCTGATCGGCCCGAGGCGCGACGACTTTGGCGTACCCGGGTCCTTCGCGTCCTCGTCGATGAGCGCCTGAAACTGCAAGAGGCGGCGCGACTGGGTATTAGCGTCACTGACCGCGAGATCGAGAGGGCGATGCGCTCGATCGAGGCACAGTCTGGATGGAGCGGCGGGATTGACGAATTCTTGCTGCGGCAGGGTCTCGAGCGTTCGGTGCTGGACGGCGAAATCCGGGCTCAGCTCGCCTGGGACAAGATCATAGGCATGCGGTTGCTGCCGACGATCTTCGTGGGCGACGACGAAATCGACGCTGCGATCGAGCGCCTGGTCGAGAACGAGGGACGATCGGAAAGCAACGTACTCGAAATTTTTTTGTCGGTGGATACCCCAGAGCAGGCCCAAGAGGTCTCGCGCACGGCAGACAGTCTGGTCGAGCAGCTCAGGAACGGCGTCCGGTTCGAACCTTTGGCGCGCCAGTTCTCGGAAGGATCGACTGCCACCCAGGGCGGCCACCTTGGGTGGGTACAACAAGGCCAACTCGCCCCGGAACTCGACGCGGCCATACTCGATCTCGAAGTGGGTACGGTCTCCGATCCGGTCCGCTCGGCGGGTGGCGTGTACATCATCAAGATCGCCGATCGACGCTTTTCGAGCTCGGATCAGGCGAGCAAGGCCGAGCTTCACCTGGCCCAAATCATCGTGCCTATATCGGACAGCGCCACGACGGTGGACCTGCGGCGCGCCGAGGCCACGGCCGAGAGCATCGCCGAGCGGATCGAGGGGTGCGAGGACATCGCGGCGGTGGGCGACGAAATCGGCGGCGCCTCCGGCACCGGCGACCTTGGCACTATCGCGGTGCGCGAACTGCCCAAGCATATCGCCGACGCGGTGAAGAACATTGACGTGGGCGGAACCAGCGCGCCGGTGTCGCTCGACGACGGCTTGCACGTGTTCGTGGTGTGCGATCGCATCGAGCCCGAAGACATCGGCCCCGACCGCGACAGCATCGGCAACGCCATCGGTCAACGCCGCCTGACGATGATGGCGCGGCGCTATCTTCGCGACCTCCGACGTGACGCGTTCCTCGACGAAAATCGCCTATGACTGAGACCAAACTCTGCCTACGAACAGCCCCACCGATAGCGGTGACCATGGGTGAGCCGGCGGGCATCGGCGGCGAAATCGCTCTGCTCGCATGGCAGCGCCGCGACCGCGATGGCCTCAACCCCTTCTTCCTCCTCGACGATCCGGCGCGTCTGACCGCCCTCGCAAAGCGGCTCGACCTGGCCGTGCCCGTGCGCGAAATCGTGGCCGCGGACAAGGCACACGAGATATTCGGCCAAGCGCTGCCGGTTCTACCGATCGGCGGCCTCGGGCAGCCGCCCTGCCCCGGCGCACCCGACCCAAGCCACGGCGGCGCTATTCTGGCGTCGATAGAACGCGCCACCGCACTCGCCCGGTCGGGTGAAGCGGCCGCGGTGGTGACCAACCCGATCCACAAGCAGGTGCTGCGGCAGGCGGGATTCAACCACCCGGGCCACACTGAATATCTAGCGGCTTTGACCGAATGCACGACACCACCGGTCATGATGCTCGTGTGCTCGACGCTCCGCGTCGTGCCGGTCACCGTGCACCTGGGATTGGCCGAAGCGATCGCGACGCTCACCACCGAGGCCATCGTCGAAAAGGCGACGATCACCGTTCAAGCGCTGCGCACGGACTTCGGCGTACCCGAGCCTCGAGTGGCAGTGGCCGCGCTCAATCCCCATGCCGGCGAAGGCGGTCTGATGGGGTGCGAGGAGATCGAGGTTATCGCCCCGGCCATCGACATTCTGCGCACGCGCGGTCTCGACGTTAGCGGGCCGAGTCCCGCCGACACCTTGTTCCACGCGGCGGCTCGCACCCGATACGATGCCGCCATCTGCATGTACCACGACCAGGCCTTGGTCCCCCTTAAGACCATCGACTTCGAAGGCGGTGTCAACGTCACTCTGGGTCTACCGATCGTTCGGACGTCGCCCGACCATGGCACAGCGTTCGATATCGCCGGCACCGGACGTGCCAGTCCGGCGAGTCTGATAGCCGCGATCGCGCTTGCTGCCGACATGTCAAGGCAACGCCACCGCGCAAGCCGTGCCGAGTCCGCCGATGAGTCATGAGGCGGCGCCCAAACTGCCGCCTCTATCAGAAGTTATCTCGCGCCACGGGCTCACACCACGGAAGCGCTACGGTCAACACTTTCTGCTCGATCCTCACATCACCGAACGCATCGCCCGACTGGTCGGAGACTTGAGTGGGGTCGTGGTGTTGGAGATCGGACCGGGCCCCGGCGGACTGACGCGGGCGATAGTCGCGGCTGGGGCGAAACGGACCATCTGCGTCGAACGGGATGCGCGTTTCTTGCCCGCGCTTGGCGAAATCGAAGCCGCGTTTCCCGGCCGCGTCACCGTGATCGGCGCCGACGCGCTGGAGATTGACGAAGCTAGCCTCCTGCACGGCCGGGCACGAATCATCGCCAACCTGCCCTACAACATCGCCACCCCGCTGCTGTTCAAATGGCTCGCACTCGGCACCCGGCTGGAAGGCATGACGCTCATGTTCCAAAGGGAGGTCGCCGAACGCTTGGTGGCGGCGCCGCGGACGCGGGCGTACGGCCGTCTAGCGGTGATGTGTCAGTGGTATTGTGACGTGCGCCGCGCGTTCGAGGTGCCCCCCGGCGCCTTCGTGCCCGCACCCAAGGTCACCTCGGCCGTGGTGCTGCTCACGCCCCGCGCCGCGCCGCCGGCACCGGCCGATCCGCACGCGCTGCGGACCGTGGTCGGCGCGGCGTTCGGCCAGAGGCGCAAGATGCTGCGGTCGAGCCTAAAGAGCCTCGGAACCGATCCACTGGCTTTGCTCGACGCCGCGAGGATCGCGCCGACCATGCGCGCCGAGACGCTATGCGTGGAGGAATTTTGCGCCCTCGCCCGCGCCTACGAAGACGTCGCATCGCGCGGCGCCTCTGGGCCCTCGGGTCAAGCCCGAGAGTGACAAAAAGGGAGCGGCCTAGCGCCCTTCGCGCAGTCCGGCAACGAAATCGACGAGCCCGGTCTGGCGGTCTCGACGCAAGCGCTCGGCGTTGAGTATGGCTCGGACCTTCGCCAGGGTGTCGTCGATGTCGTCGTTGACGACGATGTAGTCGTACTCGCGCCAATGGCTCATCTCGTCCGCCGCCTTGGCCATTCGCCGGGCCACGACATCGGCGCTGTCTTGGGCGCGGCGCTGGAGACGTCGTTCAAGCTCCAGAGTCGAGGGCGGCAAAATGAAGATGCTGACGAGGTCTCCACGGGCGCCCTGAGCGACTTGCTGGGTGCCCTGCCAATCGATGTCGAACAGAACGTCACGGCCTGCGGCAAGCACCGCCTCAATCGGCGCGCTGGGTGTTCCGTAGTAATGATCGAAGACCTTGGCGTGTTCAAGCAACTCTTGCCGATTGAGCATGAGGCTGAATTCGATGTTATCGACAAATTCGTAGTCGACCCCCTCGACCTCCCCCGGTCGTCGGGGCCGCGTGGTCACCGACACCGACATAGTCAAGTCGGGGTCGTCGAGCAGTCGACGCGAGACGGTCGTCTTGCCGGCGCCCGACGGCGACGAGAGCACCAGCATCAGCCCCCGTCGCGCGATCATCTCGCTGCGCTCGGCGGTTTGCTCATTCGACATTCTGGACCTGTTCGCGGAAACGATCGATCACCGCCTTGAGCTCCAGGCCGATCCGCGTGAGCTCGTTGTCGACGGCCTTGGCGCACAGCGTGTTGGCCTCGCGATTGAATTCCTGGGAAAGGAAATCGAGCTTCCGCCCGATCGGTTCAGCCTGGGCGAGCAGGTCGCGCGCCTGTCCGACATGGGCGTCAAGGCGGTCAAGTTCCTCGCTGACATTCGCTTTAACGAGCAACAGAGCAACTTCTTGAGCGATCCGTTCTTCGGGCAGCGATGGAGCACTCTCCGCCAAGATCGCCAACTGCGACTCAAGGCGCTGGCGCAGTGCTGCAGGATGGGCCGCCGCGCACTTGCGGGCACTCGCGGTCAGATCCGCGACCTCATTAATCTGGCTGGTCAGGATTTCCACCAGCCGCGCGCCCTCTTGTCGCCGAGCTGCTTGCAGTGCCTCTAGAGCCACATCCAGGCTCCGCAGCACCGCCGCCTCACGCTCGCGAAGCGCGTCTTCACCTTCTTCGACCTCGCCGGTCTCGACGACGCCGCGCAGGGCGAGAAGACCGTCAAGACGCGGTCGTTCGACCTTGCCCTCGGCGTACAACGCGTCGGCTAGCTCCAAGAACCGATCGAGGAGCGGTCGATTGATCGTAACCTCATGTGCTTGGGATGAGCGATCGACCTGCAAGTTGATAGAGATGCTGCCGCGCCGGAAGCGGCACCCCAACGCCTCGCGCGCATGGGCCTCGACGCCCTCAGAGCGGGGTGGCAGACGGAATCTGAGATCGAGATTGCGCCCGTTAACGCTCCTGAGCTCCCACGTCCAACGCGCATCGGCGGCCTGACCCTCGGCCCGGGCAAATCCCGTCATACTGGCTACCGACACGTGGCGAGCCTCTATCCGTTGGGGTTGTGGCACCAGCGAACCACTATATGAGCCGCCATGGCTGGCAACAAGGCCGGTGGGTTTCATCACCGGTACCCACCGCGCCTAGGCTGGCATCAACAGCGCCCACTCCACGATGCCCCTAAGGACGCGGCCCAGGGCGGCATCGAAGGCGAATGCGCAGATCACCTCATCCATCACTCGAGCTCGCAGGCACCACGGCCTCGAACGTTCGCGAGGCGATGATCTCGCGACGAGGCTGCGCGATGGTCTTGCCGTTCACCCGCAGCGAACGCTCGGCGCCTGGTTCGACGTGGTGTACTCGACCTGGAACTCGCGCCGTTCCGTCTTCAGATGCTATTCGGATCGCAGGCCAACCGCTTCGCGGCCGACGGCGACGGTCTGTCGACCGGCTGTTGGCTGGACTGCCGGAGTGGGGTGTCTGGGTGGACTGGCGAGCGTCGATGGGCTACAGGTTAGATCATACGAATGACGCCGACGGCCGGCGGCGGAAGGACGAAAGGACAGCGTTATGGCGAAGTTGGACGAGCACACGACGAAGACGCTGGTGCAGATGGCGCGCCAGCTCTATCCGCACGATTTCCTCGGCGATGTGTATTACGCCAAGGTTATCGAGACCGTCGATGAGGAAGCCGAAGACGCGCGCGTCAGCCTGTTGAACGACGGGGTCAAGACGCTCGATGGGGTGTTCAACATTCCCTTCGTCGATCTCTCGAATGGCTACA
>Ga0315339_1001726_pt1 | contig 18322 bp, 12 predicted proteins | sample ASW17metaG_FD_204514 | JGI IMG/M metagenome (GOLD analysis project Ga0315339, IMG submission 204514) | Ammonia-oxidizing marine archaeal communities from Pacific Ocean, United States - ASW #17 | ecosystem: Environmental > Aquatic > Marine > Oceanic | place: USA: California | collected 2016-12-05
AAACGACGAAGCACACCAGTCATTTTGCAAAGATAAAGCACCACATTGTGGCCAGGTAGCTCAGTTGGTAGAGCAGCGGACTGAAAATCCGCGTGTCGGTGGTTCGATTCCGCCCCTGGCCACCATTCTTTTCAACGACTTGCGTCGTCTTAAGAATTTAAGACCAAACCTGTGCGTGAATTTTGCGTGACCCTAACTCACATTTAGGCGTCGCAAGACCACTAACTCAGGTCTTTTACCATCTCGTTCGCAAACACTGTTAGCTGCCTCAATGAGCTTCGAAAGCTCGGCTGCCGAGTAGTGTGTTGTCATTCGCCCGGAACGATGCCCCAGCAGATCCTGCCTGTCTTCGAAACTCACACCGGCCGCACGTAGTCGCCGACCAAATGTATGTTTCAAATCATGCACGCGAACCTGTGGCAAGCCAATGACTTTTCGCACCCGGCACCAGGAGCTATTTAACATCCTGATTACCGGCTTGCCCTTGTATGCGAACACATGCGTCGGGTGATTACCGCGACGTGAATCCACCACAGAGCGAGCGACTTCGTTCAAGACAATCAGTCTCTCGTCACCGTTCTTAACGAAGGACCCCGGCACGATAAAAACGACGGTATCCAACTCCGGCACTTTGACTTCCCAGTCCCATTGCAGCCTGCAAATTTCGGCATCTCGGCAGCCAGTGTTGACTGCGAACAATGCCATTTCAGCAAGGTGCGTTGGTAGCGCCGAGAACAATTGCTGCTGCTCGACCCAATTCAACGGATACGGTTGCCGCTTGTTGGTATCGGGTAGTAGTTTAATTCGCGGTGCTCGCTCCAACCAGGTCATGCCATGCTCGTCCATCCACTCGTACTCGGCGAGGTTCAGAATTCGACGAACAACTTTCAACCCGTGGTTTATCGTCCCAGGTGCTCTTCCCTCCTGTCTCTTGTGATCGACCCACGGTTCAAGAGTGCCGCGATGGATTCGCTGCAATGGCAGTGAGCCAATAAACGGCATCAGTTGTTTGATGAGACAGATGTCTCGGTCAAGCGAGCGTTTGTGTTGATTCTCGCGAACGTACTTTATCGCCGCTGCTTCAAAACTCCGCTCCGGCCTGACACCGTATATTTTTGCCTGACGTAATGTCTCAGTTAGCCTTACAAGGAACCTGTTGGCTTCTTCAAGTTCAGCCGATCCAGTACTTTGGCAAACTCTTTGCCCTTCGATCCGTTTGTCGATGTGCCATATTCCCGCTCTCTTGACGAGACCGGCTGCTTTTCTTCGTCCCATAGTCGTTCTCCTTGCTTTCGACCGGGACGCCCGTTGCGAGAGATATGATCATTCACCCAGGCGTCCAGTTCAAGTCGGTCGAAGGCGACGCCTTGGCGGCCAACGGGAATCATGGTTAGGCCAGGTCGGACCGTCGAGTTGAAACGATTTCGGTCCATTCCTAGATAGGTTGGGGCATCACGTAGTCGGATTAGGCGCGGTAGCAGCATCCGGTAACCGTAGGACATCTGATTTTGGACTGCCTCCCCAGTTTTTTGCCGTTACAATCTCTGGGGAAATGAACTGGATAAACGCGAAGAACTACAAATTCACTGCTGACCTCGATCGAGATGGTTGGGCTTGGGAATTCCTACGGAGGAACGTCGAGTACCAGGCCGAGTACGAGAAAGCGGCAAAGTGTGGCGATCCTGTATATGACCCTCCCAAACTCGACAACGAATCGGATTCACAATGGATTGGACGAGTCATCCAGGACGATACCGAGCCACGCAAATCGCATCCGCTGATTGGGTTGGCAGTGAAGTGGGGACTTGCGATTTTGCAGGACCCGGCTGGGAAATCGGTCCCCGAGTTTCTGCCTGCTTATCCCTTCCTGCCTGAATGGAGTGCTCTGGATGCACTGTATGGTCGTGAAATTGACGATGCGCCAATCCGGATGAAACCTGACGTCGCCGTGATTGCCTTCGACGTATCAAGGCCGTTATCCAAGCAACTCGATCTCGCGAAAAGACTTTTTTTCAGTCGCCAGGCGGACGTAACAGCAAGACGAAAAAACTGGAAACCAGGCAATTGGACACTTTACCTTCGGCTACTGGACGCCAAAGTCGCTGGTGCTGCGACATCTGAAATCATTGCCGCGATTGATGAGTATTCTGTGCTTCCGAACGACGCCGCATCTGGTTACCTAGCAGACGATCGAGTGTCCGATCATCTCAAGCAGGCTCGGCGATTGTGCTCCGACCCGCTTTCAGTTCTCCGTTAGATCTCCCTCGTTTTCAGATAGCCCCTTATTTGTGGAGGCACCTGAATCCCCTAATCGATAACCTTCACCTGTTCCGGTGTATCGGTAACCCGTACGTTCCGCCGGAAATTAGTAAACGCGCTAGAAGAATGTGTGCAGAGCGCGAGGTGAGGGGATTCCACCAGCTCGGAAGCTGGGTGATGGGAGGCTAGAACACCGCACACCCGGCGTACCCGTCGGAAGGATAGCCCAGGAGCGCAGCGGGATACGCGAGGCTCCCGTCGTTAAGACGACCGCCCCTCCCAAGCTCAGCGACGTATTTCGCGCTGGCTTGGGGGGACTGTCGTTAAAGGAATACTAATAGGAAAAGAGTAGTGAAAAAGACAGCTGATATTCGAGTTACCGCAAGGGAAAGACCAAAATTAATTCAAACAACTATTTTCCGTCGATTACGCCGATCCTCGATGATTGTCACGATCCTGAAACCAGATCGAACTCTAGAGCGGGCTATTGGAATCCAAGACACACCGCGTTGCATTCGTCGGACTCAATTTGCAAACGTTTGCAAATTTCTGGCAAAACCTGTTGCGGGATGAAGTTCGGTGAATAATCGTGAGAAGAACTTGATCACGAATGCATCTGTTAACCCATTATCCGCAAAGCAATTTCGTGCAGTCCTGCTCATTGCGGGTGGATCACCGGCGGCTGATGTGGCGGACGCCGTAGGCGTTTCAAAAGGAACGGTTCACAATTGGAAATCGCAGAATGGCGAATTCCGGAGTCGACTGGAGCTGGCCCAACGTCAGCTGTTCGAGGATGGGATCCAGCAATTGGGGGCATTGGTCTCTTGCGCCGCCACCGCATTGCGATCAGTGCTCGTCGATCCGAACGCATCTCCCCGCGACAAAATCACAGCAGCCAGGGCAATTTTACAGTTCGTTGACTGGCCCCACGCAACTGATTCACTGGTAGAGGGCTTCCACAGCGGTCCAGATGAGTTTCTGAAAAGGATGGGGTTACAGTGAATGTTGATCCCGAAGTTCGCGACTTGCATGTTTCATGGCCCAGCAATTGGCAGCACAAGCACCCATCAAAAAGGGCCGACATCCGAAAGCTCGAGTGGGCAACAGCTCGAGAGCTAGCAGAACAAGACCTATGGAGGGATCGATTGGAATCACTGCGAAAACTCGATCTGCCGGGTGATGCGCTTGAGCGCATGGTCGATTTCGATATAGACAGGCTATTCCGCCAAATGGAGGAGGCAGGTGCCAAATACCCGCCTACATGGGAGGACGAAAAGGCCTGGTTCGAGCACCAGGGCAAGGAGTGGCACTGGAGTATGGCCATTAGTGACCGCTGGGCCGCGAAAATCGCGGACAAGGAAATCAGTTCGGAGGTCTACTGGCTACTCCAGTACGGGCAACACAAAGAACGCATCAAAGCCCTCGCGCTCTTCGCCTCAATTCTTCAGGTGGACCCGGATTCCAATGAAACGTACATAGCGTTTACCTTCTGGAAGGTGCTGGCGATCCACGACGAACTGCGCGCCTCCCATGGTGACCTGCCAGAAACGCAGCAGACGTAGTCACTTTCATCCCTGCCCAATTTGCAAACGTTTGCAAATCGATCCGTGCGGAATTGCAAACGCTTGCAATCGAGATCGATCCGAATTTGTCAATAATCTTCAGAAATTTGACAAACGCTACGCTAATGCTATGATTTTATAAGCTAAATCACGACGATTAGTAACCAGGGAGGGTGCGGTGAAGAGGAAAAAGCCCACCAAACGCGCTCAGCTGCCAGCTGTCGCATATTTTCGTACATCCAGTGCTGCCAATGTCGGTCCCGAGAAAGACTCGTTAAAGCGGCAACGAGAGGCTGTTCTATCCTACGCCGGGTCTCGAAAAATCGACGTAGCGAAGGAGTTTTACGATCCTGCCGTGTCGGGTGCCGACCCGATACAGGATCGACCTGGGTTCGCGCAATTGCTGCAGTACGTGACCGGCAATGGAACAAGGACGGTGCTGGTTGAAAGTGCCAGCCGCTTTGCCCGAGACCTCGCGGTGCAGATTGCTGGTCACGATCTTCTGAAAGAGCAGGGCATCGAACTGATTCCTGTCGATGCTCCGGACTTTTTTACGGATGAAACACCCACTGCAGTGATGGTGCGTCAAATCCTCGGTGCAGTATCAGAGTTCGAGAAAGCCAGCCTTGTACAAAAACTTCGACAAGCCCGCGACAGAAAGCGGGCTGATACTGGTCGGTGCGAAGGCAAGAAACCCGTACCTGAGATGGTTGTTAGGGAAGCCAAACGTCTTCGTCGGAAGAATCCGAGGACGAAAAAACGTCGTTCATTGAGAGCGGTCGCAACCGAGCTGGCGGCAATGGGCCACCTTGCCCCGTCGGGTAACCCATATGGGCCCGAGTCAATCAGACGGATGGTTGCTGGCTAGCTACTGCCGCTCGCTCGAAGGTGTGCCAACGCGTACGATATGTAGAATTGTCATCGGTGGCGTTTTCGGGCCCGTGGAAACAGCAAAAATGAAAGCCAGTATTCAGCGAATATCGTAATGGCGTTTACGTTATCCGCAGCGCAACAAGCAGTCGTTGATCACCGTGGATCGCCCCTGCAGGTGATCGCTTGTGCCGGGTCAGGCAAAACAGAGTCAATATCGCGTCGTGTGGCCAGTCTCATTGTCGATGGAGATCCCCCGGAATCCATCGTCGCATTCACTTTCACCGAGAAGGCGGCCGCCGAGCTCAAAGAGCGAATCTACAAGCGAGTCGAAGAAGAAAAAGGGACAGAGTTTTTAGGTCGACTCGGACCAATGTTCGTGGGCACCATCCACGCCTATTGCTTCCGAATTCTGCAGGATTATGTGCCTAGGTATGGCAACTACGATGTTCTTGATGAGCACCGCCATTCCGCACTTGTCAGCCGCCGTCGATATGAACTGGACTTGGCGAAGCTCCACCAGAGGCACTGGAGATCGATAGAGATTTTCCTGCGCGCTGTCGACGCAATTGGCAACGAACTCATTCCGGTCGAGCAATTGCAGGGCTCGGACATAGGCGAGTGCTACGCGTCGTACCTCGACATGTTAGATCGTTACAGATTGCTGACCTTCGGAATGATCATCGCAAAGGCCGTTGAGGTGCTTGAGCAGGAGCCAGCTATCTATGATCGTGTAGCCGGCAGCCTGCGCCACCTTATTGTTGACGAGTATCAAGATATTAACCCAGCCCAAGAGCGCCTGATTGAGCTTCTCGCGAAGCCACCGGTTCAGCTCTGCGTCGTAGGCGACGATGACCAAGCGATCTATCAATGGCGTGGATCCGATGTTGGCAATATCTTGAAATTCTCTGGCCGATATAACGACGTTGAAACAGTGATGCTCGAAACAAATCGGCGCAGCAGGCCACTAATCGTCGATTCCGCAAACGCATTCGCGCAGTCTATTCCCGATCGACTGCCCAAAATGATGCTTGCGACCCGAGAAAAAGGTCCAGCTGAAGTTGTGCCTTGGTTGGCGACGACACCGGATGCCGAAGCAGAAATCGTCGCCGAGCATATCGAGACACTTCATGGCCAAGGGTGGCGATATCAGGACATCGCCGTACTGTTTCGTTCTGTAAGGACGGCTGCACCCCCTTTTGTTGCGGCCCTACAAGCACGGGGCATCCCGTTCAATTGCGGTGGCCGCACAGGTCTATTCGCACATCCAGAAATTAATCACTTTGGCGAGCTGTTTGCGTGGATGGCCGGATTCAGTTGGCAGGATGAACGATTCGGACAAAGCCGGGATGCGGACGTCAACAACGTTGTAGCCGGGCTCTCAAAATCGTTCGGACTATCCGACAAAGAGCTACCTGAACTGAAGAAATACTTTGAGGACTGGAAAGCCTGGCATGCCCGCAGCAATCGCCGCGTCAGCCTAGTTGGCGATTTCTACAAACATTTGAAACTTCTTGGCGTCGATGAGATCGATCCGGACCAGCCAAATGGATCGGCGCGCCTAGGAGCATTTGCTCGCTTCTCCAAAATCTTGGCAGATTATGAGCACGTTACCCTGCGCAGTCGTTGGTTTACGAACGACGAAGGCCAACGCGTATTTCGCAGTGGCATAGATCGTGGTAAGAACTTCTGGACTGGCTTGGCGAATTTCCTGGTGCACTATGCCCGTGAGTCTTATGAGGACTTTGAAGGCGAGGAGGTGCACAACCTAGATGCCGTCAGTATTCTGACCGTACATCAGGCGAAAGGACTGGAATGGCCAATCTTGTATTTGCCCGGATTGACCAGTCAGCGGTTTCCGTCATCTATGTCAGGTCGAAGTCAGGAGTGGTGCTTACCGGACGGGCTATTCGATGCTGAAAAACGTCGACGATATGAAGGCGGAGATGAGGATGAACGGCGACTATTCTACGTTGCACTTACGCGCGGCCGAGACATTGTCTATGCATCGTCATTTCAACGGATCAACCGAACCGTCAAGACTTCGCTGTATCTTCAAGAGTTGGCTAATTCAATTGGCTGCGGGAAGATTCCGGAGCTCGACACGCTTCCGGTGCCGGATGCCCCTGACAACCTAAAATTGCCAGAGTCCGCTCCACTTGAGCTCGGCTACTCTGATCTAGCCGATTATGAAGATTGCGGGTATTCCTATCGGCTGAGTCGAGTATTTGGATTTGAGCGTGAATTGGCGACGGAGCTCGGGTACGGCAATGCTGTGCACCATGTATTGCGGCAAGTGGCGGAAGAGGCAAAAGAAACCGGTCAAATTCCGAATGACGACAAACTGAAGTCACTTATCGATCTTGAGCTGTATGTGCCTTTCGCGAATGAGTCTACGTTTGCCAATATGACACGCAGCGTGACGCGACTCGTCGATTTATACGTGGCGGAATACAGCAGTGACCTAGATAGAGTCTGGGCGACTGAGCGCCCGTTCGAGATACATTTTGATGGCGGCATACTCGCGGGGCGGGCGGACGTCATCCTTGATGAAGAAAATGGCAAGGTTGATCATCTGGCGATCGTCGACTACAAAACGTCTACAGACGAGTTTCGCGATGAGCGTTACGCCAAGCAACTGACAATCTATGCAGCGGCTGGGAGGCAAGAAGGCTTACAAGTCGATGCCTGCTTTGTGCACGAACTAAAGTATGGTGAGCGAAAGCCAGTTGCTATTGATCATGAAAAGACGGACGCAGCGGTGATGTGGGCGGCCAACCGATTTGGCGAGATTGCATCAGGCGTTTATCCTGCAAAGGCAGAAAATGATCGGTGCGAAAAATGCGATTTTAAAATGGTGTGCCGGCACAGTTGCGCACCGGATCAATGACAGGCTAATCGGACATCAGGGTAAATAATGGCACGCAAGAAGAAGACAAAGAAAAAAATTGCGGTAGAGACCTATAAGCACGACTCTGCGAAACGCAAAAACATTCCAACGGCCAAGATGGCCGGCGAGGGAAAGATCCCGAAGGTTGCGAAAGCGACATACAGCTACAGTCCACATCTGTCACCAGTATTGCGATTTGATGCATCAGGCCGGACTGATCGCCTTACCGAAATCGTTGAAAAAGTTGCCGAAGGCAAAAAGCTGTCTATCGAGGAAGCTGAAATTCTAAGAGGCGTTGCTGCTAACGCTAGTCAGCCATGGCTCGAGTGGTCGGGGAAAACCGAGGAGCATGATCGACAGGTGTTCGAGGTGGAGCCTGTAGCATTGCACATTCACGAGCGTGTAAGTGCTAACGCGATTATTCGAGCGGCAAAACGCGAAGATGTTCAGGCGGACATGTTTGCGGATCCACAGTTGGAATACAAGGAGGCGATTCAGTTCTATAAGCACGATGTGGACTGGGCTAATCGGCTAATCCTTGGCGATAGCTTGGAGGTGATGTCGTCACTGGCTCGGCGGGAAGATCTGGCAGGCAAAGTAAAAATGATTTACGTCGACCCTCCGTATGGAATTAGCTATCAGTCAAACTTTACTCCATCTATAGGTCAGGTCGACGTCAAGACTAAGGACTCAGATTTAAGCCGAGAGGCAGAGACCGTTAGAGCCTACAGTGACACCTGGCATCTTGGCCAACATTCTTACCTCTCCTATCTGAGAGACCGGTTTCTTCTTGTCAAGGAGCTCCTATCAGAAGACGGAAGTGTTTTTGTCCAAATTAGTGACGACAGACTTCATGTTGTTCGGTCGGTAATGGATGCGGTGTTTGGCGCTGAAAACTTCGTCAACTCGATCGCATACGTAAAAACGACGTCGTCGACAAGCAACGAGTTGTCATCGGTATACGACTCTATCCTTTGGTATCGGCGAAGTCCAAAAATGAAATATCGGCAGCTCTATTCCGTCAAGAAGCCGGGTCAAGCAGGGGCCACTGGCTACAGAACGTGGTTACTTCCGACCGGTGAACTCGTTCCAGACGGTCAACTCGATGTCTCTACAGTAGACCCTAAAGAGCTCGATTTAATTTTTTCCGACAACGTAACATCTCAAAGTCCAGGGTCAAGATACGATATCAATCTGTCTGGAAAGACTTATCGCCCAGAGCCGGGGTATTGGAAGACCGATCCGATTGGAATGGAGCGGCTGCTTCGTTCGAATAGAATACTAGCGGGCGGAAAGTACCCGGGATATATGCGTAAGATCTCTGACTTTCCTACATACCCGCTCAGTAACGTTTGGAGCGATACGCTCGGGCAGAATCAGTTCGGAGGGCCAAAAATCTATCCAGTTCAAACTGCGCTGAAAGTTGTCACGCGATGTATGCTGATGTGTACGGACCCAGGTGACCTGGTGCTGGACCCGACTTGTGGGTCTGGAACTACAGCAATAGTGGCAGAAGAATGGGGTAGGCGCTGGATCACCATTGATACATCTCGAGTCGCAGTATCTCTGGCAAGACAACGAATCCTCACGTCTAAGTTCGATTTGTATCGAATAAGAAATTTTCGTAGCTCTGGGGGCAAGGCGTTAGGAATGGATCCCAGCGCAAATTTCATCTACAAAACAATTCCGCACATTACGCTCGGATCTATTGCCCAGAACAAAGAGCTTGATCCGATCTTTGAAAAGCATGAACCCGTGCTCGAAACCGCCCTAGAGAAATGTAATCTTGCGCTTGGCGCCGTTACAGATGACTTGCGATCGGCGTTAGTCAACAAATTGGCCGAGAAACTGCAATCATTAGGATTGCGTGCAGCAACTGTTGCCGATCATCGGCGGTGGTTGCTTCCAGGAACGTCGAAAGCTCAAATTCAGTCGGCGTTTCAGGGAAAAAGTAGATTGAAGCCCAAGCATGTAACTGCTTGTGTGGCCCGGGTGCCAATCAATGGAAACTATGACCATTGGAATGTGCCTTTTGATACGGACGACGATTGGCCGAAAGATCTCATTAAAGCATGTTCGCGATATCGCGAAGCTTGGGGAGAAAAGATTGATGAAATCGACGCGTGTATATCTTCTAATGCTGACCAAGAAGTTCTGGTTGATCAGCCGGAGAAGATAGACAACGTAGTGCGGGTAAGTGGACCATTTTCGGTCGAAGGCGTTCGTCCGGAAGAACTTAGTCTTGACGAGTCCGGCAATCTTTTCGACCCAACGCCAAATGAATGGGATGTTCACGAGGGCGCAGGCGATTATGCGCAAAACGTCTCGGCCTACATCGATCGGATGGTTAAACTCTTAAAGGTAGATGGCGTAACATTTCCAAACAATGAGCATCGAACCTTTACCCATATAGAGTTGCTAGAACGAATGGATTCGGCGATACATGCCGAAGCAATTTGGTCGGACGACAATGTAGAGGAATTGTGCAACATAGCGATTGCATTTGGCCCGCAGTTTGGCCCGGTGACCGCTGAGCAAATAGAGGATCTGATTAGGGCCTCTCGGCGCTATGATGAGTTGGTCATTGCAGGATTTAGCTTTGATGGTGCAGCGCAGTCTGTTATCCAGGAGTCCGAAAATCCTAGGCTGAAGATTCACATGGCCCATATTCGACCAGATGCTTCTCCAGGCATGGACGGGTTGCTAAAAGAATCGCCGAAGAGTCAATTATTCACAGTTTTCGGACAGCCAGAGATCGAGGTTCGGCTTCCGGCTGGATCGGAGGGCGGCGAATTTGAAGTCGAGCTTGTGGGCGTGGATATATACTCTCCAGTCACTGGCGAAATCAGATCTTCAGGTGCAAACAAGGTAGCGGCCTGGTTCTTGGACAGTGATTATGACGGTCGATGTTTTTGTGTTACGCAAGCGTTTTTCCCTAATCAGAAGGCGTGGGATAAGATTGCCAAGGCGCTAGGATCAGCGGCCGATATAGAAGCGTTTGCTGCCTACAATGGCACCGTGTCCGTGCCGTTTGAGCCTGGCGAACACAAGCGAATTGCCGTCAAGGTGATTGATCCCCGCGGCAATGAGGTTATGGCGATCCGTAGCCTCGAAGGATCCAGCTGATGCCGAAGCCGAAGCAAGAAGAGCTTCCCAAAGACTGGCAACCGACTCAAGCCGTTGATGATCCAATTATTAACAGTGCCTACGAGGAGCCTCGGCAACACTGGTTGTATAACAAAGCTGGTGTTCCAGAGAAGCAGAACTGGCGGCGACCTGCCAGCTATTGGTTCAAGACGCATCGGGTGGGCCGACAGGAGCGCGACTTACTTGAAGAGATCGAACGTGAGGAAAATCGCGACGATCTGCCGCTGGTTAACGCGTTACGCGAGGATGTTAAGCGCTGGCGTGAAAGCGGTTATCGCGGTGCGTCGCACGTAACGAAAGAGTTGCTGCAATATTGGATGCGAGAGGACCGGACGCGCCCCTTGTTTTTTTGCCAACGTGAAGCGGTCGAGACGATTATTTACGTACTGGAGCTGGCCGTCCCGAACCGCCTTGGCGCAACCCAGTTCAAGAACTTCCAGGTCGACTCGGGGAACTTTAAGAAGTTGTTAGCTGGAAAATTACCGGATTTTGAGGATCTTGAGACAACGGATTTCTTCCCCCGACTAATCGATCCGTCGGCTGACGATGATCTGCTGCCGCTTCGCCGATTGGGCTGCAAAATGGCGACGGGAAGCGGTAAGACAATCGTAATGGCAATGCTTATCACGTGGGCGTTCTGTAACAGGGGAAGGAATCCAGCGAGCAAGCAGTATCCCAACGCCATTCTAGTCTGTGCGCCGAATCTAACCGTTCGTAAACGGCTGGAAGTTTTGAGGCCGGAGGACGTTGACAACTATTACGACGCATTTGACATCATTCCATCACGATATCGCGAGTACCTCAACGGCGGGAAGGTGTTGGTTACGAATTGGCATAAGTTCGCGCCCAAAAGTGAGCACAATGAAGGCGGTACTGCGTATCGAGTAGTTGATAAGGGAGAAGAGTCATTCGACGCTTTTGCCAAAGATCGACTTGGTGATCTCGTTTCTCGACTGCCAATTCTCGTCCTCAATGATGAAGGTCATCATTGCTGGCGGCCAAAACCGGCCAAGTCGGAAGCCGAAGAAAAGGAAATCGAGGCCGCGAAGAAAGAGACCGAAGAGGCACTTGAAATCAGCAAGGACGAAAAGGATGCTCGCAAGGAGGACATCGAGGAGGCGCGTGTATGGCTAATGGGGTTGGACAAACTCAATAACAGCGGTCTCCTCGGTAGCGATGAAGAGGGAAAGCCGGTTCCTGGAATATTGACCTGCGTCGATATGTCTGCCACGCCGTTTTATTTGAGCAATAGTGGGTATCCAGAAGGCAGTCCGTTTCCGTGGTTAGTTTCCGATTTCGGGCTGGTCGATGCTATTGAGTGCGGTATAACGAAGGTTCCACGCCTTCCGGTTGCTGATGACTCCAAGAAGAAGGACGAGGTCGGACGACCGGATCCGCAATTCTTTCGCCTGTGGGAGCACATCAAGAATACCTGTACAGCTACTGAAAAGATTCGGGGTACGCCAAAACCCGACGCCGTGTGGAAGTATGCGCAACCGGCTCTGACGACGCTAGCGAGTCAGTGGAAAATTCAATTTGAAAAATACGAAGAGGATTCCGGCGGAAGATCGTTCATACCACCCGTCATGATCGTCGTATGCGACAACACCGATACCGCGCAAATAGTATACGAACACCTCTCCGGTGAAACGGAAGTCGAGATTCCGGATCCAGATAAGCCGGATAAAACGATCAAGCAGACGAAGTATGGGGGCGGCAAGGTGTTTCCAGATCTTCTTGGCAACACCGAGACTAGTCAGGTTACGGTGCGAATCGATAGCAAATTGCTCGAAAAGGTCGAAAAAGAAGAAGGCGAATCCAAGGACGAAGCAGCATTGCGTCTCAGAGAAATAATAGACACGGTCGGCAAACGGGGCGGCCTCGGCGAGCAGATTCGATGTGTCGTGTCTGTATCGATGCTGACCGAAGGATGGGACGCTAATAACGTTACCCATATTCTCGGAATACGGGCATTTGGCAGCCAACTGCTGTGCGAACAAGTTGTGGGCCGCGGGCTGCGGCGAATGTCGTACACACCTGATCCGGATACCGGCTTATTGCCTGCGGAGTATGCCGACGTCTATGGTATTCCGTTCTCCCTTATCCCATATAAAGGACAGCCGAAAGACACGCCTCCCAAGCCGGATCCGGTTTATCACTCGATATATGCGATGGAAGAACGCGCGGACTATGAGATACGTATGCCAAACGTTGAGAGCTATGTTTACGAACTTCGAGATCAGGGAATCAAGTGCGACGTCGATAGCCTAGAGAAGATGGTAATCGACAAGGCCCCGGCAAAAGTGTGGTTAATGCCAACTCGAGGCGTGAATGACAGCTATGTTTCGAGTCACGATGCTTCGCAGTACGTTGAGCAGACGCGCGAAGAGTACTACAAGTCAGTGCGTCCGCAGCAACTGACATTTCGATTCGCCGAGTTGGTGCTCGATGATCTATTGGAAGGTGTTAGTGAATCAGATGACCGTGCGCGAGCCGAGCTCAAATTGCGGGCCCGGCACCAGCTGTTTCCTGAGATTGTAGGTATCGTTCAGCAATATATTAAGAAGAAAGTGGAGTTCAAGGACGGGCTCGATCCTCGCGAGCTGGGGTTGGAGATTTACGCGAAGCAAATCGTTGAGCGCATTAGGGACAATATTCTGCCTTCGGCTGCCGAGCAGGGTAAGCTAATTCCCATTATCAATCGGTTCCAACCCTATAGTTCGACTGCAGATGTCAATTATCCGACCACACGCCCGGTTGTGCCGCTGACAAAAAGTCATTTGAACTTGGCAATGGTTCAGAGTGGTGCTGAGACGGGCGGATTCGAAGTTGGTGCGATTGAAATTCTGGAGGAGCTAGATTGCGTCGATTTCTATACGCCAAATGATCGTGGCGTTGGTCTGGTTGTTCCTTACGACTATGACGGCGAAACCAAGTCCTATGAGCCCGATTTTATTGTTCGTTTGCGTGGAAGCAAGACAATCATGTTGGAAATTAAAGGCGGTGGCGGCAAGGTACACGACGAAAACAAAGTTTACGCAAAGAACGCCGCCGCCAAGAAGTGGTGCGACGCGGTTAGCAATTTAGGCACTTATGGAATTTGGGCTTATGAAATTTGCGAGGACAATAGTCAACTTCGCAAGATGTTAACTGAGCATGCAGGGGCGACAGATAGTTTGCCATTCGTATTTGTCGATCGCGACGCCGCGAAGATATGGGAGGACGCCGTTCCGTTAGTCAATATTCGGACTTTGATGATGAATGACGATTATCAGCAGACGCTCGACGGCGGAATATGGGACAAAGAACTGGTTACCTGGGACGGACACCCGGAGTTCGGAGAGGGTATGTTCGTCGCTCGGGTCCTCGGTGACGCTATGGAGCCGGCCGTCAAAGCAGGAAGTTATTGCCTGTTCCGTAAAGCCGGTGACGTGCTGCCAGCAGGAGAGATCATGCTCGTTCGGCATCCCAAAATTAACGACCCTCACTCCGGCGGCGATTGGACTGTTCGAAAGGCCACGTTCACTGGCGCTGTGGCTGAAACAGATTCGTGGAAGCATGGCCAAATAAAGCTAGAGGCCGAAGCTTTGACCGAATCGACAATAATCATCGATCTGGCGGACTCCTCAGATATCAAAGTGTTTGGCGAATTCGTGGACGTAATTAGTTGAGTCGTCCATGGAGCCTCAGATTGGGCTGGAGGCATCCTTGAAGGCGGACGCGATATTGTCTGATTGCAGAAAGTATCGATTCGTACTTTGGCGTCTGTGGGATGAATCGAAAGGCTACGCTATGTTTATTGGGTTGAACCCATCTACGGCCGACGAATCTGAAGACGACCCGACTATTCGGCGATGTATCAGCTTTGCGCGGTCTTGGGGTTATGGTGGCCTGTGTATGGCAAATCTTTTCGCTTACCGCGCAACAAGTCCGGCGACTATGATTGCCGCTGAAAACCCTGTCGGTGAATCCAATGACGAATGGCTCATAAATTTAGCATCGGATGCGGGAGTTGTCGTCGCGGCATGGGGTAATGACGGTGGCCATCTGGGTCGTTCACAGAGCGTCAGGCGACTGCTGCCAATCTTGCATCATCTAAAAATCAACAAATCAGGCGAACCGGCTCACCCACTCTATCTAAAATCAGACTTGCAGCCCGTGCCATTGCACCGCTAACTGCGGAGCTGCACGTAAAACTCGGTAATACTCTCATCAAGCTTGATATCGTCCACGCGTAGCGGGCGACTCAACGTAATGCCATTCATTGTTCTACAGCGACTGAGAGCAACGTAAGCCTGCCCTCGTTCAAAAGTACCCCTATCGAGATCAATGGTTACCCTGTCGAGGGTTAAGCCTTGGGCTTTGTGAATCGTCACGGCCCAGGCTAGGCGAAAGGGGAGCTGTGTATATGTGCCGACAGTCATGGTATCGATACGTCGCTGACCCGCATTCCAACTATATTTTACTCTTTCCCACGTTTCTTTCTGTACAGTAACTTCGCCCTCAAATGGCCCGGACTCAATCCGAACTCGAGCCGACTGATTGCTGAGCTCGAGAATCTTGCCGATCGTTCCGTTCACCCAACTGCTGTGATTTTTAAGAAACATAACCTGAGCGCCGATCTTTAATTCCAAAGTCCTGGGCGCCGGAAGCTGGTTGTCGCGCTCGCCCCACTTACCCTCGAGTTCCGCTTCGAACGTGTGGAGTGACCGGTCAATCTTCCCGAGTCTCAATTGATTGATGCTGTCGGCTTTCGCATTGACAGTCGTTAGAGTAAGCATGGAACGATCGTCACTTTCTGGCCGGACGCAATGTTGGTTTAGAGTATTGATGCTGTCTTGCAGATCTTTACCAACACGAATCTTGTTTAGGATGTTCACAAATTCCTGATCTTTTTGACGAAAAGATTCAGTGAGTTGCTTAGTGATTGGCTCAACCGACTGGAGTGACTCAGCGCTGAAGAAGTACGGAGTATCATATCGCTCTTGAAATAACTGCTTTTCTTTACCAGTAGCCACGATCGGTGGAAGCTGGTGCATATCGCCAATCAACAGTATTGTCTTGCCGGCAAACGGAGTCTGATGGTTCTTAAGGTTTAGGCGCAGCGATGCTGCGATAGCATCCATCAAATCAGCGCGCACCATCGAAACTTCATCGATGATGAGTACGTCCATGTTCTTCAATACGAGACCATTCATGCCGCGAATCGTCTGTGGTTTCGGCTGAGGCCCTGGAGCAAGATGGAACAGAGAATGAATAGTTTGGCCACTGCTATTTATTGCAGCCACGCCGGTCGGAGCCACAACAACCAGATTCTTGTCGGATTCTGCGCGAAGAATATCGATCAGCGTTGATTTGCCTGTACCGGCGGCACCTGTGACAAATATGACCTGGCCGTCGGCGGGACCTACCGCATTCAAGATGTCACGGATTTCCGGCGTGATCTGGTATTCGACCTTCTGCGTGGTACCAGAATTGGGCTTCTCTTCGGGCCGTGGCTTTGATCGTTTCCCAAGCAACCGGCTTATTCGGCCAAAGGTTTTCATTATGAGCACGCTCGATGTTTGACGCTAATGCCAGCTGCGTTTGGAGCTGGAGCCGCACCGCCATAAGGCGCGCCAGTTTGTAGCCTAACATACGCTTTCGCGTATAAACCTACTTTATACGCTTTTGCGTATATTGACAATATATACGCTTTCGCGTATAAAATTACGCAAAGGGGTTTCCGCCATGAATCAGACTGGACGCACAGCAAAACAAATTGGGGCAATTATCCGTCGTGCCCGCCGCAACGCCGGGCTTACACAGACCGCCCTCGGTAAGCGGATCGGTCTGCGTCAGGCCACCATCTCAAAGCTCGAAGCTGGCGAGTCCGCGACGCGGCTTAGCACACTGTTAGATGCTCTAACGGCACTTGGACTAGAAATCATCATCGACACGCGGGGCAAAAACTCAAAGCATGATCTTGAGGACTTATTCTAATGGCCAAGAAGAGTACCCGCGTACCGCTGAATGTTTATCTCAACGGGCGGCTCGTCGGGCGGCTACAGCGCGAGACCTCCGGAGCGATCGACTTCCAGTACGATGAAAGTTGGCTGAATTGGAAAAGCACGTTTCCGGTCTCTTTATCTCTGCCACTGCGTGAGGATCGTTATGTCGGCGATCCGGTCATTGCTGTATTCGACAACCTACTGCCGGACAACGAGGATATTCGACGCCGCGTAGCTGCCCGCAGTGAGGCCGACGGTATTGATCCATACAGCCTGCTTGCCGCAATCGGCCGAGACTGTGTCGGTGCCCTCCAGTTCTTGCCGGACGGCGTCGACCCCGGAAAGGCTGGCGAGATCAACTCACAGCCAATCAGCGACAAAGATATCGCCGAGCGCCTGTCCAACCTGGCGACAGCCCCGCTTGGTATCGGCGAGGACAAGGAATTCCGGATATCGATTGCCGGTGCGCAGGACAAGACCGCATTTCTGCGGATGGACGGCGCGTGGCACATTCCACATGGAACGACGGCGACAACCCATATATTGAAGCCGCAAATTGGTCAGCGTGATAAATACGATCTCACACGCAGCGTTGAGAACGAACACATGTGTCTTGAGATTCTTGGCGCGCTCAAGCTGCCGGTTGCCAAAACCGAGATTGTTGATTTTGGTGAGACGCGGGCGCTCGTTATCGAGCGATTCGATCGCCGATGGGCAAAAGATGGGCGGCTTCTACGCGTGCCGCAGGAAGATTGTTGTCAAGCCTTGTCAGTCCCGCCGACGCGCAAGTATCAAGCTGATCAAGGCCCCAGCATGATCGATATTTTCGAATTTCTGAAAGCCAGCGACGATCCAACCTATGATCAGCTCATCTTCATGAAAGCACAAATTGCGTTCTGGCTGCTTGGCGCAATCGACGGGCACGCCAAAAATTTCAGCGTGTTCTTACATCCGGGCGGCGGCTTTGATATGACACCACTCTACGATGTAATGTCAGCACAGCACCTACTTGACGCCAAGCAAATCCAGCGCAAGGACACAAAACTTGCCATGTCTGTTGGCAAAAACCGTCACTATCGTCTCCACGAAATCCAGCCGCGTCATTTTCAACAAAACGCCGAACGGGCAGGGCTGCCGGAAGGAATGGCCAACATAGCGCTGAGCCAGATACACGAGAGCCTACCTGGTGCAATAAAGGCCGTTTGCGAATCTCTGCCTTCTGACTTCCCCGAAGAGCTTCGTGATTCCATCGCTGATGGCGCTCTCAGAAGAAGCAAAGTCATCGCCGCGGCCACCTAACAACAAAGTAACAAATGTTGCAGTAAGCGCCTTGTTCTCGAGCACGGAACACGATGCGTGAAATTTGCGTGTATCAGCTGTGCATCGTTGTGCACAGTACTGCACAGTACTGCAAATGAAGCAACGGACGCCCCGGTAACCTATTGAAAAATATAGCCAGAGACCGCCCACCTGCGTTCTGAAAATCCGCGTGTCGGTGGTTCGATTCCGCCCCTGGCCACCATTATTAAGAACAGTCCCTGATGGGGCTATTTTTTGCGTTGAAGATTGGGGCCAGGTAGCGAGACCGAACAGCGTTCATGAAA
>Ga0315339_1001728_pt1 | contig 18294 bp, 13 predicted proteins | sample ASW17metaG_FD_204514 | JGI IMG/M metagenome (GOLD analysis project Ga0315339, IMG submission 204514) | Ammonia-oxidizing marine archaeal communities from Pacific Ocean, United States - ASW #17 | ecosystem: Environmental > Aquatic > Marine > Oceanic | place: USA: California | collected 2016-12-05
AGTGAGGAAGTAGTGTGAGTTGACGATCTCGTGGTTAGTGGCCCAGCATAAAAAAGGCAACGCTCCAAGTTAATGAAAACGCTGCCTTTTGTTACTTCTATGTGGTGGAGATGGGGGGAGTCGAACCTTTCCGTGTAGCCCTTTAAATAAGGTGTTTACATGGCAGTTAGATGGGATAGGGTACCTACTAGGGTACCTAAAACTCAATTCGTAGTTAATGTCGCAACCAAGGAATAACTAGTCATGAATAGTCCACAATCGCCAATAACCCAATCAGATATCAAAGACAAATTAGCCTATGACCTATGGTCAAAATTGAATCCAGTTCAAATAGACCACTTACTTGAGGCCGTTAAATCGTTACAGCCTGGCGACGACCAAGCGGCCTTTATAGCGACGTTAAAGCATGACGTAACGTTACTTGCTTAGCTCCACAATAAGGGCTGAATGGTCCGTGAGCGTGTCGCGGGTGCTGTGGTCGTAATAGCTGGCCATACACCGGCTGGTGGCTTCTGGGCCGGCTAAGGCGTGGTCAATCCTAAACCCATTGCTAGCCCGCGAGTACCAGGTAAATTCAAGTGTTTGCTGGCCATTATGGGCGCGCCATAGGTCGGTTAGCGTTTCGTTTGCCAAGTGAACAAATTGGTCTGCACAATGGAACTTTGCACCTTCGGCGTCTAGTGTGTTGGAGCCTGTATTAAAGTCGCCAATTGCTAAAAGATTACTGCTAGCCATCGTTTCTAGGGTATCGAACACACCGGCTTTATCTTTGCGCTGTGGGAAGTAAACACTGACTAGCTGAATGCCGGCCCAGGCTACGCCAACAAGCGACCAATCGTTGCTGCAACCGGTTATGGGTATGGGCGTGCTAGGTAACTTAGTGGCCACCATGACGGTGTTTTGCCTAGGCTCAGTGTTGGTGTGGTGGAAGTGTGTATAGCCAGCCTTCCTAAGCGTGGCTATAAGTTGGTTGCCAGCCGCATTGCACCTAAACTCGCTAATAACAACAGCATCACACTCCTGGGCTACCAGGTAGTCGCCAATGGCGGCAATGCGGGTGCCACCACCTTGACGGATATTTAATGCTATTAGCTTCATACGGTGTTTCCATGGCAGTTTTATAGATTAGGTTACCTAACAGGGTACCAAAAAACCATTCTATCGTTAGTGCTAGACATAATGAACTCTCGTATCATTTCATTCTAATACTTCATCATTTAACTAGGTCTAACTTCTTCATTATTTTTAAGAGATGCAAGGCGATCTGTTTCGCTAGAAATGGTGGGACAGCATTACCTACTTGCAAATACTGTGCACTCTGACCGCCCTCAAAATAATAGTCATCTGGAAAGGTCTGCAATCTGGCGGCTTCACGAACTGTGATGCTTCTATTTTGCCTCGGGTCATAATGAATGTTTGCATGCCCATCCTTATGCATGTGGCTAGTGATGGTCTTGGATCGATGCGTTCGTGGATGTGTTCTGAACCGATCTTGAAAGTTCTTTGAGTACCAACTTTTATGGCTTGAAACTAGTGATTTTGGGAAGTGCTTTGTCCTCGGGGATGGCGAGACCTCTCTTCCTGAGCCAGTGGATGATTTGGTTGCTTCAGTCCAAACTGCACTGAACATGTACCGTGCTAAGTCCTTGGCCATATGATGCTTGGAGTTGTGGTTGATCACCCCCGAAATATCTCGGTGCAGCCATTTGAAAAGCTGGGGATACTGCCTTTCAAATTCAATTGAGAAGGTTTTTCTGTTGCCTTTTAGTCGTGTGAACTGATCACTACCTTCACATATTTCGCTTTTTATTTCATCTAAAGAGAAGTCTTTAAGCGATGAGATTTTCGAGTAGACAAAGCCAATATATTCTTCATGCCCTTCTTTTTTTAATTGCACATCCTTTATCTCGTCTGATGTAAGCTTTGTCAGCTTTTTAAAGGCGCTTGGGTCAGACTCTTTAATGTATGCATATTTCTTTTCCTTTTCTAGTATTTTACTTTTTCTTTCCCAATCCAATACCTCGCTCACTGCATTTTCAATAGCGCTTCCGTATGACTCTTTGTCGCCGAATATCTGATCGATAATGCTCTTGCTTTCTTGCCAAAGGCTATTCCAGTTATCTACGTTGTCTTCAATATGGAGATATTCCCGATCTTTCTTATCCTTTCGAGAGCTAATGTAACTGCGAATCTTCGGTAAGCCACCAATGGTTTCCTCTAGGGATGGCGAATTTGGTGCACTTTTAGAACTCATCACGAAACCCCCATCAAAATTTTCTAGGTGTTCATCTTTCACACCCAAAAGAATGACTCGTTCTCTCTCTTGTGGCACCCCAAACTCTACTGCCTTTATAAGGTAGTCTTTTTCAATTGGGGATTCACTAGACCCCTTAAATTCATACCTCGGTTTGACGAACGAAAAGATGTGGTACTTTTTCTTACTCGTCTCAAGGGGGTGGGAATCAAGGTATTCAAGTCTGCTGATAATTTGGTTGAAGATAGGTGTCCCATCCACCAGTTTTGCCGAACCTATGCCGCTAACATTCTCCATAACAAAGAAGTCAGGTTCAGCGAGCTTAATGGCGTTGGCATACTCGGCATATAGGAAAAACCTTTCGTCATGATCTTGATTATATCCTTCAATACCCTGGCGTCTTCCTCGGCCCATTGTTGAATAAGCTTGGCAGGGCGGGCCTCCAATAACAATGAGCTTGTCGTCCCCTAGGTTATCTTTGATTTTTTGGATTTTAGCGTTAATCGTTTTTTGTTCTGTAGTCGTTTCTTGGTAGTCAGATTCTGTCAGAGGGATCCCATCCTTGAGCATCTTGAAAATATTGCTATTACCTAGGGCGTGTGGGGCTTCCAGCGTTTCTTCAAATGCGGCCTTCCACTCCTTCGGGAATCGAAGTTTCAGCTCTTCAAGCTTAGCTTCTTTGCTGCCTTTATCAGAGCGTATGTAGTCGTAATAGGGGGCTTTATCTTTTAGTTGCCTATAAAATGCCCGTCGGGTAAGCGTTTTGTGAGCATTCGGCTCCTTTTCGACAGACATGGCAATTTTAAAAGGAGAATCTGCCATACAATTACTGAATCCTTCTCCAAGGCCGCCTGGCCCAGCGAATAGATCAATGATCTGAACTTGTTGCTTGCTTTCCATTTATAGATAATTCTAGAAGTCTATTGTTGTGCGCACAGAATACCAGGTTTGACGGCTGTTGCTAAGAAGTTATTGTGAGACACCTTAAAGTTTAAAAGCTTGATGACAATCGGCTGACAGCTTAAATGCTTGTTTTTGTTACCCAGCTTTCAGGTCAAACCTAACCTTCCTGTCGTCCAGAGCGACGCTTAACACACTATATGAGTTCTTAGCATCTTAGCCCGAATAAGCGGAGGTGACTCTTCCCAAAGGATTGGTTAATAGGCCCTGAAGAGGCCCCTCCATGGTGTTTACATGTTCCCTTTATGCTTACGCAGGCTGCCTGAGCGCCTTCTAGCCCCACAAGCGGGCAAGGTGTTTAGGTCAAACTGATTAGCCGCCACGCCGGCTTTATAGCCCTTTTTAGCATTTACCCCCCCCTCATAGATCCCTATGGCAGCTTGACCACAAGGTCCAATATTCAATATTCAATTTTTCAACAAAACAATCCGTCGTTAGTGTCTGTAATCAGGTCAACTAGCCATGCACGACAAGATTAGGAATAATTCCTATAAGCTAGGAGGTACACTGTTAAATCAAGTCTGAGTGGCATAGGGCTGTTTAGGGTGATCTAAGTTGATTGTTCAAGGATTGAGTTAACTCCGTAACATTAGAAATGAAAGTACCTAATCCCCCAAACCCAAGTGCTCTTATGGCTACTGCTAGGAGTTTTGGTAATTATGATCTCCCGGCTGCGCTGGCAGACCTGATTGATAATTCCATCAAAGCCAAATCAACCGTTATTGATATTGAATTCGTGCCTGTTGAAAATGGCGTCAACGTTACCGTTCGAGATAATGGTTATGGCATGTCCGGAGAAACGCTTAAAAATGCCATGAGGCCCGCGAGCAGTCACCCTGAAGACGAAAGAAGTGCGGATGATTTGGGCCGATTTGGCTGGGGTATGAAATCCGCCTCACTGTCCCAAGCCCGGGTGATGAAAGTGGTGTCATGGGTTGATCAGGGTGTTTTTGCTGCAGGGTGGGATATTGACGATATTGAAGATTGGGGGATGGATTACTTTGAAGGCGATGAAGCGCTTGCTTTGCTGGATATTCTCCCTAGAACCGACTCAGGCACGGAAGTCCGTTGGGAAAATACCGACCGTCTGCTGCAGGATGTCGGTAATAATTTATTTGAACATGCACTGACCCACATGATCTCACAGTCTATCGATAGTCTGGCGCTGATCTTTCACCGATATTTAGCCGGTGAAACGGAAAGAAAGCTTGCTATCAGAATCAATGGCTCCGAACTTCCCACGTTGGATCCATTTTTAAAATCACGCCCAGCTACCCAGTCTATGGATAAAGAAATTATTCAGATGGCTAATGGTAACCAAGTTTCACTGCAACCTTTTGTTTTGCCTCATTTTTCCAAGCTAACCCAAGAAGACCAAAGACGCTTGGGTGGGGCTGAAGGCATGGTAAAAAATCAGGGTTTTTATGTTTACCGCAATAAGCGTCTGATTATTTATGGAACTTGGTTTAAATTAATTCCTCATCGCGATATTACCCAGTTGACGAGAATCCAGGTAGATCTTCCCAATAGTGTTGATCATGACTGGCGTATTTCGTTGGATAAATCTGGTGCACAACTCCCTAGTGAGCTAAAGGTCCGCCTGAGGGAAGTAGTCAAAAAATTTAACAGGCGGTCACATTCGGTTCATCGGAAGAAAGGGGTATCTGTTAATACCCTAGGAAGAAGCCCGGTATGGAATCGCATGGTAAAAAACGGACTGATCAAATACTCCATTAACCGTGAGCACCCGCTGCTCAGTAACTTGATTACACAGATGGAGGAATTGGGCGAGTCATTTCATGTTGAGTCGATTCTGAGTTTACTGGAATCGTATTTTCCGACCGACAGTTTTCTGGGGGATGCTTCTAGGGGCGAGTTAAATCAGACAATGACTAATAATGAAGATTTTGAACCCCTGATAATGAAAGCGGTGGTTGCCTTTATTCGGACTCATCCGTCCCCCCATACCATGAAAGACTTTCTGGAGTATCTAAAACTGGTCGAACCTTTTGCTAGTCACTGGGTTTTCGTTGACGAATATATCCGCAATAACGCATCTTCAATACTGGAATAGACCATGATGGACTTCGAAGCGGCAAAAGCCTATTTAATCACGGAGATTGAAAAAATCATTCAGGGGCGACCCACCGTACCGGAAGGATTCCTTGATGATTTTGTCGAACACAAATCCTCCCTTTCATCACACCTGGATGTGGATTTACAAAAGCGACTAGTCAGGCATCTGGAAGAATACTTCTGGACAGACAATTCAAATGGTCATTCATTATCGTTTGATTTTAAATCATGGTATCCGGAAAGAAAGCTGGCTGATGATTTCAAAAGCTACTACTGGCGTCGTTTAAATAAATACTGGCGTGACTTTAACGTAATGCCTAAAGAATCGGTACGTGCCACTGATGATGTTACCGATGAAATTATGAACTACCTAGGCGACCCCCAGGATAAAGGTGACTGGGATCGGCGCGGTCTGATAATGGGCCATGTGCAGTCTGGCAAAACCACCAACTACTCAGCGCTGATTACCAAGGCGGCGGATGCGGGCTACACTATTATTATTGTACTGGCCGGCATGACCAATTCATTAAGAAAGCAGACTCAGGAACGTCTGGATATGACCTTTGCGGGTAGATCTTCGCTGGGCGATGAGGTCAATATTATAGAATACCCAGTGGCTAGGGTGCTCCGGGGGGAAGAGGGGCCTGACTTCAAATCGCCTGTTCAGATCACTACACAGCTACAGGATTTTAATGTCAGTAAGCTGCGAGGTAGTGCCTACCAAGAAGGTAACTTTGCTGACCCGGTGCTGTTTGTTACCAAAAAGCTTGTGGGTGTGCTGGAGACACTGATACAAGGTTTGTCCAATCTGCGTCCAGGCTCCCGGCTGGATGGTGCGATGCTGGTGATTGATGACGAGGCAGACTTCGCCTCAGTCAACACCAAAAAAGAAACTGAAACCGTAACCCGAACCAATGAAAAAATCCGGCAATTACTGCAGTGTGCCAGAAGAACCTCCTATGTCGGTTATACCGCCACACCCTTTGCTAATATCTTTATACACCCCGAATCCACAGATGAGATGCTGGGCGATAATTTATTTCCCAAGCATTTTATCAAATTGCTGGATCCTCCATCTAACTATATAGGTGCCAAAGATTTATTTTCTGTTGATGGAAAATACAATGAGGTGTGTATTCGGGAAATAGGGGATGACTATCAAGACCTGCTGCCTATTTCTCACCGTCCTACCCATCAAGTTGAAGAGCTCCCTCCCAGCTTGGTGGATGCCATCTATGGATATTTCATTTTCAGGGCGCTAAGGCTACTGGATGGTGAGACCGATAAACATAGCTCCATGATGATTAATGTCAGTCGCTTTAATGCTGTGCAGGGTCAGATTTATGAATTGGTCGAAGAGATCAAAATCCAAGCTAAAGAACATGCTCAGAGCTGGTCTAAAAGTACCCGGTGGTCTGTGTCCGAGGTACTGACAACAATGCATGAGATCTGGAAAAAAGAGTACCGTGCTTATCGACCATACTCTTGGGATGATGTCAGAAAGATGCTGGCGCAGGCCATTATGCCCATTGAATTATCACTGGTAAATATGAAGGGCACGGCGCTTGATTACTCCTCAAGAAAAGAGCCGCTGCATGTGATTGCCATCGGTGGTTTAGCACTGGCCCGGGGTCTGACTCTAGAAGGTTTGGCGGTTTCCTATGTGCTCAGAAAAGTTGGAGCTGGGGATACGCTACTTCAGTTAGGTCGTTGGTTTGGTTACCGGCTAGGTCATGAAACCCTATGCAGAATTCATCTGACAGAAGATATGATCAGCCACTTTGAGAATATCAGCGAGTCGGTAGAAGAGCTGCGAGATGACCTAGTCAGAATGGAAAGACTGAAAAAGACCCCGGAAGAATTTGGTCTTAAGGTGCGTGAAAGTCCTACCGGTATTGCCATAACCGCGGCCAATAAAATGCGCACCGCGACGCCTATACGGCTTGCCGCCGATTATAACGAAAAACATATTCAGGCCTATGAGTTTTATGATAAAGCCAAAACCAATGAAAACCATCTGACGGTGATTGCAGATTTTCACGCGCAATTAATGGCCAGCTATTCAGACAGTTATCAGGAAGAGAGAGGAGCGCTGATCTGGAAAAATGTCAATGCTGCCGAGATTGCTGAACTGGTACGCCAGTTTGATCTGCCGCAGATTGAATTTATAAAAATGGCCGGGGGGGAGTCATTACTCAGTAACTATATCGTTGACCGTGCCGACTCGAGAGGTGGTGAGAGCTGGACCGTTGCTATCCCCTATGCATCGTCAGAGAAGGGACGTTATGGGCGCCGCATTGAATTTCCATTAAAGACCCTAGGTGGTTCGTCTATATTCTGTCGCCAGCGCTTTAAAGGCACCCTGTCCTCGGCGGGTAATCTCAAGGCCACTGAAAAAAATATAGTGGCGGATTTCCCTCGTACAGACCTAGTCTGGGGTGAAGACAGTGACGAAATCGATGTAAAAATCAAATTATTAAGAGAGCAGTATCCAGATGAAAATATCAAGGAGGATGCCCGTGCCATTCTAAATTGTAGAGAACAGCCAGTATTGCTCGTACATCTGTTTCAGTATGCATTAAGAGATAAAACCCCGACTGAACTTCAGGCTGGAAAGCCTGTGGCCAGTATCAGTCTGGGTTTTACGGCAACTGAGTTTAAGCCGAGAGAAAGACTTTATGCTGCAACGGTCAGATTCATCGAGCAGTTAAATACATCGCAGGATGAAGAGGACGACGACATGGCTATTGATGATGATTGATTTTTCTAATAAGTGGGATGAAATTGACCGGGCCTCCAAAAAGGGTGCGACCACACGCATTATGGCGGACCATAAGTTAGACCTGTTGATTGGCTACTCCGATACGGGTAGTCGACTATTAAAATTAAAATCTGGACAGTCGGTATTCAATAGCATGGACCTGCCCGAGTTTGAAAATATCGACTTGGTGTTGAACGAGGAACAGGGCTCCAATGAATTGAGTGTGATTCTGGTTGACAGTCAACTGAAAGACCTGTTTTCAGCCATCAGTCATGACCTAGTCAATGCCTCGGCCTCGGCGGATACAGAGGCGGCGGCGGCTCAGGTGTTTTTAAACCGGTTGGGCCGGTGGGCGGACCTGTTAGAGGAGCGGCGACGTAATGGCCTTTCATTCTCCCAGCAGTTGGGCTTGCTGGGAGAACTTTGCTTTCTGGTTGAGATGCTGGAAAAAAACTGGGTAACACCGACAGCGGCCATCACTGGCTGGCGTGGGCCCGATGGTGATGCCAGAGATATTTCCCTCGGTGCCATCTCCGTCGAAGTCAAAGCGGCTCTGGCCACCAGTCGCAGGGTATTAAAAATATCCTCGCTAGACCAGTTGGATTCAGAAGAGAGACAGCTGGTGGTTTCCCGCTACCAGTTTTCCCGTGCTGATACCGGTATCTCGCTGGCGGGCCTAATTGAAACCATCGAGTCGATTTTACGACCGCTATCTGCGGAGTGGTCAGACCTATGGCGAAAACTCTATCTGCTTGGTTATGACCCGGAAGCCGACTATACCGATGCAGGCTATATCCAAGTGGACAGGGATTTGTATCTTATTGAAGGCGACTTCCCTAGGCTGACCCCGGCCAATGTCAGCCCTGCCATTCGCGCGGCCTCCTATGAAATAGACTGCGCCATGGTAAGTGACTTTATTATTACGGACCAAGCGATGAAAGGTAGGATAAATGGATCTTGATAGCCTGAATGAAGAATATGAACAGCTGACGCAGGAGATCAAAGTCGGCAGTATTGCTGAGCATGACTTCGAAATTACCCAGTTCTTTCGGCTCTATGCTGAGATCGCGGCGGAAAATGGTGATACACCGGATCTAGAATACAGTCCCATCCTCTATGAAGGCACGCCCAAATATAGAGTGGATGGCTATGCGCTGGATATTCTAGAAGGAGAAGATTCTGAATCAGGCGATCTCTACCTAGTGGTCTGTGACTACTACCAGGATGCGGAGATGCCCTCGGTAAACGCCAGACATGTTGATCAGTCGGTAGATTATGCCGAGCGTTTTTTCAGAAAAGTGCATGATGACGATCATTTTAATGCTCTGGAAGAGGAAGACCCGGAGTACCAGTTACATTTATTGATTAGGCAATTTCACAGCCGTATCCAGCGTGTCAGAGTCGTTATATTTACCAATGGACATCTGAAAACCCGAAAAAATGTGTTTGAAACCCGCCAGGTCGGCGACTGTACCTTGCATATCAATGTGATCGATATAGAACGTTTTAGCACTATCGCATCGACCGGGGTAGAGCCGATAGAGGTGGATTTTGCCCGGGACTTTGGCGGTAGTATCGACTGCCTAGCCCCTGAGACAGGGGGCGATGAATATGCTTCTTATCTATTTGCCATTCCGGGTGTTGTACTGGCCGAAGTCTTTGCGGCTTACGGTAATCGCCTGCTGGAGCAGAATGTCCGTACCTATTTACAGGCCAGAACCAATGTCAATAAAGGGATTTTGAAGACCATATCTGATGAGCCGGAAATGTTCTTGGCCTATAACAATGGCGTAACCGCAACCGCCTCAGAAGTGGTGGTGGAAGGACAGGCTAGCGGCAGACCATCAATCAGCCTGATGAAAAACTTTCAGGTTGTGAATGGTGGCCAGACTACCGCTTCATTACTTTACGCTAGGGACAGCCTTAAAAAAGATCTTTCCAATGTCTATGTGCAGGTCAAACTGAGCGTGATCGACGAAGAGCGGATTGAGCAGGTGGTGCCTAAAATATCCGAGTACGCCAATACTCAGAACAAAGTCTCGTTGGCCGATCTGGCGTCCAATAGTCCAGCGCAGGTACAGATACAACGGCTGTCGGAACAGGTGGCTCCGTCACAGAAAGCCGGTCACCTGCATGTGGTCAAATGGTTTTACGAACGCTCTCGTGGGCAATACAGAAGCCTTTTTGCCTATAAGACAAAGGCGGAAAGAAAACGCAAAGAGCTGGAATTTCCCAAAGACCATCTGATCGTAAAAACAGACCTAGCAAAATATGAATATTCATTTGATGGCCTGCCCCATATTGTTTCCATGGGCGGACAGAAATGTTTTCTGAAATATACCAATGACCTGACCAAAATGGCCGCCGGTGATGGCCTTGCCCTCAACGAGGTCTGGTATAGAAGAGTGATTGCCAAGGCAATTATTTTTACCGAGTTGGATCGCGCCATCAATAAATCTGAGTGGTACAAAATGGAGAGAGGCTATAAAGCCCAGATTGTTACCTATACCGTGGCAGCCTGTGCCTATGGCTTCAGGCAGATGGGCAAGCAGATTAATCTGGATATGATCTGGGACCAGCAGGCAGTGCCCCAACCGCTATTGAGCTGGATGCTGAGTGAGGCCACAAAAGTAGCTGTCATCCTGAAAAATCCACCACCACAATTCAGAAATATTACAGAATACGCCAAAAAGCCCTGGTGCTGGGAAATGTCAATCTCGGGCAAAGTAGGTCTGCCTAGCCAAAAAGTCATCCAAGACTTTGCCGTTGCCATTACCGTTTTTAATTCAGAAATAACCTCAGGAAAAAAAGAACAAAAGCGCAGCAAGGAGTTGGACCTAGATATCCGTCTGGCTAATCTGGTTCCCCGATCTATGGAGTTAAGGCTGGCTATTGAGTCTAAGGGCATAGCTTCACCCAAAAATACCGCTGCATTAAGAAAGCTGGAAGTTGGCAATATTAATTTAAATAAAGGTGAGAAAAATTCTTTGATTGCTGCGCTTAAGCGGCTAGAGGTTGAGTATTAGGGTAACGGTTCTGTTACTTTGTCTTGACGTGCTCGATCCTAACGGGATCGCTTACACACTAACTCGCGTATATCCCGTTGCGGCTATTGTGCGACGTATCTACGGATTTTATAGTAGCTCAGCTGTTTACATGCGCGTTGACCCATAGTATATTAGCTGTACTACTAAACTGGGCATTATAAATATGGCAGTAATAAGCAAACTTATGGGCACCAATGTTTCTCCAGAACAAGATCAAGAGGCCTTACAGCGTATCAATGAAATTTATAAACAACAAAAATCTGAACAGGGACTAACGCAAAAAAAGCTTGCCCAACTTATGGGCATCAAGGAGCAAAGCGCTGTTTCCCAATACCTAAGAGGAAAAATCTCCTTGAACCCGATTGTGGTATTAAACTTCGCTCAAGCGTTTGATGTCTCGCCAATGGATATTTACCCGGCACTAATGGCACCCATACAGAAACTTTTTTCCCGTCAATAATGAGGTGTTAGTTCTACTTTTTTTCGCACTATGTTCAGAGGATAATTAACAATGACAAAATCTATTTACATTGATGGCATACACTTCAAAAGCAAACAAGCGGCGACAATTAAGGTGCAGCAGTTGCTAAAAAAGTATCAATATGGTGAGATCATAAATGGCATCGACTTAAGGTTTTTTCTAAGCCTCTTCGAAAAACATGCGAATTCAGCCGAAAAAATTGGCGCTGGCATAGATCAACTACAGGTTCGGAAAAACCAGAAAGGTGGCCACAACAAAGTGATATTCATAATAAGGGCTGACGCTTCGGAAATCGATATTTCGTGGCGTAAGTGTATAGAGACCCCATCACATTTGAGTCGGGTCAAAGATGCAGCCCGCGATCTCGTCCGGAGTCAGGTGGATGAATTTCGAGACCGCTGCTTCGCTGATAATGAAACAATACCGTGCGAAATAACTAAACAAGAGATCGATAGAGGGCTTTGCCACATCGACCACTGTAACCCACAAACATTTAATCGTATGTTTGAAGACTGGTTGTCCAAGGAAAATCTGGATATTCAGCAAATTAAAATAGAGGACGTAAGCGGCACTTTGGATAAAACGTTCACTGATAGAATAACTCGTGATAGCTGGATATCCTTTCATAAAGAGCACGCATCGTTGAGAGCAATTCACAAGACATTAAATTTATCACTTGGCAGTGGCCCTGTTAAAAATTCAGACATTTACTTAGAGGCAGTAAACGAGGACGAAGCCTACGAAAACTACCGTGAACAAGATTGGCCTTAGTCTGAAAGCAGTGGTCAAAGCGCCGCCAGTTAGCAGAAGTAATGGGCACAAAGCATTACGCTCATGGTCGAATTGATAGGGAGGTTCTGTAAGAGCAACTTGCGGCTTTGGTGGCTAAAGTTTTCTGCTTATGTAGCCGTTGCCCCCAGTGGGGCCCACTAACTAGCGACACACCGCATTCCTAAAACACCGTCCTTCGGATTGGTGAGTAGGGACCCAAGGTCTTAGGCAAAAAACGTTTTTTACCTACACCCGCCATTTGCACCTATAAAACCGATAATACTCGCGGCCTTGCTAGATAAATCGGTTTTATAGGTTTTATCGCTGCGACTTTTCAAAGAGCTATAGAGATAAATCGGTTTTACCGGTGCAAATTGGGTGTGCGGGTTATTTTTCGTTTTTACCCATTACAGTAGTTAGGGTGCTTAAAGTAGTCTGTTGCCGGCCTGGTGGTGCCACTGACTAACTTCTGCAAGTGGCCATGCTCACATAGGCTGTCTAGCGCCTCGTGGATTTGGTCCGTCGTTGTCAGACCATGCCAATTCTTGCTATTAATCGCACCTATACGGAACGGGTTAGGCATATCATGCAAACGCTTCTGCAATGCCTTGGCGCTACCTATAGGACCGTCTGCAAGAGCGTACACACGCCTAGCGTGGCTTTCTAAGTAATCACACCAAGCCAAGGCTTTTTCGGCGGACTGTATGCCTATACTGCCCCCTGGGCTTGAGTCTACCGCGTGGATAACCAAAGCCAGGCTAGGGAACAATGACACATATTTAGCCAGGTGTGATTCCAGTTGTGGGCTAAGTGTGGTGCTTCTAACCAGTTTCTGGTTTTTGTCATACCAGGTGTTAAATAACTTTTGTGCGTCCGGTAAAAACTTTTGGATTGTCGGGTTGGCTAGGTCACCTTCGAGCCAGTTTAGTTTGTTAAATATCTGAATAGCTTTTTGTTCTGCTTCCTCATTGGGTGGCCTATCAACATGCTTGAACGGTTTTGGGTCTGGGTACACCATCAACTGGAATCGTTCAACAAGCCCGTCGTCGCCTTTACCTTCTTTTTGCGCTGCAAGGTAAGGCACTAGCTTGCCAGGTTGGATGCCGCCCATTAGGCTCAACGTGGCGCTCTCTATGCGCTGTGTGCCCCTGCCTATACGATCATAGGTAAAGCTACCAGTACCAGCCCAGCATTCCAGATAAAAGGCACGGTCACTGGCACGGTCGGGTTTATCCAGCGTATTTAGCCAGCCGGTTAATTCATCTCTGAATAGTAGGACGCCCATAGGATTACTGCCCAATAGCTCACCTAATTTTTCCACCGTGGCGTCGTTCACAATAAATCGTTTGCACGGCGGTGGCTCCACAGGCTCCAAGCTCAAATACTTTAGAAAATCCTTTTCGCCTTCTTCCTGTTTTCCATCCACGATCTTATTTTTCAACAACTTTTCGTTGGCCTTCAATGCCACCTTGGCCACTTTCACTTGCTCAATATGTTTACCCATTGCAATAGCGTGCTTTTGAAATTCCTCCGATTCAAATTGATGGAGCGGGGCCATCGCTTTTGTAAGTGACGGTGTTTTCTTAGCCGATGGGCGGCCAATAACAGCGCCCCATAGATTAGGGACTACGACCCATGGATCGTACCGCTTAGGCATTACAGCCAGCTTACGGCCAATGAGCGTAGCTAACGCGACCATGACACCGACGGCCACATAATCGGGTGATGAATTATCCATCCGCTCGGCTATGTCCGTGATGTAGTCACGCATGCTGTCAGGCAACATATCAGGGTCCAAGGGTTTGACCGGCAATAGCTCCGCCTTTAATTCCTTGGGTTTATCCCAGGTTAAAGTGTCGGCTTGTGCTGGGCCATTACTTGATCTGGTTTCCGGCGCTACTCTTGGGTTAGCCTTGCCTGCCTGGATACCGCTATTTATCGTTTTGGCCAACTCATTGGCAGGTAGGCCGGCTTGGTTTCCTGCTTGAGTTAGGACTTCACGTGCTACGTGTTCAGCGATTCCACCACCGGCGACCAACTGGCCAATGCTGAAACTCGCTGTGTTAAGAACGGCGTTTCTGGTGCCTTCTGGTGCCGTTGCAATGGCCTGACACTCACTATTTAAGGCTGCCGTGCAATAGCCCTGTGAGTCGTTAGCGGCTGGTGTAGAGGCGTTAAAGTCGAGTGTAGTGTTAGCTGCTGGTTTTTTCTCAGCTTTGCGCATGGCCTTCTGTTCATCTACTAAATAAAACACCCACGCTGGCAGTTCTGGGCGATAGTCTAAGGTCTCTTTGCTCACTAGTTCGTAGACTGCGCCGGTTAAATGGTTAGATGGTGGAGCCACCCCATAGCCACCGGCGGCCCGTATATCAAAACCCATAGCGCCATTTACATCTACACTGTTGGTAATTTTGCGGCCTTTGGGGTATCCAAAATAAAGGTGATAACCTTTACCGGTTGTAACCTTTGGACAGGCTGGCAATTCATACCCACGGCTAACCAATAAGGCTTCCCACACCTTCGGGTTGTCCACGTCCACGATTATTAAATTATGCTTTTTCCCTGTAGCAATGCCAATATTGTGGGTATTACACGGCGCAATGCTAAGGTCTTTACCCCAGGCGAAATTAATCCTTTCTAAGTCCTCGGTAGCGCTGGTGCTACCGGTATGAAAGCCAGGGAGGCTAGCAGGTGCTTTGCCAAGCTGCTTTCTTTCTTTTTCGTCAATTACTCTGGCGGTAGTCGGCGGTTTTAAAGGAATAATGCTAATGCCCATTGCTGCATATTGTTGGGCAGCGTTTAGCATTGTTCTAGCGTCTGTTTGGTACTGTGGGCTAGTCATTGGCTGCGCTCCTGTTGGTGTCGATATAGGAGTACACACGGGTCATATTCATCGCTCTACCTTTGCCTAGATGTGGGCAATCACCTTTCCATACTTGGATATGCTCATCAATGGCATAACCGGCTTCACGTAGCTTTTCAATTAACGGAGCTATGTCCATCTCATGCTCGTGCCCAGCAGGGCAAACAACTATATGATGCTGATCTAAAGATTGCTCGCGTTGCAAAGTGCGTAGGACAAGTTGTTCATCGAAGTCGCCGATACAGCACGTGCCGGTTTCTTGCTTCTTTGGCCCAGCTTTGCGACTAGAACGGCCTTTGCTATACTTACCACTGGTATGGTGATTAGGGGTGCTCTTGGGGGTGCCCTTTTTCATTACACGGCCTCCCTTTCAGCAATCCAATTATTAATATCAGACTGCTTCCAGCGCACCATGTTGTCGCCCAGGTGAATTGCAGCTGGAAAACAACCTGCTTTGGTCCACCGGTAGATCGTTGCTCGTGATACCTGGAACTGAACTTCAAGTTCTTGGCGTTTTAGATAGGTCTCTGGTAAATGATTTCTTGTCATGTTGCCTCCTTGATTAAGGGGGCCTAAGGTGGCTCCCGTAAAATGATATTACGGGTGATAGCGGTATAACCATGAGGTACAAAACATGGTTTTTTATGGCATTTTGTATGCGGCTTACAGATTAAGTGCGTGAATTGATGCTCTTATTTTTTCCGGCTCCGTTTCTGCGTCTGGAAAGTATACCGACGCGACGCGCGAAATTAGGGCTCCGTGGTGCTGGCCATAGCGTTCTTTGTTGTGGATTGCTAACGTTCTAATGAAATGGAGCAAACCCCTCTCGCCTGTGGTCTTACTTGTCAGGGGAGCTAGGTGTCTTTTTTGGTGCTCGAGTTTATCGGCATGTTTTTGCAGGAGGTCACTAATTTGTATCCCTGTCTGGTTGTCGTACATGTCTTTGTAGCTGGTGAAGGGTCCAAAAGCTGTAGTGCTTGATAAGTCACTTTCAGGTAGAACATGAGCACCTTCGCTAAGGTTGAAAAAATTCGTAATTCTTTCGCGCTGATCTAAATCGTAATATTTTATATCTTTAGCAAGCTGTCGCATCGTGTGGATAATCTGCGCGTGCTTCGTCGCACGTGCTTTGGGTGTCAGCCATCCCCACATTGTCTCCTCGTATAAGCCCGAGTCTATAGCGCGCGTAAATTCAGATGTTGAAAAATGGCTTGTTCTGTTGATGCGCTGGCTTTCTAGTTTAAATACTTCTTTCCATACTCTAGGCATCTCATGGTGGGTTCCGAGTAAAATTGTATTTTCTACTCGAACTTTAAATTGCTTCCATTTTTCTGGTGATGCTACCCAATCGTCACTTTCGCAGTATTCTCGTATAGCGCACTGGATACCGTTATGAATTTCCTCTGGTATACCAGGTAAAATAACTGGCCTGGGTATGGATATCTGTTCCATTTGGTACCTCTGGATGTATAAAAATGTGTTCAGTGTGGGCGTTGTGAAGCAGGTTAATTAATGGCTTTAAGGCCGCGTGTGGTTGCTGCCATGCTCATGTTGCCGGTGGCCGCATCTACAATATGTTGGCTCCACCATTCCATCATTACGCGGCGCTGTGGTAGATACTTGGCGTGGTTATAGCTTCGTCGAGTTTCATTTTTATCTATGTGAGCTAGTGCTATTTCGATCACGTCATAATCAAAGCTTTGTTCGTTGAGCGTGGTGCTAGCCAATGCCCGCATACCATGGGCGGTGAGTGTGTCTTGAAAGCCCATCCGCTTGAGTGCTACGTTGGGTGAGCCTCCGTTAGCGTGGCGTGATGGGTCGCGTTGGCTTGGGAATACATGTGCCAAGTGCCCGCTAATAGGCCGCATAACGTCGAGAAGAGCGGCTGTTTGGGCCGTTAATGGCACCACATGCTCACGCTTCTTTTTCATGCGTTCTGGCGGTATGGTCCAGGTCATTTCGTCTAAGTCTATTTCGTCCCACCTTGTACCGGCTGATTCACCTGGGCGAACCATGGTATGTAATTGCCATTCAATCATTACGCGGGTGGGTAGCTTAATGCTGGCACGGTGTAATGTTTCCATTAACAACGGCAACTGATTGGGCTCTAGGGTCGGGTTGTGCTGTTTGATGGGGTTGGCAAACTTGGCCTTAATGCCGGCTAGCGGGTTGTGGTGTATAACGCCGGTATTGACTGCAAAGGTCATTATTTCGTTAAGGCGTTGGCATAGGCGCTTTACTGTCTCAAGGTTGCCGCGTGCTGCCACCGGCTCAATGGCGGTTATTGCCATGGGTGCCGTTATCTCACCAATAGGGCGAGAGCCAATAATAGGGAATATGTGCCGGTCTAGTGAGCGCCAAATGTCGAGCGCAAAGTCGCCAGTTATTGTAGACCTTTTTACTTCAAACCACTTTTTTGATATGGCTAGCAATGTGCTTTCTGTGTCGAGCGCGGCTTGCTGCCTGGTGTCAGCCCTATAGCCTTGAGGGTCAATATTGTCAGCTAAAAGTGTTAAATAAGAGTCTCTTGTATCTCTAGCCTGTTTTAATGTCATGCCATTGGTGTAACTACCTAAGCTGAGTTTGGCTCGTTTGGTAGTGTGTGGCTTTTGGTATCTGAATACCCAATCTTTGGAACCATTGGGGCGTATGCGTAAACCTAAGCCGCCAGTGTCGCTTAAAACGTATTCCATTGCCGTGGGTTTGGCATTACGTAATTGAGTGTCATTGAGTGGGGTTGCTGCTCTAGGCATGGGCATCTCAGTTGTTGGTTTCCCTATCGTAGGTACCCTAGGTTTTGTTTTTTGGTCCTAGGGTACCTACTAGGGTACCTAAAATGTTGAGATTTGATGGTACCCTGTGAGAATGTATAAGGCAATAAAAAGCCCCAGACACCTTGCTTTATGAGGTGTTGGGGCTATATTTGGGTCTCTATGCTACTGCCTGAAACCCTAATGTGGTGGAGATGGGGGGAGTCGAACCCCCGTCCGCCAGTCCTCTGCCATTGGCTCTACATGTTTAGATCACTTAATTGTTTTAACCTACCGCGGCCCAAGTGTCAGGGAGCATAAGGCGATCTCG